>Ga0247843_1005379_pt1 | contig 17869 bp, 16 predicted proteins | sample LaCruzMarch2017__FD_192420 | JGI IMG/M metagenome (GOLD analysis project Ga0247843, IMG submission 192420) | Freshwater microbial communities from meromictic Lake La Cruz, Castile-La Mancha, Spain - LaCruzMarch2017_8m | ecosystem: Environmental > Aquatic > Freshwater > Lake | place: Spain... | reverse complement strand
AATCTATGCCGTTTTTTTAATTTATTATAAATTCAAAATGTTACAAAAATAAAATTGAATTTATAAAACTAATTTTATATTTAAAATATATATGAATAAAAAAGAACCAGTATCTCTTATAATTCTTAGATTGTTTGAACAAGTTTGTAAATCATTTGATCCACTACCTATATCATTTATATAAGTTTGTAGATCATTTGTACAAATATTTAATTTATTTTGTAAATTATAATAACTTGATTACTATATGATGATAAATAACTTAAAGCAACAATTAAGCCACCAATTAAATAATAATTGATTTATTATTATATAAAAATAAAAATATTATTTATAAATGATGTCAAAAATAAAACTAGAAGGTGAATTTTATTATTTTGATTGTCCTAATTGTAAATTAGAAATTATTGTACATAAAAATGAACTCAATTGTCAAATCTTTAGACATGCTGTTTTTAAAGATACTTATGAACAAGTAAATCCTCATTTATGTAAAGAAGAATGTGATCGTTTAGTTAAAGAAGAAAAGGTGTTAGGTTGTTGTCGACCATTTGAAATAATAATAAAAAATAATAATATGATTGCAATAAAATGTGATTATAAATAAAAATCTGTATGTTTATACATTTTTCTTAACCTTGTTTACAGTTAAGAAAAATATAGTAAATATTATGCAGATATCGAAAGATCGATTGGTTTCATAGGTTCTAATAATAAAAAATCTGGTCGTGGTGAAACAACTGGCATAGTTTCATTTACAGGGAACGTTACATCCGGCGATAATACTTTTTTAAGGATTTGTTCTACTGATGTTAAATCAGTATTAAAGTTATTTATGTCTGTTGTTAATCTGCCTATTGTTTTTTCCGATAATTGTTTTATATTGTTAACATGTTGGATTATTACATTATAATAACCAATTATTACATTATAATTTGAAAGAAGATTTTTATATATAATAGTAATATTATTAAAATAATATGTTATTGTATTCTGAGAAGAACTAGAAGAATCTCCTATATACGAAGTAACTTGGTTAAGTATTGATAATAATTCTGGTATTTTAGAACTTAAAATTAAACTTGCATCGTCGGTTGTTTTTTCGAAAACTATAAGAGTATTATCTAAATAACTTTGTCCAGTTGAAATCGACGTATTTAAGTTTATAATCATAGAATTAATATTATTTTTATATTTATTTTCTTCGCTTAATGAAGCATTTAGACCTTCTATCTCTATTAACAATTGACTTGCAGAATAAATATTTTTTTTTAAGTTTATATATTCTTGTGTATTTTCTAAATCGCTTGTTAAACTTTTAACAATCTTCATAAGCGTATCTAATGCTTCATTTGCATTTTTAAAAGAAGTAGTTATTATTTTTTGAGAGGTTACAATATTTTCATAAGAAGATTTAATAGTTATTACGATATTTTCAGTATTTTTATAAGTGTCTAATACAATATTATTTTGTTTTTGTATATCAACTAAAGCTTTTCCCAAAATATTCCCTTGATTTTCAGGGAATTCTATAATATTCATAATATTTGTATATGCCACAGTAGAAATATTTGCATATTCTTCAGAACTAGTTAATGCGTAAGTTATTTTAGATGAATCTGTAGGTGTATTTGCGTAAGCTTTTTCTGCATCTATTAAGGAATTTTTTACAGTTTGAAGAGTATCCTTTGCTTTTATAATACTGGTATTAACGCTGGATTCCATATTTTTTTTAGTTTTAAGATAATTTTGTGCTAATGAAATAAAAACATTAGATGTTACTGTAATATCGTTTAAAGATTTTATTGCTTCTTTTATATAATATTCGCATTTTTTATTTATTGGAGGTTCTCGCGTACTTAATACGTAAAATAATAATAATAAAAATAGTGGAACTCCAATTAAAATATATATATGTGTATTATTAGTAGTGGTAATATTATTAGGTTCCATTGTTTTATTTTTTAATAGATAATAAATTTTTTAAAAATTGTATAGCAGTATAATATATGATTTTTTGAAATGAATATTCTTATTTTATAGTCATAATTTAGTTTTCTTAACTTGATTTTAAGTTAAGAAAAATATTTAATTGTATAATTACCCTAATAAATTACTTTTGTCTTTTTTTTCTAAATAACTATTATTTACAGTAATTGTTTTAAATAGAAAAATATATCCAAATATCAAGCTACACCACATAAAAGTATTTATTTCTTGTGGTTCTAATAACGGACAATCTCTCCAAAAATTAACAGAGCCAATAACCAACCATATCAATAAAAATAAATTTAAAATATATATTATTGGCAATGTTATGCATTGTATCAGCGTATTTTTGCTTGAATAAATACAAATAAAATTTAAAATAATATACACTATATAAACAGAACCTTTTACAATAAGCCATTCTGAAATATTTACCATTAAAGTAGCATTACATACTATTTTATTTTTATAATATATACCTATAAATATTTCAGATATAGGTAGAGCTAAAGTTATACAAAATAGTGATATTATAAAAATAACCCCACATAAACAGATTGGTATAATTTCATAATTTATAGTACGTTTTTTAATTTGCGTTTGCATATTTTAATTTTTAAACATAATCTTTACTTAAAAAATCAATTTTTATTATCAATACTTATTTCGAGTTATATAATCTATATAATTGTTAAAAACTAAAATCGCAGGTATTGAACTGCTATCAAGTATATATTTTACATTTGTTTCCGCGCAACCAGATCTGGATTCTATACCAGATTCATTTACTCCCATTTTTATTGCAAAATGCCCAGGTAAATCATATTCATATGACCATTTTTTACCCCAACTATTTTTACAAATCCAATAACCATCTTCAAAACCTTTCCTCAAATCTACACCAGGATTACACCATCCTATAATTTCAATAGCATGCCCTCCTATAAAGTCATTACTAGTTTTTTTATATACACTATCTCCTTTAAAATTTAAAAAATCTCTATAAATAGAAATACTTCCAAAAAAAGGTCCTTGTGTATATAATTGCATCTTCATGTTATATATATTGTTTTTTATCAGAGTATCCTCTTCAGTTGTTGGGTTTGTTATTGATTCTCTTTTTACATATTTGCACAATGATTTTACACTATTTTTTTGAACTGTTATTCCTGTTTCAGACTGAACACACAATTCTTTTTTCTGTGTATATTTATTATCAATAGATATTTTAAATTGTGTTTTTTCTAACCAAATCAATACATCTTCAGGAGCTTCGCCGTCACATGGATTTGCATTTGGATAACATGAAATTAATTGTTCAACACTAAGATTTTTACCAAACTTAAGTATTTTTGTAGTTATATCATCTGATAACATTGAACAAATAACAAAACTCCAACAACTCCCACATCTACCTTGATCGCGTACTTCGCTAAAATATTTAGGTTTATATAGAAAAAAGTCAGGAAGTTTTTTATCTTTAATAAATAATTTAATAGATGATTTTAAAGGTTTCAACGGCGTTTTTGCTATATAAAAAATCTCATTTAAGTCTGATAAAATAGGTGGAAATACTCTGTTATAACATTCTGAAAGGGGGGTATATTGCGTAAAGTATAATAAAAATAATATTAAAATAATTAGAATTATAAACATTCCTTTATTAAATATATTTATTTTTGTTTTTATCAATTAGATATAAGAATCGTATTTTTATTAGAAGATGTATTTACTAACAGATTTTCAATCTATATTTTTCTTAACCCAAAATTAAGATTAAGAAAATTTATATAAAAAATGTGGCTAGATATTGGGTAAAAAATTGAATTTTTATTTTAGGTTTTGAGTAAAAATTCGATAACAATATCTTACATCAATAAACCAAAATGTCAACTTCAAAATTTTATGATAACCAAATCAACACCGGTCGAGAAATAATTTCCAAGTTTTTAACTGGGTAATAACTTACCATCTTCTGTATATACATCTATGTCTTTATCATAAATTTTCATATTATCGTCTGTAAAAAATTTTCCTTCTTTTTTTACCATGTATTCATCGGTGTGTATTTTTTTAACTTTAATTGTTTTTGTCATTTTATTATATAATTAATTTAAAACAATTTATTTATAAAAATGGATGGAAAAGATGTAATTAACCTCTAGTCCCCAATTTGATGCAAATTTACGTAATAGAAATTTTCTTAACCTTAATTTTAGGTTAAGAAAAATACATGTCCAAAATCTGGAGACTATAAGGTTAAATATATATTACAAAATAATATTGAAGGTGTAATTGCTGAATATAGTGTAGAAAATGATTTTGTTAAAATATAGATCATTTTATACTTTGATAACAGGGTTCTGTTTAATATTAGCATCTTCCGAGTTTACCTCTAATTTTGTTTGTTGCGAGTCTGTCCTTTTAGCCATAAATATAACAAATATAGCAAACAAGAAAAACACTAATCCTTGATTATACAAAAGTTGTTGAACTTTCCTAGTTAGTCTTATATTTTTATTGTTATTTTTTACATTAAGAATTACCATTGATAAAGATGCTATAATTAAACATAACGATAATACTATATAAATTTGTGTTTTATCTTCTGGGTCTAAATTTATATTATATAAAAATACAAATAATAGTATAAAAACTGCTATACCACCTTGTATAAAATTTTGCTGTGTTGTTTGTTGCAATCTTTCTGTTTCTACATCTGCTATATCAGTAGATGCATTTACCGCATTAACAATAACAATTATTATATATAAAATAAAAAATATTTGCGAATATTCAACTATCTTAAATATCCCAAAAAAAATCCACATCATAGTCCACAACGCTATTGCTATTATACTTAAAACAATCGTTGTTACATCAAATTCAAGCCCAAAAATACTAATTATTTTCAGTTTCTTGTATTGCTGACTATCTAAAATAAGACTTTGAATATCATGTGCGCTTAATTTTTCGCTATTATTTTTTAAATTATCTTCTAAATTATCTTCCATTTTATTTATAAATGAATAAAAATATATTGAAAATAATAAAATGGAAACCTTTAATAAATCTAATAATAAATGGGTTAAAATAGTTATTCCTGTTGTTATTACCCTTATTTTTGTAATAATTTCATCATCAAGTTTTAAAAATAGCGAAAATTCTGGGAAGGACGTTAAAATAAGACCTCCACCGTGGGTTTTTGGACTTGCATGGACTGTCTTATATATTTTAATCGCTACATCATGGTGTTATGCATTAAAAGATGCAGATAATTTTAGACCATATTTATTGTATACCATACTAAATGCTTCTTTACTCTCATGGATTATTGTTTATTCTTCTTACAATAATAAAATAGGAGCTGTTTACGCTCTCGTAATATCAATAATATGTACTATATGGTGTTATACCATCGGTAATACAACAAGTAAGTTATTAATTACACCATTACTAGGATGGTTGTTTTTGGCAACTCTTATAAATGTTTTAGAAGTTTCATAATTTTTTTTTATTATCTTATAATAAATATAAATGAAAGATATGTTAGAAAGTGTTTATAATCTTGTTTTTAAGACAAGACAGACATTGATTAAATCAGTAGAAAAAGATTACGTAAAACTAATAGATAAAGTAGACATTGATAATAATAACTTTATAAATGACTTTGTAGCATTAATTGAAAAATACAAGAAAGATAATTCAGATAAAAAACCAAGTTCTGTAATTTTTTGGAATTTTATTATTCAAATTGCCATATATTTTACTATAAGTTATATACCATATAAATTAATCCGTGTTAAGCCTTACAAGATTTTAGTATTTATGTGGACTTATATAATAGAAAACATTGGAAAATCTGTATCTATGATTACAGCTAACATTTTTAAAGTTTTACAAAATATATACTATTTTGGTAAAAAACTGGTTATTATTGTATATGACGTTATACAATCTATTGTTAATACAAGTATATTAGTCATGTTATATGAAAATTTACTTATTGATATTAGAAAATTGGACAAAGTAGACAAAGTAGCTGAAATAAAGGAAATTAAAAAAAATATTAAAAAAGATATCAGGAGAATAAATAAGGGTCTTAGTAAAAAAGATATGCCAAAATATTATGAAAAATATGATGTACATGTTGCTAATATAAGAAACATACGTGGATTTTAACCACGAACCACTAGTCTCCAGATTTTGAACTTCTATTTTTCTTAACCTAAAATTCAGGTTAAAATTGAATTCTACAACTGAATATTATGAATATGTTTCAGAATGTCGAGAAAACTACAGGAATATGATATACAATATTATGGTTATCCAAAATGCTGTGTAAAAGAATTTTATAATGATTTACAAAATGGTTTAATTGATGTAAATAGAAAAGATAGATTAAATGCATCAAAAAATGGTTTTGTTCCATGCACTACACATGCAAATTTAATAAATGGCAAAAAAATACAAATAGAAACCCTAGTAAAAAAAACACGTGGATGTCTACTTCCTTTTACTAAAAAATTTATTATTTGAATGAAACTGATTTTCATATATGAATCTATAATATATGAATGATATTAGTTTACGTGTTCTATTTATAAATAATTTCTTAACCTTAATTTTAGGTTAAGAAAATTTCTAATACATCAAATATTATTTAGAATAAAAAACTTATTTTTATTTTTATAAATAAATGGTATGTACAATAACATGCGCTCTAGCTATAATGTTTTTAGTCGCAACTATATATTTAAATATAACTGCTGGTAAAAAGGAAACTATCGCAAAATATAAAAGGAATCTTACCCCTGAACTAAAGAAAGTTTACAATAAAATAGTCAAAGAAAGAATAAATATATCAACGCAAGGCTACTTGGCAGGATTTATAATATCATTGATAGTTATAATAACAAATTATAATCAAAATATCGATAAAAAATTATCTACAGTATATATAGTTTGTATTGTACTTGGTATTACTTTTACAGTACAATATTTTTATTATTCATTATACCCGAAAACAGATTGGATGTTAAATCATATTAAAGATCCAAAACAAACAAAGGCATGGTTAAATATGTATAAAGAAATGAAACATGATTATCATACTGGGTTATTGTTAGGTCTAGTTGCTGTAGCGGTCACCGCAATTGCATTTAGATGTAAAAAAGAAAATACAACACAATAATTATAATATCAAAGCAGTTTTTCTTAACCCTATAATAGGTTAAGAAAATATATAGATATAAAAAGTTAGACAAAGTAGTTTTTCTTAAACATATAAGCAAGACAAAATAAATTTTGAAATAATGAGTCATTTAAGTCTGCTGAATACATCAAATCTGGGTTTTTATTATATTCTAAATATGAAAATATATCTTCTATCTTATTCAACTCATAAAAATTTTTAATTGAGTTTGTGTATATTATATCATTATGATTATCGAAACTCCATATAACTTTATCTTTGTTCATTCCTGATTTCAATATACTTTTTATCTCATCTTCTAATTCTTTACTACTAACCACAGATTCACATGCAAATTTTTCTTGTTTAGACATTTTATTTGTTTTATCTTCATCGGAAGATGCATACTTACTATATATAAATTCGCATTTAATAGGCGAAATCATATTTAATATAGATGCTTGTGTTATAGAACCATTTTTATCTCTAACTATATTAAGAAACATGGTTTTTGAAACATCAAGTTTTTTATTATTTTTAGAATCAGGATATGTCTTTGCCATGAAAGAATTTAAATTATACACAATAACATCTTTTAATAATTCTTTTCGTAATGACAATATTTGTTTAGTATCAAAATAATAAGATATCTTCTGATTTTGAAAAGGGTTTATCAAATGCAACCGATACCATGTCTTTCCATTCATTAAAGCATACATTATTATTTGTATTAATGCATTTTCAACCCAATTTCTATCTTGACTTGCTTTTATTTCATATATAGACATAGTTTTTCCATCGCTATCTTCAGTTGTTGCATCTGCAACACCAGCTACCCAAGGCATTCTAATCCTTGATTGTATTTTTAATTTTCCGCTCTCGCTATAAGGTTTCATCAAAATAGCTTTTGGTTTAAGTTTATGCCAATAAGATTTTAGACTATTTATAAGATTTTCAGATAGATTTATAAAAAGTTTATTAGACAACGCTACATGAAGTTGACTATATAAATACATACCATCAAACTGTTTTTTTTCATCAAACAGATTCGATCTTGTAAATTCTAAATACTTACCTTCTGCTTTTGTTATTCTTTTTATAATATGTGTATAAAATGGATGATTTTTAACATCATGAAAATGTGGATCAGGCCACCTAGAAATCCATGTAGATGTTATAAGATTTTCTATAAAAACACCTACGAAACATCTCTCTTCTTCTGTTGCTATAGGAATAAATTTATGACCGATATCTGAATCAAATACTTTCGAAAAAGAAAATTGTTTTGTATATTCTCGTAGTTTAATACGTGTGTCATATTTTATAACAGATGCTCTAATTATTTCAGTTGGACAATGTTCTACATCAAAATAATCTTGAAACTTAAATTCTTTTAGTACTTTAGAATCTCTAATTCTATCTTTATTAGGTGCTGGACAATTTTCAAATAATCCAAGACACCTTGTAAATTTATCTGTATAAGTTGGAACATACATAAATACTTTCTTTTTAGCACGCGTCAATGCAACAGTAAGTAAATTTACAACAACATCGTCCGAAAGATGAACAAAAGCTCTTTCTAAAGGAAATGTTAAAAATATAATTACATAATCTCTCTCTAATCCTTTAGACGAATGTGCTGTTGACAAAAAATAATTTTCCGGTTCCTGTTTCTTGTGGTCTGAATTGACTTTAAAACCAGATTCATTTAAAAAACGTCTTAATCGTGCTATGTCACCCATTGCACCTTTTACTGTAATAGCAGATGAAAATGTTATAATCATTGTTTCTTCTGGACCATGTTCTCCTAAAAACATTTTTAATTCATCGTGAATATGACTATACGAGTTGAATCGTCTCCATTCCACATCTGCTTTCGATTCTACATTACTTGAAGTCCATTTTGCAATCTTATCTTTAAATTCTGGATAATGAATACTTAATGCTGTTTTTAGAGTATTTAAATTATCGATTGGTACACGTGGAGTATCGGTCATATAAATCTTATATATATTTTCATTTTCAGATAACATCATATAATACCATAATAGCGATTCTCTTGCTTCTCGTATCACAGATTGAAATATATCTCCTGCAAATACAAATTTTGTTTCAGGATAGTAATGTTCTAAAATATCCAAAACAATTTTTTCAAGATCTTGACATTCATCTACTAACATTATCTTAGGTTGAAACGTCGGTTTTAAATTGAATTCTTTATTAAATATAAGTTCATATACAAATTTCCTTTTACCCTCGAAATTCGGCAAATCGATATGAGGGTATTTACCCATTTTTGCAATTTCATACACTATACTATCAAATGTTCTAACCTCTATTTTAGAAGATAATCCATATGATTTTAACTTTCTTTTCATTTCATTTTTAATTGATACGTTAAATGATATAAACATAACATCAGTGGGCTTGAATAAATTCTTTAAAAGCCCTAAAATAACCATACCAAGTAACATAGTGCTTTTTCCTGCGCCAAAAATCCCTTGAATAATATAACGGGTTTTATCAAATTTCAAGAATGAATCAATAACCTCTTTTTGTTCCTTGCGCCACGGAAACTTTGTAACTTTCTCATAATTCCGAAGTCTTGTTACATACTCACTCTTATTCTTTAAAGAATGATAACAACCAATAGTCTGCAATAGTTGTTGCATTTCTTTAACTTTCATATCTTCAATATTCTTTTCAAATATATGCATGTCTCACAAAAATATCATAAACTTAAGTATGAAATTCAATTTTAAAATCAGCATAATTGTCAAGTATTTTTAGCTTTAAATTTTAAAACTTATATTTTATAAAATAAGGTTATAAATGACATAAGAGTTATAAAAATATTTTTATGACATATTTTTATCTTATTTAAAATTAAAAAAATATAAATAAACAATGAATGATTTTTCAAATATTCCATTAGTTACACAACCAAAAAATTTAAATATTACTCTATATCAACATCAATTAGCTTCTATATATAAAATGGAAAAACTTGAGATTGATAATCTAATTGAAATATCTAGTAATAAATTTAAAAAAACAAAGATTGGTATAAACGCAGATATAACAGGTCACGGCAAAACGCTTTCTATGATTGGTCTTATTCTAAGAGATAAAATGGAATGGGATAAATATAAACCTTTTGTAATTGAAAAAATAAAAATAGAAGCTGAAGGATTGGTAAAATCATATGAAATTTTAAGATATAACAAAATACCAACAACTCTAATTCTAGTTTCACAGTCAATATTAAAACAATGGATAGAAGAAATTAAAAAAAGCAATTTAACTTATATATCTATAATCACTAAGCAAGATTTAACCGAACTACAAGCGGAAGATTATGATATTGTCTTAGTAATTCCAAGTATGTATAATAAATTAATTACTGTATACTCAAATTGTGCTTGGAAAAGATTTATTTTTGACGAACCGGGTAACTTAAAAGTTTCTGGAATGGCAGAAGTAAAAGCTGGATTTTACTGGTTTGTAACCGCAACACCTTATCAAATATTTCATCATCATTATAGATGTAATAAAGGTAGTTTTATGAGAGATTTAATTGGGCAAAGTTATAGTGAGTTTGAATTACTTTTAAATGATATTACAATAAATAATCATCCTGAGTTTGTAAAAGCATCTTTTGATATGCCTAAAACATTTCATAAATACCACAAGTGTTATCAGCCAATTTTTAATGTTATAAGAAGTTTCGTAAGCGATAATATTAAAAACATGATAGAATCAGGTAATATAGAAGGGGCTATTATATCTCTTGGGGGTCAAAGAACTGATAATATTGTCGATCTTATCATTCAAAAAAAAAGAAAAGAGATTATAGAATTAGATTTGCGTAAACAAATATATGAATTAAAACACGCCCAAAATGAACAAGAAGTTGATAATAAAGTTGATAATAAAATTCTAGAAATTGATAATAAAAAAATACAATTGCAATTACAAATTGATGCATTAGATGATAAATTTAAAGAAATGCTCCAAACACCATGCAATATATGTTGTGAAAAATTAAAAAATCCTGTTCTTGAAATAAATTGTCAAAATGTATTTTGCGGAGAATGTCTTCTTACATGGCTAAGACTTAAAAATGCATGCCCTTTATGTCGTTCTGAAATTGATCCTAAAAGTCTTGTTTATATAAAAACTTTAGATGATGAAAATATAAAATTAGAAAAGAAGGAAGAAAAATGTATGACAAAACTTGAAAAGATAATAGATATTATTAATACAAATAAAAATGGTAAATATTTAATATTCTCTGATCACGATGGATCTTTTATTTCAATAAGCAAAGCATTAAAAGAACATGATATAACATGTATACAAATAAGAGGAAATATTAAAACAACAGAGAAAAATTTAAATGATTTTAAATCAGGTGATGTAAACGTAATATTTTTAAACTCAAAATACTTTGGTGCTGGAATAAATCTTCAAGAAGCAACAGATATAATATTGTATCATGAAATGAATTTTGATACTGAAACACAGATTATCGGAAGGGCAAATCGAATAGGACGTTTGCAAACATTAAATGTTCATCATTTACAGATAAAATTTTAAATTTACAAATAAGTTAGTATATAATCTAGTATACAATTTAGCATATAAGTAGGTTAAAAAAATTGAATTTATATTCAACATTCTAATAAAATTAGACGTGCGCGTGTAATATATTTGTATACTCATCTACTACTCATCTACTACTCATCTACTACTCATCTACTACTCATCTACTACTCATCTACTACTCATCTACTACTCATCTACTACTCATCTACTACTCATCTACTACTCATCTACTACTCATCAAACTTATCTACTACTCATCAAACTCATCTACTACTCATCAATTTTTCTTAACCTAAAAATACGGTTAAGAAAAATACATATTTAACAATCATTTTATTATACAATTCACTATTTATCCCAATTATTTTGGACCTTGCGGATACACACTTCCAAATCTATTTAAATGTTGATCCATTACTTTTTTATTCATTTTTGCTTTATCACTTTCGAAATTTTCTTTTATATTTGATGCTCTATTTTGATTAGGTACTTGCCCTGGTATTTGATATCCACCTGGTTGTATCTTATCTGCTAAATGATAGTTTCTCGACGATACATTAGATTCTCCATTACCTCCTTTATTCAGATAAACATCTTTTACAGTTGGTAAAGATCCATACATTTCTTTTACATGTTCTGGTTTAATATCTTTTTGCAAATTTTGACGTGTTTTTCCTGTATTCATTTGATAATTTGGTAACACTCTTTCTAATTCAATATCATCATGTATGTATTCCACTTTATCGTTTCCTCTCATAGTGCTATCTACATGATATTCAGGTATATTACGATATAATTGTAAATCATCATGAATATAACTGATTTTTTTATCTCCATTTATATTACTGCTTGCAGAATGAAACGGAATTGCTCTATTAAGTTCAATATCTCCATGTATGTACGAAACATTATTTTTATCTCCGCGAAGTCCACTTGTTGCAGAATAATTTGGTAAAGTTTTATTTAATGATAATTCATCATGTAAATATGTTACTTCATTTTTATCTCCGCGCATATTAGATACAGCAACATGTTGCGGTAAATTTCTATTCAATTGCAGATCATCATGTAAATATGTTACTTCGTTTTTATCTCCACGAATATTAGATACTGCAACATGTTGTGGTAAATTTCTATCTAATTGAAGATCATCATGTAAATATGTTACTTCATTTTTATCTCCTTTCATAGCAGATGTAGCTGAATAATAAGGAAGATTTCTTTGCTGGTATAAATCGTCATGTATATAATTAGTTTTTTCGTTCCCCTTAAGCTGTGTTTTATAATTTACATTTATTATTTCTTGTGTTTTAATATTACCCATATCAACAAAATCATCCAAAGATCCAATTTGAATATAATTAGAACCTTTAATAGTATTTACAGAATGTGCGTTTGTATCTTGAATATATCGATCTGTATCAACCCTGTTATGATTGACATATTTTATATCATTAATATTAGATTGCGCAAATGCATGATTTGCATTTTTATTTATACCTGTTGTTGGTTCAATAACATGTTGATGTGTTTGATCTGTAGTTTTTATATTTGACTGTACTGATTTATTTAAAGATGGCTGTATTACATATTTAACTTCGTAAGGTTTTTCCAACGGAGTTGCAATTTTATAAACAGCTGTAGGACGAACGCTAACATTCAAAAGATTATTTTTAACTTCTTTAGTTTTTTCAGCAGTTGCTTGTACTACCGCTTTTTTTGAAAAATCTACAAAAGCTGGGTTTGTAAAAGACTTAGTCCATATTCTTGGCTGTCTTGACAATGGCAACAAAGATTGTTGTGTTTGTATTGGCGGTCTAAAAGCACCATCTCTTGCAACACGATAAGGCAAAAATGCTTGACCTCCGTTTGTATTACGATTACCAGACATATTATTTGTATTATTATATTGAACTGAAACAGATGGGTTTACACCTCTTGCAAATTGACGTATTGATTCGCAAGCTCTATCTGTTCCTTCATCTATTGATGCAGTTATATCAGATGTTTGCCCTACTTTATCAATTCTACGTGTATATAATGATTTTGGAGGGTCTTTTAAAATATTCATATTTGAACCCCATGATTCGGCTGATGGGAGTGTTATTTTTCCATGATTTGTTAATGCGCTATAGCTTAATGACATTTATATATTTTATTTATAAAGTTTATAAATATATTTATAAAATAAAATTTAGTAAATTTTTATTTAAGAAAATCGTTTATATACAATAAATGTTTTATTCTTATGTTATTAGTATTAAAAAACCTAGAAAATTATTAAAACAAATTGAAAGGCTTAATCTAATACCAATATGGATTGAAGCTGTAGATAAATCAAAATTAACAAAAACAGATATTAAAGAAAATACAACTGCTTTATACAATTCAATAGGCCCAATAAGTTGTGTTGCTATTGCAATGTCTCATTTAAAAACATGGAAAACATTTTTACAAACAAATAAAGAATTTTGTATAGTATTTGAAGATGATGTTGTATTTGAAAATAATTTTACAAAAGATCTCGGGAGAATAATCGAAAATACGCCAAAAGATTTTGATATATTAAATTTAGGTTATTTTCAAACATTATGGCTATTCAACCTATTTTCTATCGCATATAAACTAAAAGATGAAGTTAAACTAAATAAATATGTTAAGATACCAAAAATGGTAACTGGTTTACATGCATATGTTTTAAGTAGAAAAGGTGCTTCTCTATTAATTGAATTAATCGATAAAAAAATAAACAATCATGTAGATGTTATGATTTGTGATCTATTTATTAACGGAGGTATAAATATTTATGTTGCAAATAGGAGAATAGCATATCAAACATCAACAGATATGTGCGATAGTTCAAATTCGGTGAATTTTCCAATTGTATTAAGCAAAATTACAAATAAAATCAAACTTGATAAACTATTTAGTTTAAACTATTACTTATCTATAAAAATTTTAAGAATATGGAACATGAATTTAACACCTATATCATTCATATTCTTTTTAATAGGAATTTTTTTAGCATTATATAGAGTTCCAATTCGTATTTCTACTTTGATTTTTTTTATAATCTCATTACCAGATATATGCATATTTTCGTATATAGATGTAATTATATTCAATTATCTATTATTTATAATACCTAGTTATTGCTTGCGTATTTTTAAATAATTTGGAAATATATTTCTATAAATAAATGGATCTTATTATAAATAACATACTAAACTGTAAAGACATTAAATCATTAAAAAATATATTTTGGGAGTCATTTTATCATAAAACACCTTTACCTAATTCAAATTTAGGCGCAAAAATTAAAATACTTTTATTATGTATAAGTTGTGGTGGAAGAGGAGATGTAATATTTTGTATTAAAATATCTAATTTTTTAAGGGAATGGTATGGAGCAAATGTTTATATTGCATCTACTGATATCGAAGAGTTCAAAAATTTAGGGGAAACTAAAAATCTAATTAAATTAAATGCTAAGGCTAAAGAATATTGTAGACGATTTAACAGTTTAAACTCTGATGTAGATCTTAATAAATTTGATTTATATTTTGTAACACCTTTACAATCTAATTTCAACGCAAATTTACAAGATGTAATGTCTCTTATTTTAAATGCAAATAGATTTAATACATTTTTCTTCTCCGAGTATAATCATTATGACGATGATGAAAATTTTGATTTTCCAATGGGAGTTGGAGGTGATAAATATGGATTATTAATAACAAAACCTACTCGTGTTATTAAAAGACTAGATACTTTGAAAAATCCTTATATATTTTTATATATTTCCGATATAGATGATTCTGAAAAATGTTTTATGTCCTTTATTGAGATGGTTTGTGCAAAATATCATAAGCATTATAAAAAACTAGATGTAATTATACCGAAAGATGTTGAATTCCTTTTAGATGATTATTACGATAAAATAATGGATATAATTAATAGATATTATTCAAATGTTGTAATTAAACACAAAGACAAAACTGACATACTTATAGAAGGTGATAAAAAGAATATTCTTACATTTAGAGCAGATATTTTCCCAGTACCTTATTCAGAGATGTTTGGTCTCATGAAACACAGTTTAAAAGATATATTAGTTACCGGAGACCAGAGTGTTACAGATGTTTTATCATGTTGTATAGACAAAAATATATGGTATCAGACAGGTGGTTGGAAAGAAAATTTTGCAGAAGAATTATCATATCATTTACCTAATAAATTTCTAGCAAGCACAAAAACATCTTGCGGAACTGTAAAGGGTATAAAGTATAAATCAGACTATAAGAAATTTGTTAAAAATTGGAACTTTACAGTTTTGGCAAAACCAAAATTAGACGCAATAATGAATTCAATAAATTTTAAAAAAGAAAATAAAAATGCAATAGAAAAATTAGAAGAGATGATAAATAAATCGAGAAATATGAATACACTTATAGGTCGAATTAAAAATCATTTTTAATGATGTAAACATTTAGTCACAATTTATATTACAACTTTTTCTTAACCTAAAATTATGGTTAAGAAAATTAGAATTTACTATTATACTATTATACTGTTTTTAAACAAATGTCTTTTATAAAATCATGATATATTTCAGTTTTTACACCTTTAGCTGTTTCAATTATTTCTTTTTTCTGTGATTTAACCTTGAATAATTCATCAATTAGTTTATCCCCTTCAATAATATTATTTTCACATTCATGTTCAGTTAGTTCGTTATTTGGCTGATTTATTGTCATATTAAACCTTTCATTGAGTTCTTTAATGTACTCATCTATCAATTTTGAATTTCGTTCATTTATAGCTTGGAAAAGCTTTTGACATAATTTCGTCATTTCTGGGTCATCTACAACAGAACCTTCTTCATCCTTATATTTTATCTTTCTTCTTGAATAATCAGTGCACGCTATTCTATCTTTTAGTGGATAATCAAGAGCATATTGAACATATCCATCTACCCCATTTTTAATATGTTCTAATGTTAAAAACTGCGTTTGTTCTTTTAAGTGTTCGTCAGTAATCGGAATAAGATTATTTACAACTTGGTTGATCCTATTTTGATTTATCCTATTTTGATTATTAGTTAGATTATTATTATTAGTTATTACATTTGGAGTAGTTATAGCTACTGTCGCCAATCTTTCTATTTGTTTATCTTTTTCTTCGAGCTGTTTTCTTAATTCCTTTATTATATTTTCTTTATCTTCTAAACGTTGTTTTAATAATAAATTTTCTACCTTATTTTGTTCTTCTACAATTGTTGAATTGCATATATTTTCATGATATGTTTTTCTTTGTTTAGATGTAAGTATTTTATTACATTTACTACATTTATAAGTAAGATTTTGTTTTTCAGATCTAGTTTCTATGCAATATTTTGCATTTTTAATATGATAAGTAAGACTTGACTCGGTTTTAAACTTGTTTAAACAATATTTGCATTCCATAATATTATATATAATCTATATTCTTTAAACCATAATAATAGACTGTTTAACAAAAATATAACAAATTTTAACAAATATCAACAAGCTTTAACAAATAGAAACAAAAAATAACAAGAAACAACAAAATTTTATGGGTGTTTTAGGTGAAAGTCGCATAAACCGTTTCTAAATCTTGACTAAATCGTCTTATTGTGTGTGTGTTGGGTATTCATATATACGGAGGTTCTGAAACGAAAAACGTCTCCGCCTCCGGAAAAACAAAACCTTTGGATTTTAAAAATGAAATATATTTTTATTTTCTAAATTTTATTTTTATTTTTTATTTCTAAAATATTTTTAAAACATTCTGAACGTTTTACACCCTTGAAGATTTAAAACGCCGGTTTTAGAATCTTTATTTTCAAGGTTGGATACAGCAGTCCATGTAAATTTTGGGTGGTCTAATAATTAAAAATAAACTATTAGCCTTTAGTCTCCAATTTGATGTAAATTTACGTCATATAAATTTTCTTAACCATAATTTTAGGTTAAGAAAAATAGAAGTTCAAAATCTGGAGACTAGAGGTTAGGGAATTGCTAGTTCCGGTACCGATGTAGTACCACTGAGTAGGCG
>Ga0247843_1005378_pt1 | contig 17874 bp, 18 predicted proteins | sample LaCruzMarch2017__FD_192420 | JGI IMG/M metagenome (GOLD analysis project Ga0247843, IMG submission 192420) | Freshwater microbial communities from meromictic Lake La Cruz, Castile-La Mancha, Spain - LaCruzMarch2017_8m | ecosystem: Environmental > Aquatic > Freshwater > Lake | place: Spain... | reverse complement strand
GCCGATGGAAGCACTACTGTTGGAAACACATTAAACAACGGAATTATTTATCTTTTTATTTTTCCTTACGTATTAGCAATGATTTTTGTGTTTTTATACATCAGAAATATTAGAGCTAAGAAAAAATTAGTACAAAACAACTAACGCCATGTGTAATCAATTTGAGCCAAATAAACTGCTAGCAGCAGCTAAAGGCAAATGCCCGCAATGCCAAAGCGGAAAAATGTTCAAATACTCAGTTATAAAGTTAAATAAATTTACTGAAATGTTCGTAACCTGCCCTTTTTGCGGTTTAAGATTCGAATTAGAACCTGGGTATTTTTGGGGAGCAATGTATGTGAGTTACGCCATAACTACAGGCATTATGTTAGTAGTAGGGGCATTGGTTTATATTTTATTTGGAGCAAAAGTTGGCTTTTGGGGATTTATAATCCCAATTTTTACTGTTATGTTTTTATCTATGCCATTTACTTACAGGTATGCTCGAGTTTTTTATCTCCACTTCTTTTCGCCTATCAGGTTCAATATAGAATTAGCGAATAAAAAATAACTATGTTTAATAGAGAATCAATTATTTTTTTCGATGGTAATTGTAATCTTTGTAATGGTTTTGTTCAGTTTGTATTAAAAAACGAAACATCTTCCCTTTTTTTATTTTGTAGTTTACAAAGCAATTTTGCCATTCATTTTTTTAAAGAAAATAATTTTAATACCAATGGAATTGACAGTGTAATTGTATTTAAAAACAATCAGTTTTATATTCAGTCAGAAGCAGCATTTATTATATTAAAGCATTTAAAAATGCCATTTAAAATGGTTTCGTTTTTTAGTTTCTTACCTTTATTTTTTACCAACTTTATTTATAATATTATTGCCAAATACCGTTATAAATTATTTGGGGTAAACAGCACCTGTTGGGTAATGACAAATGAAAATAAAGGAAGATTTTTATAAAAATTACTCAATTTAAAACTTAAATAGTCGACCCTAAAAAGTCATCTTCAATTTTTCTTCTTTCTTTTTCCTTAGATGAAAAAGAAACAAAAAATCAAGGCAAAAAAAAGCTTCCACGCACTAGGCTAGGGCTGGCCCGCCTTTTTGCCGACCCCACGCACTTAGCTAATGGAATAGTGGTCCTTACAATTTCTATTTCAGGTTAATAAAAATTTAAATAAAATAATTGCAAACATTAAAAATTCTGCAAGTATTCTTTTGTTTTTAACTCATTTCTTGCAGTATTTTATACACCATTTTTACCAAATTTGTTGATTTTGTTATTCTTTATATAATATTTGAGGGGGCGACTAAATATTCTCTTTAACTACTCCATTTTCTTCACTTAAATAACCAAAAGGTTCGTTTTCAATAATCATAAAACCATCTAAATCTACATAATTACACATAGAAGAAAAAGCGAATGCACCGCTCATTCCAAGTGTAGTTTCCACCATACAACCCACCATTGTTTTTAAGCCATTTCTTTTTGCTTCGTGTATTAGTCGCAATCCGTTTAAAAATCCACCAGCCTTCATTAGCTTCATGTTTACTGCATCAAATTGTAGTTTTATTTCATTGAAATCAACTTGCGCACAAAAGCTTTCATCTGCCATTAAAGGCAAAGCAATTCGTGGTTTTACATATTTATATTCATCAACCATGGAACTGTGCATGGGTTGTTCAATAAATGCAATATTCAATCCCTTTAAGTTATCTGTAAAATTAATTAAAGCGTCAGGATCTTTCCATGCTTCATTCGCATCAATCAATATTGGTTTGTTGTAAATTGAAGCCAATGATTTTATTTCATCTAAAGCACCATCCACACTTATTTTTATTTTTAAATAAGCAAATCGGTTTAAGTTATTTTCATTAAAAAATGTAATTATTTCCGCAGGTTGCATTATTGGCAATGTATAACAAGTAGGAGTTATAAAAGTCTTTTCAATCTTTAAAAATTGATAAATAGTTTCGTTTTTGGTTTTACATAAATAATTAATGTAAGCTTGTTCTATTCCAAATCGTAAAGCGTTAGGGGCATTTATGGTTTTTAAAATGATTGATAAATCATCGGCATTTTTTATGGTGTTAGCACCTGCATTTAAAAAGTCATTAAAGCTCAACAACAATAATTCAGGAGTTTCATTGTACCTTATATTTGGTGCTGCTTCTCCTTTTCCTTCGTTTACCGAATCGTTACAAGTAATAATTGAATTTATTTTAAAATCTGATGCATTTCTCGAAATTTTCCAAGTGTATTTTAGTTTTAATTCTAATTGATTTATTGACCAATGGAGCATATAAATATTTTTTAACAATATTACCTTTAAGTAAAGTTAACTGTAATTTAAAAATTCCACATTTTTTTTTATTTGTATACTAAAAAATATTTGTAATGTTACTTAACATTCAAATTTTATGACAGATGAAAATCAATATTTAGAAATTAATAAAAAGCTTTGGAACAATAGAGTAAATCATCATGTTGCATCTGATTTTTATAAAATGGATGATTTTTTAAATGGTAATACTTCCTTAAATAGTATTGAACTTGATTTACTGGGCAATATTAAAGGCAAAAGCGTTTTACATTTGCAATGCCATTTCGGACAAGATTCTATTTCGTTGTCAAAGATGGGTGCACAAGTTACTGCAATTGATTTTTCGGAAAAAGCAATTGAAACTGCCAATAATTTAAATATAAAAATGAATACAGATGTAGTTTTTATTAACTGCGATTTATATTCACTACCCAAAATATTAAATCTAAAATTTGATATCGTTTTTACAAGTTATGGCACTATTGGTTGGCTTCCAAATATTGATAAATGGGCAAATGTAGTAGCTCATTTTTTAAAGCCTTTAGGAAAGTTTGTATTTGTAGAGTTTCACCCAGTAATATGGATGTACGATGACAATTTAGAAAAAGTAACTTATAAATATTTTAGGGATAAACCTATAATTGAAGAAACAATCGGTACTTATGCCAACGTAAATGCACCAATTGCAGACAAGAGCATTACATGGAATTATAGTTTAAGCGAAGTGATAAATGCTTTAATAAATAACGGACTAACAATAAATCATTTCAATGAATTCGATTATTCGCCTTATAATTGTTTTTCAAATTGTATAGAATTTGAACCTAGAAAATATAGAATAAAACATTTTGAAGATAAAATTCCAATGGTTTATAGTATTTTAGCTACTAATACCAATTCGTTTTCTGTAATGGTTTAAAGAATTAAACTATAAAAGCTACACTAACTACTTTTTGAATGATTTTTTAGCTCAAAATAATATTTAAAACAAGTTCTTTATGTTTAAAAATTTTGTAAAATAATCAATCATTATTTAAACATAAATTACTTATTTTCGCAAAACTTTAAAATGAGCGAATCAATATACGATAAATACGAAACGGTAATAGGATTAGAAGTACATACACAAATGCTAACTAAAACTAAAGCATACTGTGCCGATGAATATGAATATGGCGCAATGCCTAATACTCAAGTAAGTCCAATAAGTTTAGGCCATCCAGGAACACTTCCAAAACACAATATAGAAGTTGTAAAATACGCTGTAAAAATGGGCATTGCTTGTAATTGCACCATTGCCGAATGGCAACATTATGCCAGAAAAAACTACTTTTATGCCGATTTGCCAAAAGGATATCAAATTACCCAAGATAAAACTCCTATTTGTACCAATGGATTTATTGAAATAATACTAAAAGATAAAGAACCTAAGCGAATAGGAATTACTAGAATTCATATGGAAGAAGATGCAGGTAAAAGCATGCACGACCAAGATGTTTACAATACTTTAATTGATTTAAATAGAGCAGGAGTTCCTTTAATAGAAATAGTTTCGGAACCCGATATGAAAAATGGGGAAGAGGCTTATCAGTATTTAATTGAAATAAAGCAATTGGTAAAGTATTTAGATATTTGCGATGGAAATATGGAAGAGGGTAGTTTAAGATGCGATGCAAATATTTCGGTAATGCTAAAAGGAAGCAAAGTTTTTGGAACCAAAGTAGAAGTAAAAAACATGAACTCTTTCAGAAATGTTCAAAAAGCAATTGATTATGAGGTAAAACGCCAAATTGATGCCATTGAAGCAGGTGAAAATATTGTAATGGAAACTCGCTCTTTCGATGCTCAAAAAGGAGCTACATTTACACTTAGAAGCAAAGAAGGTGCAGCTGATTACAGGTATTTTCCTGAACCCGACTTGCCACCTTTAAGAGTAACTCAAGCATTTATTGACAATGTAAAACAACAAATGCCTCAATTGCCTAAAGCATTATTTGAAAAATATACCAAACAGTTTGGATTAAATGAATACGATGCAAATGTATTGATAGAAAGCAAAGAAATTGCTAGTTACTTTGAACAAGTTTTAAATTACACTAAAAATACCAAAGCAGCTGCAAATTGGATTATGACTTCAGTTAAAGCATATTTAAATGAACAAGCATTGACTATTGAAGAATTTTTATTAAAGCCTAATCAAATTGCTGAAATTATACATTTAATTGACTCAGGAAAAGTGAGCAATAGTGCAGCCCAAAAAGTATTTTCTAGCTTAATTGAAAACCCAAATTCAACTGCTGAAAGCATTGCTTTAACTTTAAATTTAGTGCAAGAAAGTGATAGTAACGAATTGCAAAAATGGATTGACGAAGTAATTGCAAGTAATCCTATAAAAGTAGCTGAATATAAAGCTGGAAAACAAAGCTTATTAGGAATGTTTATGGGCGATGTAATGAAATTAAGCAAAGGTAAAGCCGATCCGAAAATTACAAATAAATTAGTAAAAGAAACACTAGATAAACAATAAAATGAAAAACATAATTTTTATACTTTTAATAAGCAGCATTTTGGCTTGTGGAAATTCCATTAACAAAGATAATGGAACTAATAAATCGGGATTTACAATTACCGGGGTTATTAAAAATGCAAAAGGAGGAATCAATGTTCAGGAAATTACCAATACTGGTCTTTTATTGCTCGATAGTTCTTCTATTTTAAGCGATGGTACTTTTGAATTGAATGGAACTGTTAAAGAAAAAACTTTTTGTATTATTCGCTTGCCTAAAGGAGATATAATACTAACTGTAGACACAAATAGTGCAATTGATGTAGAGATTGATGCAGAAAATATTAGTAATTACACTGTTAAAAATTCAGTTGAAAGCAATGATATAAAATTATTAATGTCTATAAACTCAAAAAGTACTGAAAAAGTGAGAGCACTAGAACAAAAGTATGCTGCAATTTATGGCAAAAACATGCCATCACCTGCTGACCAAGACAAAATAAGAAATGAGTTTGACAGCATAACAAGAAACAACGAAATTCAATTGAAATTGGCAATTGACAAAATGAATAATATTGTTCCATTTTTTGCAACTAACTTTATGATGCCCGATGCAGAATTTTCGTTTTTAAATACAATTGATAAAAAATTGTATGCATCGAACCAAAACTCAAAGTATGCCAAAGTTTTGCATAATAGAGTTTTAAATATGGCTGCCACTGCAATTGGAAGTCAAGCTCCCGAAATAAAATTAAATGATCCTTATGGAAAAGAATTTGCCTTAAGTAGCCTTAAAGGCAAAGTAGTTATGATAGATTTTTGGGCCAGTTGGTGCGGTCCGTGCAGAAAAGAAAATCCGAATGTAGTAGCTATTTATAATAAATACCACGATAAAGGCTTTGATATTTTAGGAGTGAGTTTGGATAATAATAGAGAAAAATGGATCAATGCGATTAATGCAGATAAGTTAACTTGGTACCACGTAAGCGATTTATTGCAATGGAACACGCCTCTTTTAAAAACATATAACTTCGAATCAATTCCACATACAGTTTTAATTGATAAAGAAGGAAAAATTATAGCAACCAAACTAAGAGGAGCTGCATTAGAAGCTAAATTAAAAGAAATATTTGGATATTAGAAAAGCTGCCAGCAACTAGCCTCTGGCTGCCAGCAAAACATAGGATTTAACATTTTTAAAAATAACAATTAAAGTAGCTAGAGGCCAGTAGCTAGAAGCATAAAAAAGTATGAAAAAAGTAGAAATACACACCGATAAAGGTGTAATGAAAATTGAATTTTTTGAGCAAGATGCTCCAAACACAGTAGCGAATTTTTTAAAGTTAGCCGAACAAGGTTATTACAATGGAGTTACTTTCCATAGAGTAATTCCTGATTTTGTGATTCAAGGTGGCGACCCTACAGGAACTGGTGCAGGTGGACCAGGTTACAAAATTGATTGTGAATTAACTGGCGAAAACCAATACCACGATAAAGGGGTGCTTTCAATGGCACATGCAGGAAGAAACACAGGTGGTTCGCAATTCTTTATTTGCCATAGCAGAAACAATACTGCTCATTTAGACAGGAACCATACTTGCTTTGGTAAAGTAGTGGAAGGCTTAGAAGTAATTGATGCTATTCGTCAAGGAGATGTGATGAATAAGGTGGTGGTTATTGAAGAATAATTTCTTATCTAACTAAATTTACAAAGGTTGTTTCATTTATTTGAAACAACCTTTTTTTTTGCTACTGTTAAAAGAAAATAGTTCAATAAAAAAATAACAAAAATAATCCAACATCCTTCAATTTATTAACAATAAAACCTTTTGGCTAAAGGTAAATATAAATTATATTCGTACTTTAAAAAAATATAAAATGAGTTTACAAGAACAAGTTAATTCCGATATAATAATTGCCATGAAGGCAAAAGATGAAATAACTTTACGCACTTTACGAGCTGTAAAAAGTGCTTTATTAATTGCTGCAAGTGAAAAAGGAGCAAGTGCTGATGGTAAGTTAACAGATGAAGTAGCTTTAAAAACATTTCAAAAATTAGCAAAGCAACGCAAGGAAAGTATTGATATTTTTTCACAAAACGGTAGATTAGAGTTAGCTGAAAAAGAGAAGGAGGAATTATCAATTTTAGAAAAATACTTGCCAAAACAAATGAGCGAAGTGGAAGTAAAAGAAATATTAAAACAAATTATAACTGAAGTTGGAGCAACTAGTGCTGCAGAAGTAGGAAAAGTAATGCCAATTGCCATGAAAACTTTGGCAGGAAAAGCTGATGGAAAAACAATTCAATTAATTTTGAAAGAAATATTTTATTAAAAAATTAATGATGGATAACGAGGGAAGAATTGCAAAAGCTTTTGAAAAAAAAGAATGGCCTGTAATTAAAACCACCGATAGTTGGGCAACATTTAAAATAATGGCCGAGTTTGTAGAAGGTTTTGAAAAAATGAGTAGAATAGGGCCTTGTGTTTCTATTTTTGGCTCTGCTAGAACTAAAGCAGAGAATAAATATTATATATTAGCCGAAGAAATTGCTGCAAAGTTAGTAGCTGCTGGATTTGGAGTTATTACCGGAGGAGGTCCTGGAATTATGGAAGCTGGAAATAAAGGCGCTTACGAAGCAGGTGGTAAGTCGGTTGGTTTAAATATAGAATTGCCTTTTGAACATTTTAACAATAAATATGTAGACAGAGATAAGATAATTAATTTCGATTATTTCTTTGTGCGCAAAGTAATGTTTATGAAATATGCTCAAGGTTTTGTTGCAATGCCCGGAGGTTTTGGAACCATGGATGAACTTTTTGAAGCATTGACTTTGATTCAAACTCAAAAAGTAGCTCAATTTCCAATTGTTTTAGTTGGATCTGATTTTTGGGGTGGCTTAATAGATTGGCTTAAAAATACTATGGCTATAAAAGAAGGTAATATTAGTATTGGCGATTTAGATATGTTTAAACTGGTTGATACTGCTGACGATGCAGTTAATTATATCCTCGATTATTTTGCTGAAAAATCGATTAAACCAAACTTTTAACTAAAAAGCTGCAATTTCAATTGCAGCTTTTTTTATTTATCAATTCAATTATTTAGCTTCATCCAAATGGTATTGAATCAAATCGTCCATTGGCGATTTGATTACTTTACCTATTTTCATGTCATAACTTAATGCTACTTCTTCTAAAATATCTTTAAAAACAAAGCCAACAGAACCAATACAGTTAAATGAATATTCTTTATAATTTGGATACTTTACTACCAAGTTTTTAAAGAAATCTCTAAAGCCATCACGTACTTTATTTTTTATGTATGGATGGGTTACAAACTCATCTGCAAATTTACAAAAACTAGCCAAATACCTATTTGGAAACTGAGTGTTATAAAGCGTAGTAAATATTTGTTCATTGTCTTCTATTTGAAAGCGCTCTTTGAATCTAGTTTGTAATTCTGGTTGTAAATTACCTCGCATAAAATCGCGAAGGATTTTTTTGCCTATATAACTTCCACTTCCTTCATCGCCCATTAAATAGCCAAGTGAATCAATGTTATGAAACACATCAAATCCATCGTATAAGCAAGAGTTTGTTCCTGTTCCTAAAATTGCTGCAAACCCTTTGTTTTTACCCAATAATGCCCTTGCCGATGCTAATAAATCATGTCCAACAAAAATATTTGAAACAGTAGGAAAACTTCTTGTTAATGCTTTTCTAACAATATCTTTTTTTTCTGGTGTAGAACAACCTGCTCCATAAAAATATACTTCAGTTATGCTTGTTCCATCTAAATCTTTCAAAAGATTTTCACTTAATGAATAATGTATAGCTTCTGTATCTATAAAATAAGGATTGTATCCTATAGTATGAAACATCATCATATTTGAACCGTCTTTGTTTATTATCACCCAATCGGTTTTAGTTGAACCACTATCTGCTATTAATATCATTTGTTATTGTTTTTGTTTTGGCAAATTAATAATATCTAAGTTACTAAAAAACTATTTTCATAAAATTTATCTCTCTTTAATTGCTCTGTAATAAAAAAATAAAATCAATGAAAAGTTTAAACGGCAAATATTTAATTTATTTACTATAAAATAAATGATACTATGTATTGCATAGTACTAAAATATTTATATTTTTGCTAAGTAAATTAAATAATGGATTTAGAAAATAGTAAAGCTCAAATGAAAAAAGGAATACTTGAATTATGTATTCTTTCAATAATAAGTAGGGGAGAAGCCTATGCCAGCGATATACTTAACGATTTAAAAAAAGCAAATTTAATAGTTGTTGAAGGAACGTTATATCCGTTGCTTACTCGCTTAAAGAATGAAGATTTATTAACTTATAACTGGTTTGAAAGTAATAGTGGTCCGCCAAGAAAGTATTATCAACTTACAAAAAATGGAGTTTTGTTTTTAAACGAAATAAACCAATCGTGGATAGATTTAGTAAATTCAGTAAATACAATAACAAATACAAACATAAAATAATATGATTCAATCAATAAAAATTAATTTAAACAAAACAACTTTTACACTAGACAACAATGCATACGAAAAATTGAATGCATACATGTTTGAGTTAAAAAATAGTTTTAAAAACGATTCGGATATTGTTTTTGATATTGAAGCTAGGCTAGCCGAGTTATTAACTCTTCAACTTGCAGCAACCAACGAAGATGTGGTAAACGAAATACATGTTACAAATGCTTTAAACACTATTGGTTCAGTTCAAGAGTTATTAAAAAATTATAATATAATAAACGGAAATAGCAACGATTTTAAAAGCGAAAATTTTGACAGTTACGAAAAACCATTATTAAGAAGAAACCCTTTTAACCAAAGCTTGGGAGGAGTTTGTAGTGGCATAGCCAATTACTTTAATACCGATACTAGCTTGGTAAGAATTGCTTTTGTTTTTGCATTTTTTATAATTGGTTCAGGGTTATTAATTTATTTAATATTATGGATTGTTATTCCCAAAGCAACTGGAGAACTAGCTGAAAAATTGAATAAACGCGAAAATAATAATCCAAATAAACTGTATAGAAATAAAGAAAACAAAGCAATTGGTGGAGTTTGTAGTGCTTTAGCTTTGCATTTTGGTTTAGAAATTTGGGTAATTCGATTGGCTTTTTTCGTAGGTTTATTTTTATATGGATCAACTTTTATTTTGTACATAATATCATGGATTGTAATACCGAAAGCATCGAATAATTCGTATAAAAGTAATTCAAATAATAGCAACCAAAATTCTAATCAAAACGAAGCCAATGTAACAGGAATAAGAAATTTATTTAAGTTTATAATATTTGCCATTGCTATTTTTATCATTGGAATTTTTATTACTACAGCATTTTTTTCTGCAGGTTTAATCAATGTGTTTGTTGACAATAATATGTATGATTTTATTATCAATTCTTTTCCTTTAAATGAAAATTTAAACTTAATAATTACGGGGATTCTTATATGTGTTTTAACGCCTGTTTTGTTTATTCTAGCTATACTATCTAAGTTTATTTTTAAAGCTAATTTTAGTTTTAAATATGCAGGTTCAGGATTGGCATTATTATTTTTTATTGGTGTGGGATTATTGATTTATAGTGGAATAAATGAAATTCCGAAGTATATTAATCAAGAGGAAAATACTTTAATTGATAATAAAAATTTTATACAAAAAGACTCATTAAAAATAATTGTTGATGAAATAAAAGTGGGGAAAAAGATTAATTTCTTTGAATATAATGACTTCAAAATACATTTTTGCGACAGTGGCATTTTTGTTCCCATTGAATATAACTTAACTAAAACATTAGAAGATACTGCAAGCATTTCCATAACAAAAAAAGTAATAGCTAATAATGAGGAAGAAAATGTTTTTGAAAATTTATTTTTTAATTATGTTTTTAGTAATAATATTATTCATTTACCGAGTCATTATTTCATACCAAAAGGAAATAAATTTAAATTTCAAACTGTAAGAGTCAAGTTGTTTTTAAAGGAAAATAAAACCATTTATTTAAATGAAACAGCTCAAAGTATTTTAGGAATAATAAATAAAAACCAAACGCCATCAAAGTTTTGGTTTAACACAAATAATATTGAAAATTTAATTGACAATAATTCATCTGATTGGGAAGATAAAATAGAAGAAAAAGAAGCTGAAATAGACCGTAAAATCGAAGAAGTTGAAAAAAAGAAAGAAGAAATAGAACGTAAAGCAAATAACTTATAAAGTAAAAAAAAACGAGATTTAGAATTTCGGATTTTTATATTAGAATTTTGTTGTTACTCTTTCCATAAAAAAGGAAAAAGTACGTAAGCCATTGTTGCTACAAGCAAATTCATTAGTGCCAAAAGCATTAAATCGGTATACATTAAACTAATATCTATGCCATCCATTGCTTTTTTACTGGTTTTAATTAGTATTAACAAAAATGGAATGATGATAGGAAAACTTAAAATTGGCATCAATAAATTTCCGTTGCTACTTTTTTGAGCAATGGCCGAAATCATGGTAAAAGTAAAAGCAAATCCAATAGATGCCAATACTAAAATGATGCAATAAAAGGAAATGTTTTGAATAGGATTGCCTAAGATGGTAGTATAAAAAAACAATGCCACAAAACTGAGTATTAAATTGATAATTGCGCTGTAAATTGATTTTGCTAAAATTAACTTTTGAGGTAAAACCAACCCATGAAAATATAACATTTTCCCCTTCGATTCACCTATAAAACTTTTGGCAATGGCATTGATAGAACTAAATAAAATAAGTATCCAAAAAATAGCGTTCCAACTAGGTAAATTAAGCACTTTAACCGAAAGCGACACTGTGAAAATTGAGGAAAAAACATACAATAAAATTCCATTTAAAGCATAGCGTTCTCGCCATTCAATAAGTAATAAGTTTTTTATAAGATGTTTAATCTCGTTCATTTTTTTCTGTTTTTTTAAGTCATGTCGAGCGTAGTCCGATGGCTATCGGACGAGACATTTTGTAATAGTTCTCGACTCCGCTCGAACTGACTGAATTTTTTGTCCAAGGTTTGTGTCCTCACCAATATTTATTTACTCCAAACCTAATATTTTTTTGTCCAAGGTTGGTGTCCTCACCAACCTTTTATATTTATGATTTGTAAGAATAAAAAAAACCAACAAAAACCTATGTTATCTATGTTTCTATGTGGTTTAAATTTTTATTTTACGGTATTTTGTTTAATATTTTCTCATTCCAAACCCAACATTTTTTTAAACTTAAAATGAATTTCAGTATTTTCATAAATACCACCAAACATTTCAGCCCCAGGCCCAAAAGCAAAAACGGGAACCATTATTCCTGAATGCCCTCCAGTTGAATAATTAATTTTAAATAATTTTTTGTTTTCTTTATTTTCAATCAAAGTCAATCCACCAGTTTCGTGGTCTGCGGTAACTACTACTAAAACATCCCCTTGTTTTTCAGCATAATCAAGCACTGCATTTATAGTTTCATTCAAATCATACAGTTCGGTTTTCATGTAATTATAATCATTATCGTGTCCGCCCCAATCAATTTGGCTTCCTTCAATCATAACCATGTAACCATTTTTGTTTTTGTTTAATTGTTCAATTGCATTTATCGAAGCTCTTTTCAAGAAATCGTTTCTACCTTCTAACTTTTTCTTCATTCCATCATAAGCCAAAGTGTAAACAAATTTTTGCGCATTAATAGGAGTGAAGTCGTTAGTTGTATCCGTTTTAACCACAAAGCCATTTCGTTGCAACAATTCAGTTAAATTCACTTTGTCTTTACGGTTTGTAATAAACTTTGTTCCTCCACCAATGGCTATATCGCAATTATTTTCCAATAAAAATTCAGCTATATCATCTTGACTTTTACGTGAAGCTACATGTGCATAGAAACAAGCAGGAGTAGCGTGAGTGATAGAAGAAGTGGCAACTACACCTGTAGCCATTTTCTTTTTCTTCATCATTTCAAACAAATTTGGGCAAGGCAATGAATCAACTCCTACACCAATTGCACCATTAAAAGTTTTTTTACCATTGGCAAATACCGTGGCACCCGCACCACTATCGGTTACATAATTGTCGGCCGATGAAGTTTTACTTAATCCAATTACTTTAAAGCGCTCAAAAGCATTTTGTTCATTTGTTTCGCTCATGGCCCCGCTTATTTGAGCCAAACCCATTCCATCGCCAATTATAAAAATTATTTTTTTTACTTTTGGCTTTTTAGTTTTGAATGAAAACGAGTAAGAGCCACCAATAGCATGTAATACCAACAGTATTACTCCAAAACTGAATACATTTTTTTTCAATTGTTTAAAAATTTAGTTGGGTTCAAATATAATAGCCTTATTCAATTCCTTATTCTTGTAGTGTAAATTAAATATTAAATTATGGCAATTAGATTATTTGTAACTGGTGGAACTTTTGATAAAGAATACAACGAATTAACTGGGCAACTGTTCTTTAAAGACTCGCAAATCCATGAAATTCTGAAACTTGGAAGAAGTCGATTAGATTTAAATGTTACAACTTTGATGCTAATAGATAGTTTAGATATGACCAATGAACATCGGAATATTATACTTGATAGTTGCCAAAAATGTGATGAAAATAAAATTGTAATCAGTCATGGAACTGATACAATGACTGAAACTGCTAAGTACTTATCGGACAAAATACCTGGAAAAACAGTAGTTATTACAGGCGCCATGATTCCTTATAAATTTGGATCTAGCGATGGTTTGTTTAATATGGGAAGCGCATTGGCTTTTGTTCAAAGTCTACCAGCCGGAATTTATATTGCCATGAATGGCCGTTACTACGATTGGAACAATTGCAAAAAGAACAAACAAACCGGCTTTTTTGAAGAGTTGGGGTAGGTTGGTTGATTGGTTAACATGTTGATTCGTTGACTTGGTTTTAAGTTATTATAAATCATCTGGAATAGATTTCAACAAAGAAGTTAATTTTAAATATTAAATTATCTTTTCTGACTTATCGTAAATATAAAATAAATAAACATTATGTTTTTAAAACAATAAAATTGGTAATTATTCTTTCTCCAACTGTTTTTCCTTTACATCCTTTGCCAGAAGCCAGAAGCTAGCTGCCAATAGCCTTTTATAAAATTCAATCTTCAAAAATCAAATATTATTTTTATTTTGCACCAAAAGAAGAGAAGTGTTAAATGAAAGTTTTTAAATTTGGTGGAGCATCGGTTAAAGATGCAGAGGCAGTAAAAAATGTGGCAAAAGTATTAAGTAGTTTTTCAGACGAAAAGCTTTTGGTTGTTATTTCAGCAATGGGAAAAACAACCAATATGCTTGAAAAATTGGTAGATTCCTATTTTAAAAGTACTGATTCAAAACAATCGAATTTTGAAGATTTAAAAGAATTTCATTATAAAATTATCAATCAATTATTGCCACAAACTCAAAGTAATGCTTTTGACGATATTGAAAATTTGTTCATAGAATTAGAATGTTTATTAGAGGCAGAGCCTGATAATACTTACGATTACCATTACGACCAAATAGTTAGTTATGGTGAAATATTTTCAACCAAAATTGTTAGTGCATTTTTAAATGAAGCTGGAATTAAAAACCGTTGGATGGATGCTCAAAACTTTATTAGTACCGATAATACTTACCGTGAAGGAAAGGTGAATTGGAGCTTAACAAATGAAAAAATTGCTAAAACGTTGAGTCCAATTGTTCAAAAAAAGATGGTAATAACCCAAGGTTTTATTGGTCGCAATTCGGCTAATAGCACAGTAACATTGGGTAGAGAAGGATCTGATTACAGTGCATCAATATTTGCATATTGCTTAGATGCACAAAGTGTAACAATTTGGAAAGATGTAGCTGGAGTAATGAATGCCGACCCAAAACGATTTACTGAGGCAGTAAAAATTACGGGTTTAAGTTACAACCGAGCCATTGAAATGGCATTTTATGGTGCAACAGTTATTCACCCAAAAACCATTCAGCCACTTTTAAATAAAGAAATTCCTTTGTTTGTAAAATCGTTTTTAAATCCTAACGATGAAGGAACAACAGTAGGGGTTTCAAAAGAAGAAGAGGATAAAGTTTCGACTTATATTTTTAAACAAAATCAAATGCTTATTTCTATTGCTAGTAAAGATTTTAGTTTTATTGTAGAAGAAAATCTGAGTAGTATTTTTTTATTATTTGCTAAAAATGGCATTAAAATAAATGTAATGCAAAACTCAGCAATTAGTTTTACTATTTGTGTAGATTATAATGAAATCAAATGCAACTTGTTAATTCAAGAATTAGAAGAAAACTACAAAGTAAAATCAAATATAAACTTGGAGCTTTTAACTATTAGTAATTATGAAAATGCTGATATTAAAAAGTACGCTGAAAACAGAAAAATACTTTTAGAGCAAAGAAATAGACGTTCATTGCAGCTAGTATTGGCATAAAATATATTTATGCAACCATATTAATTTAATGGTTGACTTTTGAATATATACAATTAACAATTACTTTTGGCAGGTAATTTGCAACCACAAAAATTAAATTAATAAATATGAAAAAAACCATTCTAATTTTATTGTGCTTTACAACATTATTTGTAAAAGCCCAAAAAAGCCAAATTGAATCAGCAGCACTGTATTTTAACAATGCAGAAATGGAAGATGCTAAAAAATCGATAGATGCAGCTTTTGAACACCCTGACACCAAAGACAATGTAAAAATGCTTTATTTTAGAGCAGCTATTTACGACACAATTGCTACTTCAAAAGATCCAAAAGTTAGGGCATTAGATATTGATGCGGCTGAAAAATGGGCATTAGCCGCTAAAAGAGGGTTGGAGCTTGATAAAAAAGACATTTACAGAACAGAATTGGAGTACAATATTGTTAATGCAGCTTTTGCCTGTAACAGTGCGGCATACGAAGCCAACCAAAGAGGAAATTATGCTAAAGTACAAAGTTATTATCAGTTAGTTATTGATTTACTTCCTTTTGATAAAAATGAAGACATGAAAACCAATAATTTAACTGAAAAGTCAATAGTTTTTAATCAGTTTTATTTTGCAAACAAAGAAAAAAATAATGCTGACCAGAAAAAGTATTTAAAACGCTTAATAGAGCTTGATTATAAAGACCACATGATATATGGTTACTTAACCAATATTTATTTGGAAGAAGGCGATACCACAACAGCCGTAACTTACCTTGAAAAAGGAAGGGAGTTGTATCCAGAAAAAAAAGATTTAATAGGGCAAGAGATAAACTTATACATTGCTCAAAACAAATTAGATGTATTGTTACAAAAAGTTGAATTAGCTAACGAACAAAAGCCAGATGATGCTGATTTGGTATATACAAGAGGAAACCTATACGATAATTTTGGAAATAGTTATAAAGAAAAAATAAAAAAAGGCAGAGAAGAAATTAAAGCAGCGTCAAAAAAAGCAAGTTTAGAAAAAAACCCAGCAGCAAAAAAACAGTTAGAAACCAAAGTAAAAGAAATGAATGCAACTTTGAATGAACTTCAAAAAAAGCAAACTAGTTTTTTAACCAAAGCAGAAGCTGATTATTTTAAAGCCATTGATTTAAACCCTGATTTAATTGATGCTTATTACAATTTAGGTGCATTAACAAATAACAAAACAGCAGCAATTGCCGATATAATTAATAATATTGATGCCAAAACTCAGGCAGAATACGATAAAAGATTTGCAGCATTAAAAAAAGTACAAGATAGCATTTACAATGTAGCCATTGAGCAATTTTTAAAAGTGGAAGACATTGCAATGGCAAGATCGGAAAAAACTACAGATGACAAAATATTAAAATATACTTACTTAAAAGATGTTTATTTTAGTTTACAATTAATATATGCTGGTAAAAACAACGAAGCTAAATCTACAGAGTACAGAGCAAAGAAAGAAGAGATGATTATGAAAATTAAAAAGAAATAATCATTTAAATAGAATAGAAGCCAGTTATTAAAAGTAGCTGGCTTTTTATTTGCCCAATACTTTACTTAACATAATGTTAATTATAAGTAAAACAGAATAATGTTTTTTGATAAACTTTAATTGTTAATTTATTTATTATAATAAAGTATAGTTATATATAAACAGAATACTTTTGTTAAACAAATTTTAATATTAAAAATGAAAAAAGGAATCAAAACAATTAAAGTAAAAGATACTTCAATAATTGGACGAGCTATAATTATTTCAGCTTTAATTCCATTAGTATATTTGTTTTTGTTTATCAATTTCAAATTAAACTATTTATTCTTGATTGTTGTATTTTTGATTTCATTAGTTGTTGGAATTTTATTTCTTGCTATATATTTAAAAAGAAAAGAAAACTTTTATGAAATTATTGCAGATAGTAATTCTATTGTAATTAGAAATTCAATGCATTTAAACTGGCTTGAGGTTGAAAAAATTGAAACTTTTAGTGAAAGCGGAATGAGTTTTTCAAAAAACAGAAAATATTTAAAAATAGTTTTAAAAGATGATAGTCAAATAGTTCTTAACGCTTCAAATTACGATATTTGGTATAAAGATTTAAAAAAAGAACTTGAATTACTTAAAGAAACAAATAACTTAGAGCTGTAGCTTGTTTTGATATTTAGTTTTAAAATGAAAAGACATACTTTATAACTTACACCTTTTACTAAAGTCTTTTAATTGTATTAATTAAGTAAATATACAAAAAAGGCTTCACAGTAATTCTGTAAAGCCTTGGTTTTTTAATGTAGCGGGGAGCAGAATCGAACTGCCGTCCGTTAGCTAACGGATATGAATCCTGTGCTAAAGTCTTTTTTTGTAATGTAGCGGGGAGCAGAATCGAACTGCCGTCCGTTAGCTAACGGATATGAATCCTGTGCTAAAGTCTTTTTTTTAATGTAGCGGGGAGCAGAATCGAACTGCCGTCCGTTAGTTAACGGATATGAATCCTGTGCTAAAGTCTTTTTTTGGTAATGGTGCAAAAAATAGTTGGTGTTTTTTAATAAAATAACTAATAATAT
>Ga0247843_1005375_pt1 | contig 17883 bp, 14 predicted proteins | sample LaCruzMarch2017__FD_192420 | JGI IMG/M metagenome (GOLD analysis project Ga0247843, IMG submission 192420) | Freshwater microbial communities from meromictic Lake La Cruz, Castile-La Mancha, Spain - LaCruzMarch2017_8m | ecosystem: Environmental > Aquatic > Freshwater > Lake | place: Spain... | reverse complement strand
GGTGAGCTTGAGCGGTTGAGCCTTGCGCAGCACCTGACGGAAGCGGTTCTCGCCGATGTAGCAATTCTGCGGAGCGAAGGTCACGAACCCGCGCTCGGCCAATCGCCACGCGTAGGTGTGGTAGGCCCCGGCGTCGATGCGCGGATCGGCCACGTCCGTCGGCCGGCCCTCGAGCCCGTGCTGGCACACCACCACCGGGCGCTTCTCGCCCGGCTCGAAATCCCGGGGCACCACCAGGATGCCATAGGCCACCACATCGGGGTGCACGTCGAGCATCACCTCGTAGGCAACGATGCCGTTGGTCTCGATGAGCTTGCGGGTCCGCGGCGAGGCCGGCAGCGAAGCCGGCGGAATGGGGCCGATGACCTCCTTCAGCAAATAATCCCGATAGGTGCGGGCGCTTAGGGCGAAGGTCTCGGCGTTCTTGCGGTCGGCCTTCTTCCAGAATTCTGCGCGTGTGAATTCGGCCTCACGCATGAGCCACTGGGTGTCTTCCAAAATTTGAGAATACGCACGCAACTGACGCGCCGTGTTGTCTGGGAGCGGTTGGAGAGCAGAAGCAGCGGCGGATGCTGCGGGGGCCTCGGGTAGCCCCAACCGATCGCCGAACGCACCCAAGGCCTCGTCGTTGAACAACTCATCGGGCTGTGCCTCGACCAGCTTCCATTGATCCAGGCCGGGCACCCCTTTCAACCAAGCACCCGCCTCTTCGAGGACCTGCCGGGCCACCTCGGGATCGGGACGCCCCAGTTTACCAGGTGCGGCGCCATGGTGTGAGAGGCCGGGTTTCGCCGGATACTGCGTCTCCGGAAATTTTCCATGCACCCAAACCAATCCACGGGGTGCGATAAGTCCGGCGATTTCGCCCGCACCGAACTGGTCGGTCAGCGACCAGACGTTCCGGTAAATGGGTTCGTCGTGCAGGTTCGGATTGACCTGAAACCCACTGACGGCCGTGACGTCGATTCGGGGGTCCAAAGCTCCGGCCAAACAGGCGATCATCCCACCCTCGCCGTAGCCAATCACGCCCACGGGCTTCTTGGACCCCGAGGCCGACTGCTGCGAACCCAGCCAATCCACGGCAGCCAGCACCTTCTGGATCTCATAACCCTGCACGGTGCGCCCCATCTCGTAGGCCGCCCGCCACAGCACTTCGCGTTGCGACTGCTTGAGCTTGCGCACCCCGGGCAATCCGCTGTGGGTGTCGGAGCGATCGACCAGCGCAGGAATGAGCACGCGGCAGCCTCGCTCGGCCAACCGGCGGGCGAACTGATCCGACTCCGGCACGCCCGGTTGAAGACCCGCGATTTGCTCCGGCGTCTGGTCCGCATCGGCGATGGCCACCACGGAAGCCTTGGCCTCGCCATCCGGAACCAGCATCAGGCCATCGGCCTCCACCCCACGAACGACTGACCAGGTCACCGAGAAGATTTTGAAGCCTCGGCCGCGGCCCACTTCAGCCGAATTGCCGGACGGTGAACTCGATACCGGTGCCGAAATCCGAAGTTGTGCCGGCCCGCGAGCGTCCACCACGCCGAGGATGCGGGCCAGTTGCTGGCGGTTGGTCTCGATGGACCGCACGTAGGCCTCCGGCGAGTTGAGATCCCGGTTCCAATGGCGGGCGCGGGCTTGGGGTGCCGCCGCCAGGACACGGTCGAGGTATCGATCAATGCCCCCGACCAAGGCCTGCGCCAAATCGCCCGTCTGGGTCAGCGGTTGGGTTCCGGGCATTACGGCGGGTGACGCATCGGCCGCCTGCATTGCTGTGGCCAGCAGCAGCGGCAACAGGCAGGACTGCAGGCAGCATCGGAGGATCAAGGAGCGCGACGTCATTTCAGGAGGGGTTTCAACAACAGCACCGGAAAACCGGCGGACTTCAGGGAGAATTTGAGGCAAACCTTGACGCTCCCTCGAGAGACTTCAAGCCACGGTTGGCCCAAGAGGCATTCTGGAGAGGATTCCCCCTCCTCCTCATCCGAGTCTCCCGCGCAATTGGCGGTTGCGCCGAGCGCTGGTGAGGCTATCGGTGAGTCATGCGCCGTTGGATTGCCATCGTGTCCCTTTTGGCTGCCTCGCTGGTTCTGTTCCGGACCACCGTCGCCGCTGCGGATGCCCCCCCGAAAACCCCGTCTCCAAAAAAGACTCCCATGACCCAACCCACCTCGATCAACGCATCGACTAACCCAGCGTCGTCGCTGCCGGCCGTGCCCCCGGCACCACAGCCCGCTCCAGGACTGGAAACCATTTACCTCGCCGGCGGCTGCTTCTGGGGCATGGAGGAGATCTTACGCAAGATTCCCGGCGTCCGGGAAACCCAAGCTGGATACACCGGCGGCTGGCTGCCCAACCCGAAATACGACGACACCCACGACAGCAAGTCGGGCCATGCCGAGTCGGTGAAAGTGGTCTTCGATCCCAAGACCTTGTCGCTCGAAGAGTTGCTCGAGAAGTGGTTCTTCCGCATGCACGACCCCACCACGCTGAACCGCCAGGGCAATGACGTGGGCAGTCAGTACCGCTCGGCCATCTTCACCTTCAACGAGACCCAGAAAAAGACCGCCGAAACGGTCAAGGCCCGAGTCAACGCCTCCGGCAAGTGGCGCCGCCCTGTGGTCACCGAAATCGCCACCGCCTCCATCTGGTATCCCGCCGAGGGCTACCATCAGAAGTACCTCGTCAAAAACCCGGGCGGCTACACCTGCCACTTCATGCGCGACTGAGATCGCGACTGAGTTTGCTCAACAAACCAGGCCCGAGCTGAAGACACACTTTGACAGACCCAGCCGGGCGGGCTGACATGGCAACGATCCATGAGACCCTCTTCATCATCAGGGGCCGCGCTGTTTCGGCATGCCTTCACGTTGATCGAATTGCTCGTCGTCATCGCCATCATCGCCATCTTGGCGGGCATGCTTCTGCCGGCGCTGGCCCGAGCCAAGGCCAAGGCCCAGACGGTCCGCTGCACCAGCAATGAGAAACAAATCGTCTTGGGCTACTTGCTGTATGCGGGCGACCAAACGGATTTCCTGCCGGTGGCCGGCACCGAGGCCCCGGTAGGATCCGGTTGGGTAGCTCCGAGCCGGTGGTTCGCCGAAATCTCGACCTACATCGCCACCGACAACCGCAACTTCACCAACCTCGTCGCCAAGGACAAGGTGGTGGCCTGCCCCACGGCCAAGATCGGCACCAATGTCATCCCGGCCAATGTTCCCGGATATCAGGGCTACGGTGGGTATGGGCACAACTACGCCTACCTTGGTTACACCCCGGCAGACCGGGTGAAGACCTCCCTCATCACCAAGCCTTCGGACACCGTGATGAACGGCGACGGGCTCGATCCCTCCAAGGGCCTGGAATGGTGGAACTACGGGTACTTGTACCCGCCCAGCCTGGGGGTCGCATTGTTTCGCTACGTCCGCCACGGTCAGGGCGGCAATTATGCTTGGGCGGACGGACACACCTCCATCATGCCCTGGAAGACCCTCTCCAAGGGGGCCAACGGCAAGGTGGATTGGTTCTATCTACCCGGGCAGTAGCCCTTCGCCTTACCAAGATCCTCTCTGGGGGCGGATTGAATCACTTGAATTCAGGGAACGGCCCCGAAGCAGCCGGCTCGGGCGACCGGGAATCCCCAGAGGGTGACGAGAGGAGGGTCAACGCGACGCCCGCAGCACCCACGACACCTGCCACTTCCTGCGCGACGGAGAGCCTCGAATGGGTTGGTATCGACCTCGCAGTGACTTCTCCTCACATGAACCGTCTTTTCACCCCTTTCACGGCTGGCGATCTCCAGTTGTCCAACCGCATGGTCATGGCCCCGCTCACCCGGGGTCGCACCGGTCCCGACCGGATTCCCAATGACCTCATGGTCGAATACTACCGGCAGAGGGCGACGGCGGGATTGATCATCAGCGAAGCCACGATCATCTCCGAGCAGGCGGCCGGATGGATCAACACTCCGGGTCTCTACAACGACGAGCAGGTGCAGGGGTGGAAGCGGGTCACCGACGCGGTCCATGCAGCCGGCGGCAAAATTATTGTCCAACTCTGGCACATGGGCCGTTCGTCCCATCCCGATTTTCAACCCGGCGGAGTTTTACCCGTGGCCCCTTCGGCCATCGCTCTTCGCGGCGACGGAATTCACACGCCTTCCGGCAAGAAACCGTATCCAACTCCGAGAGCTCTGGAGACCGATGAGATTCCCGGAATCGTAGCCGACTACGCCGAGGCGACGCGCCAGGCCGAAAAGGCCGGATTTGATGGGGTCGAAATCCATGGAGCCAACGGTTACCTGATCGATCAATTCCTTCGGGATGGAACCAATCACCGAACCGACGGCTACGGCGGCAGCGTGGAAAACCGGGCCCGCTTCCTCCTCGAAGTCACCGAGGCGGTGGTCGGTGCTTGGCAGCCGGGACGCGTCGGAGTCCGACTGTCGCCGACCGGTGCTTTTGGCGACATGAGCGACAGCAGTCCGGCGTCGATCTTCAGCCATGCCGCTCGGGAATTGAACCGCTTCGGATTGAGTTTCCTCCACATCATGGAGGCGCTGCCGGGTCACCCCATGGCGAGCCCAGGGCCGCGCGTTTCGCCGCTCCTGAGGCAGGCGTTCCAAGGTCCGCTGATCCTCAATGGGGGCTACGATGCCGCGCTGGGCGACCAAGCCATCGCCGATGGGGAAGCCGATCTCATTGCCTACGGCGTGCCGTTCTTAGCCAACCCGGACCTGGTCAAGCGCTTTCGCATCGGGGCCCCTCTGAACGCACCCGATTACGCCAGCCTGTATGGCGGCGGCGCCCAGGGCTACACCGACTACCCGACTCTGAACGCCACACGCTAAACCCAGCGCTGAGCCAGGGGCACCAGCTGCAACCCTCCGGGCGGTTACGCCTGCCCGGAGCCAGCCCGCTGTTCTTCCAGCAGTCGCCGGATGAACGCCGTCATGGCCCGCACTGCCGCACCGGCCCGACCGCTGGCCACCGCCGGGCCTTCGAGGTTGGCTCCAATCGATTGAGCAGCCAATGCGGCGGTTCCCGGACGGCGCTTGAGACGATGAGCCGCCACGATGCGTAAATCGATGGGCTCGCACTCGGGATGCCACGATTCCTGCGCCCAGAGTTGGACCGCAAAATCGCCCCAACCCACCAGGCGATCTCCCGGCTTGAGGAAGCCGTTCCAGACCGACGTCGCTTCGGCGACCGAGAGCCCTCCGAGCAACGCTTCCTGAGGCACCTCGAGGTGTTGATGAGCCCTCGGAGCCAACGGTCGGCGCGGAGCCAGAAACACCTCAAACACCTCGCCTGTCGCCGGTCTCAAGGCCACGCACTGGAGGAGTTCGGGAGACCCAGGCACGGGGCTATCCCGCCGATGGGCATTGGCTTCTCCAGCCACCACCACGAGATTGGGCCACAAAGCCATGAGGTCAGGCATGGACGGGCTTTCCCACCACGGATCCGCCCTTTTTAACCGTCGCCGGGGTGGCCCCGTCCGGGCGGCGGTGGCGGCAATTTGACGATCCACCATCGCGTCGAAGGCCCGGAGCAACGGATCGAAACGGCGCCCGTCTCCCTCCCAGGCGCTGAGCACCTCCACCACCGCTTCCACCGTGGCGACGCAATGCAAGTCGGGTTCCCGGCGGATGCGGTAATTGCCCGGCTTGCGCGGCATGAACCCAATGCGCGGCAAGGCCAGCAGCGCTGGATTGAGCGCCACCATCTTGCGCGCCTGGGGCCATGTGCCGTCGATGATGAGCAGCGTTTCCGGCGGCCGTTCGAGAGCATCCGGCGCCACCGCTCCAGGACCGGGAAACAGCAGGGCCGTCCCGGGCCGGGCCAGCAGTTCCTCAATGCGCGGATGACCTGCGAATTCAATGCCCTCGTGGAATTCGCTGCGCGACAAACCCAAGTGCGCGATGCGGGCCGTGCCAATGGCCACCCGGGATTCGCGGGGATGCTGCAAGAACACCACCTGCGTCGCCGTCTCGACCGGCGTCAACTCGGCACACCAGCACACAGAGGCTGGGCGTCGGCAGCGGACGCAAGAAGGACGGGCCGTAGGGGCTTCAAAGAGGACAGGCATGGCAGCCCGGTGACCTCACGAAAACTCCGTGCCTCACCGGAATCCGAACGGAACCACGCACCGGGGGTCCGGAGCAAGGCAGCGGTCGGATTCCCAACGGTGAAACGACGATAAGCGGCCCTACGACCGGCTTCTTTCCCGAAGAGAACCTGACGGCCGTCAGCGCCTCACTTCTTGCCGATGCGGTAGAGGTGCTCGGCTCCGCGCAAATAGAGGGCCCCGTCATCGACAGCACTGCTGGCCAGCGTGCGCTCACCCAATTCGTTGCGCGCCAGCAGCTGATAGGTCTTACCCGCCTGCACCACGAATCCGACGCCTTCCTCGTTCTGGAAATAAATCCGACCGTCGGCGAACACGGGTGAAGCCGAGAATCCCCCACCAAGCCGTTCATTCCAATGCACCTGGCCGCTTCGCGCATCGGCACACGTCGCAATGCCGGCATCGGAGACGAAATAGAGTTCGTCGCCCACGACCAGGGCCGAGGGCGTGCTGGGGGCACCGCGCCCAATTTGCCAGGCCAGATGCGTCGAGGTGACATCCCCGTCGCCACCAGGGCGGATCGCGTAGAGCTTGGGGAAGTCGTAGTCGGTGTTCACAAAGAGCAGTCCATGCGCGAAGACCGGCCGGGGGACCACCGAAAAGCCGGTGCCTGTGCTCACCTGCCAGAGCAATCGACCGCTCAGCGGGTCATAGGCATAAGTTCCACCAGCACCCGGACTGATGAGTTCCTGACGGCCAGCATGGGTGATGAGCAAGGGCGTGCTGAACGAAAATTTCTTGGCCAACGCATCATTGGGCCGCCGGGTCTTCCACCGGACCTGACCTGTCTTGCGATCCAGCGCGATCACGAACGGCTCCGAAGCCCCATCGCAACTGAAGATCAAATGGTCTCCCGCCAAAACGGGTGAGCCGCCGTTGCCATGGACCGGTGGATATTGAACGGACGTCTGCCGCCAAATCACCCGTCCCTTCAAATCCAGACAGGCCGTTCCCAGATGTCCGAAATGGGCGTAGAGCCGGCCGTCGCTCACCACGGGCGTCGGACTCGCATAGCCGTTCTTGCGATGGATATTCGCCCCATTGTCCGGCGTGAAAACATTGGTGCTCCAGAGGATGGCACCGGACCGAGCGTCGAGGCACAGCACCGCCAATTCCAAACCACTGGACCCGGACTTGGCGCGGGAACCTGTCAGGTAGAGGCGTTGCTTCACCAACACCGGAGACGACCACCCAGCCATCGCCAACGGGGTCTTCCAGACCACATTGCTGCTCCCGCTCCAGTGGATGGGAACGTGTTTGGCCGGAGAAATTCCCTGCCCGGTCGGGCCGCGAAACTCGGGCCAGTCATGGGCTTGAACCACGAATATCGGGACGCACGAGGCCATCACCAGAGCCGTTCGACGGGCACGACGCTTCAATTCAGCAAATCCGCGGCGGCAGAGAGACAACGGGGAGGGGGAGCTCATAAGAAACAAGGGCCCAATACTTCGCCAAGATTCCTCATCCATCGAAAAACGCACCGAAAAAAACTCCGGCACCCGGACGCTCAAATCTCCGACGAGACCACGCATCCACCCGTTCCAGTGTCGCACGTATTTGTCGCACGTATTGCCTGGCCCTTTCTCGCTGGTCAGGGTCCTTTCCGAACGGCAACGTCCGCCGGTGATCCACCGTGTCCTGTTGCTTGCAGCGTGGTTGACGATGTCCGTGTTCGCCGCGGATTCCGGCCGACTTCGGGTTCTTCTCATCGACGGCCAAAATAACCACGACTGGCGCTCCTCCACGCCCCACCTCAAGAAAGTCCTCGAGGCTTCCGGACGCTTTGCAGTGGAGGTCATGACGCTGCCCGGCAAGGGCGGTGACATGGCCGCGGTGAAGCCCCAGCTCGACGGCGTGGCGGTGGTGGTCTCCAACTACAACGGCGACCTCTGGCCCGAGGAACTTCGGACAAAACTGGTCGCCTTCGTTCGCAATGGCGGCGGCTTCGTTTCGGTCCATGCCGCCAACAACGCCTTCTCCAAATGGCCGGAGTACAACGAGATGATCGGCGTCGGCGGTTGGGAAGGGCGCAATGAACAGTCCGGACCGTGGCTTTACTGGGAAGGCAAAATCGTGCGCGACACCTCGCCGGGCCCGGGCGGCAGCCATGGCAGCCAGCATGCCTTCCAGATGACCACCCGCGAGCCGAAGCACCCCATCATGGAGGGACTGCCGCAGGAATGGATGCACGCCAAGGACGAACTCTACGACCGCCTGCGCGGACCGGCCAAAAATCTCACCGTCTTGGCCACGGCCTTTTCGGACCCCAAGACCCGCGGGACCGGCAAGCACGAGCCCCTGCTCTTCACCATCACCTTCGGCCAAGGCCGGGTCTTCCACACGGCCCTCGGTCACAACAACGGCCCAGACCTCACCTCGCAGAAGTGCGTGGGTTTCATCACCACCCTCCTGCGCGGCACCGAATGGGCGGCCACCGGTCGGGTCACCCTGCCCATCCCTGCCGACTTCCCAACGGCCACTGAAGTCCACAGCCGGGAGTAAGACACCCTGACGCTGGATTCGCCCCAACCCACCTTTACCAAAATGATCCCAACGCAAAGTCTTCGCTCGATGTTGCCATTGGTCATCGGACTGGCCGTGGGTGGGCTGGGTGTCGGCCTGTTCCAACACAGCAGACCGGGCGAGGAGGGCTCTCCCGAGAAGCAAATCCAGCACTTGGAGTCCGAGTTGCAGCAGGCACGCACCCGCATTGCAGCCCTCGAGGAAACTCGACCCCGTTCGTCACGTTCGCCCGCGCAAACCGCCTATGACCGGGGCCGCGAAATCGCCCAGCGTCTGCGCGAGGGGCTCCCGGTCAGTTCCGACGATCTCTTCCGCGCCGCCCAACCCCTGCTCCGCGATATGTCACCGCTGTTCGAGCGCATCGCCGATCAGAAATTCAAGCAGCAAGCCGACAGCCTCATCGGAGAACTGGCCCGCAAGTACGACCTGAAACCCAGACAACAAGATACCCTCCAGAAGTGGTTCTCCGAAAAATCCCGGGCGGATTGGAAAAAATGGAATGATCTTATTTCCAGCGACGACACCACCTACTTGCAGATGGTGAAGTTGATGCGCAGCAATGACCGCACCGATGAAGGACTGGACCCGGTGATGGAAGGCCTGCTCAAGGGCCCTCAACTGGAGGCGTTCAAAGCCGAGCGTCTGGAGGAAAGGGCCCAGCGGGTCCAGCAGTACGCCGACATGCAGGTGCAGCGGATCAACAACATCGTCCGGCTCGATCCGGCGCAAACGGATCGACTCTTCGGCATCATGGCCCAGTCGTCTCCCGACTATGACGCGTCCATCCGGCTCGAGGGGGCGACCGGTGAGATCGCGCCCGCCAACCTTAATCCGCGCGATGCTCTTAAGTCAGTGCTGCGGCCGGACCAACTGGCCGAGTACGAGGCGGATCGCGAGCGACGATTCCTGGAAGTCTCGCGGGAGATGAACGAGTTGGGCGTACAACTACCTTCTGACTGGGATGAATTCGAGTTCGGCCCCTGACTCCACACCGCTGGGCTACCCAGCCAGTGACTTCGCGAGAGAAGGCCGCGTCGCGGTGGACATTCGATCCCTGCGGGTCGATTACGGGGATTTTGTCGCCGTCGACGACCTGACCTTGGCGGTACCGCCAGGCGAGATCCTGGGCATCGTGGGCCCCAATGGCGCGGGCAAAACGAGCACCTTCCGAGTGCTGGCCACGCTCATGGAACCCACCCATGGCGATGTCTTCTTCGGCGGCGTCGACATCGCCGAAGACCCCCGCCAAGCCCGTAGGTTGATGGGCTACATGCCCGATCTGGCTCCGGTCCCCAGTGATCTCAAGGTGTGGGAGTTCCTCGACTTCTACGCGGCCGCCTACGGGCTGCGCGACGCACACGAGCGACGCCAACGCGCCGACCGATGCCTGGAAAGCGTGGGCCTATCGAACCTGCGAAACAACGGTTGCCGTGAATTGTCGAGAGGCCAGACCCAACGGGTGGTCTTGGCCAAGACCCTCTTGCATGAACCCCGAGTGCTCATCCTCGACGAGCCGGCCAGCGGGCTCGATCCGCTGGCCCGACGGGACCTCCGCACCGCCCTGCAAAGCCTCGCCGCCACCGGAGCAACCATCCTCATCAGCTCCCACATCCTCAGCGAGTTGAGCGAGATGTGCACCTCGTTGTGCATCCTCAACCGGGGTCGACTGTTGGCCCACGGAAGCGTGAATGAGGTGCGTTCCCAACTCGGCAACACACGCCGCCGGCTCACCCTCGGCTTGCTCTCGCCCCCGTCCGAGGCCGCCGACTGGCTCGCCCAACAGCCGACAATCAGTGAACTGCGCATTGAATCCGCGCGGATTTCCTTTGAGTTCACCGGTGATGACGAAGCCCAGGCGGAGCTGTTGGAAGCATTGGTTCGGCGCCGGGTACGCCTGAGGACCTTCGAGGAAAGACGATCCTCATTGGAGGAGCTCCTCGTCGACATTGCCACCCCGCCTCTTCTGCCATGAACGCCAATACGACGGATTCTGGCCAAAACGAGGTCTCCGCCTGGCGGCTTTGGGAGAACCCCGTGCTGCGACGCTACGTGCGCTCCCGGCTTCGATCGCGCGATCTGGGTGTAGGACTGTGCATCACGCTGGTCCTGTCGGCGTTCATCATCGGGCTCTCCTCCTCGATCGGCATTCGCACCGAGTCCGATCCGGTCAGCGCTGCTCGATCCGCGATCATTCCGCTGCTGGTCCTACAGGGGTTCATTCTGTTCGTTATGGGTACGGCCCAGGTCTCGGGCGGCATGATCACCGAACGGGATGAAGGTAGCGTCGATTACCACCGACTCGTCCCCATGGCGCCGCTGACCAAGGTGGTGGGATACCTCTTCGGCCTGCCCGTGCGCGAATACCTCCTGGCCGCTTCCAGCCTCCCGTTCACCGCCTGGGCCATGGCGCGCGGCCATGTTCCCGCTTCGGCTTGGGCGCCGCTGTATTGGATCCTCTTCACCACCGCGGTCACTTACCACGCCACCGGACTCCTGACCGGCACCGTGGTCCGGAACCGCCGATGGGCGTTTCTCATTTCCATCGGAATGGTGTTCTCGCTCTACACGATCATTCCCCAGTTGGCCAAATTCGGTCTCGTTTTCTTCAAGTACCTCACCATCACACCGGTCTTCTACGAGAGCCTGCCGGATCTCCTTCCCGAACGTTCAGGAGCGGCACTGCGTATCGGTCAGAATTTTTTTCCACCGCCTCGGTTCTTCAATCTCGGGCTGCCCGAGGTGGTCTTCACCACGATTTCCCAAGCCGGGCTGATCGGCCTGTTCGTGGTGATGCTGTGCCGCAAGTGGCGGCAGGAAGAGGCTCATTTGCTGAGCCAATTCTGGGCGGTGGGCACCTTTATTGCGGTACAAGTGGTGCTGCTCGGGCATGCGTTGCCGCTCATTGATCCCGGAGACTTGTTCCCGTCCCGAAACTTCCGTTGGTTCACGAGTCAAGCCATCGACTGGAAGCCCGACAACAGGGAGGCGCTGGCCATGATCGCGGTGTACGGACTGTTCACCACCGGCTTGGCCTGTGTGCTCGCCGGAATCATCACGCCGGACCGGGAGCGGCAAATCCGGGGTTGGCGGCGCGCCTTCAAGAACGGCGAGGATCGTCTGCCCGCCTTCGGTGACACCGATTCGGCCACCCTCAGCACTGCAATCATTTCACTCTGCGGCGGCACAGGCTGGTACCTCTTCACCCATGCGCTGCTCGAATCGCGCTGGTTTCCGGGCCATCACGCAGGGCTTCACATCCTGATCATCCACTGCCTCATCCTCTTGGCGGTGACCGGATCGCTGCAGGCGCTGTTGGATGCCCAAGGTGGCCGGGCTGTCGGCATGGGCCTGCTCTTCATCGGCGTGCTGCCGCTCATGGCCGGAGCGATCATCGGCAGCATCGACAACGACTACTTGCACGTAGGGATTTGGATCGCGGGCGTCTCGCCACTCTCGTTGCCTGCGTCGGCCCCGGTGGCCCTGTTGTCACTCGCCGATTCCGAGACGATGGCTGTCCGTCCGATCCAGGGCGCGGCCCGATTTGGATGGTTCGTCTGGGGGCTCGTCAGCCTCTGGCTCGTGCAGCGCCAGCGTGCTCACCGCGCGGTTCTTCGCTGCCGCACCCTGTCACCCGAGAGGAGCCAGCCGGACACGTGACTCGGACCCCCTGTTTCCCGGGTTGGCAAAGACCGCTCACCTACGAAACCGTCGTCCACCCGGCAGAGGCATGGCGTTGGCAATATCCACCCTGGAGGCAGAAGAGGTGGATCCACCCATGGTCGAAGAGCTGTCGAACCGACGGATGGTCATTGGCGTCCGCCCAGACCCGCAGTAGGATTCATTACCATCAATCCTGACGTCCCAGTTCAAGTCCCGGGCGCTGGGCCACTGCACCGAATCCTGGCGCTGTTGGCTGCGGTTTTCTGCATCGGGGTGACCGCGGGCCGCGCTGCGGAGAAGTTGCCCGCCAAGGACTTTTCTTGGTGGTCGCTCCAGCCGGTTCAGCGACCGGCCGTACCCGGGGGAGACCTCGGAAAAGACAACCCGATCGACCGCTTCCTGTCCGTCTCCCGCGGCGTCCAACCAAAGCCCCCTGCGGACCGCCTCACCCTCCTCCGGCGAGTGCACCTCGACCTGACGGGCCTCTCCCCGACACCTGCCGAACAAGATGCGTTCTTAGAGGACACCTCGCCGGATGCCTACCGAAAGGTCGTCGACCGTTTGCTGGCGGATGAACAGCACGCGGTCCGCTACGCCCGACACTGGCTGGACGTCCTGCGGTACGCGGATGCCGACGAGCGCATGACGGCCGCGCCCGGGATCCACCTCTGGCGCGACTGGGTCATCCAGGCCCTGCACGAAGACCTTCCCTACGACCAGTTCGTGCAAGTTCAGTTGACCGGGCGCCGCTCCACCGAGCGCACCCAAATGTCGGCGACCGGCCATCGATCTCAACGAGAGGCCCGCCCAGGCGATTTGTTTGCCTTGGGCTTTCTCGCGCGCGGCACCGGGTCCGATCCACAAGAACTGGCCATGAACGCAGTCGACACCATTTCCAGCACCTTCCTGGGAATGACCGTCGCCTGCGCCAAGTGCCACGACCACATGTTCGACCCGGTGTCGCAGGCCGACTATTACTCGATGAAGGCGCTCTTCGACCCGCTGGTCCTTCGCAAGGTGACGCTGGCATCGGCCGGCGACCTTGTGGCGGCAGGCAAGGCCCAGGCCGAACTCGAACGCCAGCGTGCCCCGCTCGAGCGCGAACGGGACGCCTTGCTGGAGCCCGTTCGGCGCAAGCTTTACGACGATCGCGTCGCCATGCTCCCGCCCGATGTCCAGGTCGTCATTCGCAAGCCGGAACGCACTCGCAGCGTCGAAGAACAGAAGATCGCCGACGATTACTTCCCCATCCTCCGAATTGATGGCGACAAGATCGACGAGGTGCTCACCGAAGACCTCCGCAAGAAGGACCGCGAGTTGCGACGCCGGATCGACGACCTGACGCAGGCAATCCGGCGCACCAATTCCCCGGTCATCCCTGTGTTCCACACCGTTGAGGCCGACCCGGATCGGGCCCGTGAACAGCGCTACGTCTTGACCAGCGCCGATCCGAGCCGGTCCGAAACGAATCGGCCGGTCAAGCCGGGATGGCCCTTCGTGCGCGGCCCCATCGACTTCCGGGAAGGGCGCGTCGAGGCGTTCGCCGACTGGCTCACCGCGCCAGAAAACCCATTGTTCGCCCGAGTGGCGGTGAACCGGCTCTGGCAATGGCACTTCGGCGAAGGACTCCATCGCCAACCCAGCGATTTCGGCCATCAAACCGGCAAGCCCACACAACCGGAGCTCCTCGACTGGCTCGCCTCGGAGCTCGTCCGCAGCGGGTTCAGCCTCCGTCACATCCATCGCCTCATCGTCACGTCCGCCACCTACCAACGGGCGTCGGAGTCTGAAGGGGCGTTGAAGCCCGGATCCGCCGAGGCTGCCCACCACCAGCACGACCCCGACAACCGCCAACTCTGGCGACACCCGGTGCGTCGCCTCGAGGCCGAGGCCATCTGGGACAGCTTGCACCAGGCGGCAGGCCTGCTCGATTTGCAAGTCGGCGGACCGTCCTTCGAACCCGGTGACCGCAGTGGCACAGGCAAAAGCACCCAAACGGCTGCGGCCGCTACAACCGCGACGAAGCGCCGTCGTGGCGCATACATGACTCGCGGCTTTTCCACGAGCCGCGAGGCCACGCCGGACTTCCTGAGAACCTTCGACGCGGAGGATGGCCGGGACCCCTGCCCCATGCGCACGCGAACAGTCACGGCCCCACAGGCGTTGTTCCTGATGAACAGCCCGGAAGTCGGGCGGGCGGCCGATGCGCTGGCGGCGCGGCTGCGATCCGAAGCGGGTAATGACCTTCCACGCGCGGTCGATCTGGCCTATCGGCTGGTGCTTTCGCGCCCGCCGGAAGCGAAAGAAAAGGCGCGGTCGTTGGCCTACCTCGAGAACGATCCCCAGCGGCTGTCCCGCTTGGCCTGGCTGCTTTTCAACCTCGACGAATTCATCCATGTCCCCTGACTCGCCGACACGAGTTCCGCTCGACGCCTCCGCCCTCGACCGACGGCGGTTCCTGTTCCGGGCCGGTGGCGGATTTCTCGGCGTCGCACTCGGCGGCCTGTGGGCCGAGGCCGGCGAGATCCCCAATGCCATTGTGGGGCCCCACCTCCGACCCAAAGCGCGATCCGTCATCTTCCTGTTCATGGCCGGCGGAGTCAGCCACATCGACACCTTCGACCCGAAGGGCAATGCGCATGCCGGCCAGTTGATGGATGCCGTGGGTTTCGGAGACAACCAGGCCGCCATGAAGCGCCCGGTAATTCCCTGCCACCGCACCTTCACCCGACATGGCAAATCTGGCACTCCCGTGTCGGACTGGTTTCCGCACATCGGCGGAGTCATCGACGAGATCGCGGTGGTGCGCTCGATGTGGTGCCACGAGGGCAACCACTTCCCGGCGGTCATCGAAACGTGCACCGGCCATCGGGGTCGCCAGTTCGATCACCCCTCCTTCGGTGCCTGGGTCTCCTACGCGTTGGGCTCGGAGAACCGCAACTTACCGACCTTCGTCAATATCGGCCGCCCCTCCTCACCGGTGCAACTCACCGGCGGATACCTCGGTGCCGGCGTCTCGGCCACCCCATTCCAAGCGGGCCCCACACCGGTGCCCAACTTGCATCCGCCCGAAGGACTCAGCGCCCGCGAACGCGATGAGCAAATGGAGCTTCTGGAGTCCATGAATGCCGAGTTTCGCGCACGACACACGTTGCAGTCGGCCATCCAGGCCCGTACCCGGGCCTACGAACTGGCCGCCCGCATGCAATTATCAGCACCCGAGGCGGTCGACTTCGCAGCGGAGCCCGCCCACATCCGCTCGATGTACGGCCTCGACGATCGGCACACCGAAGAGTTCGGGAAGCAATTGCTGCTCGCGCGCCGGCTCTCGGAGCGCGGCGTTCGCTTCATCCAAGTTTGCCATGCCGGCGGAGGCAACGGCGGCTGGGACTCCCACGGGGACATGAAGACTCATGAACCGCTCTGCCGCGCCACCGACCGGCCCATCGCGGGACTCATCCGAGACCTGAAGCAGCGCGGGATGCTCGACGACACCCTGGTCGTTTGGACCAGCGAATTCGGGCGCACGCCCTGGTCGCAAAACACCACCGGCCGCGATCACAACCCCAAAGGCTACACCGCGTGGCTCGCGGGCGGCGGCGTCCAAGGCGGCCTCGTGCATGGCGCCACCGACGACGTCGGCTACCGCGCGGTCGAGAACCCCCACTACTACAGCGACCTCAACGCCACCATCTTGCACCTGCTCGGCCTCGACCACACCCGCATGGAACTCCCTGCCCTCGGCCCCGTCTCACGCCTGGTCGAGCGCGGCGGCCCGATCCGCGAAATCCTGGCCTGATCACCGAGGGAGATGGGGGCAGGCAACGGTGTCTGACACAACGTTCAGTTTCCTGAAGGAATCGCGAATACGCTGGCCTGCCGCGGGGCTCCGAGTAGCGTCCGAACTATCATGAATCGAGTCCCTCCTGTCATTGGGGCCGTGTCCAGACTCCGTCGTTTCGCATGGATTTGGGCTGGTGTCCTCATCGGAGACCTCGCCACGGCGGGACTTTTCCTCGCCATCAAACAATGGGTCGCGAGCATCGACGGGTTAACGGGCCCCTTGCTGTCTGTGCCGAGTTTCTTGCTGGTCCCAGCATTCGGGGGACTCGTGGCCTCCTGGTTTTGGCGCAAACTCCACCTCACGATACTCGACTGTCTCATCCACTCCGTCTCAATGACAGTCATCGGGATCGGCGGGGCAGCTGTATTTTTGGGTGAAGGCATCGTCTGCCTGGTCATCGTAATACCGGGACTGTACGTCATACTCTTGGCAGGCATCTTATTGGGCCGACTGCTGTTCATGCCCCGAGACAACGGGCTCCGTCTGGTCATGCTGCCACTATTGGCCTTCGTCGCGCATGCCGAGGCCCAACTCCGATCGGACCAGCAGGAAGCCGTCACCGACGAGATCCTCATCCACGCTTCGCCAGCCAAGGTATGGCCCCATGTGCTGGCCTTCCCACGCATTCAAGAGCCACCCGACTATTGGATTTTCCGGCTCGGTCTGCCGTGTCCCATGGAGACGACCAACGGCGGCGATCGTGTCGGCGCGGACCGTCAGTGCATCTTCAGCGATGGTGTCGTCATCCAAGAGCAAATCTCTGAGTTCATCCCTCAGGAACGCCTGACCTTCGAGGTGTCTGAACAACCGACCCACCCGGAGTCTTACGGTCATGTCACTCTCCATCGGGGCCAGTTCGACTTGCGTGACAACCACGACGGCACGACAACCCTCATCGGTACCAGCTGGTACACGCTCCACGTCCGCCCGCTCTGGTATTTCAACCTCTGGACCGAGGACATGACCCGGCAAGTCCACCTCCGCGTGATGCGCCACATCCAGCGCCTCGCTGAATCCTCGCACTGAGATGTTCCGCTTCACCGTCGAGCATCTCGGCTTCCTCGCGAAGGTCCCGGGCCTTCCGCAGGTATTCGATGCCCTGCTGCTGGTGACGACCGCCCTTCGGCGCACTCCGTGCCTGGTGGCCATGGAGCAAATCGAGACGCACTTGCGTTCACTTCCGGAAATGCGATTGCGGCCCCATCGTCTCGGAGGCACCGAGTTCGTGTTGGCGGGCCATGAGATCGCCCACCTGCATGGCAATGGATTGCTCGACGTCCGGTTGAACGCGCCTGAGCGGAACCGATGGGTACAATCGGGACGAGTGCAGCCCCATCATGTGCTTTTGGAATCTTCCTGGGTGAGCCTCTGGATCACGGGAGCCGCAGATGTCCCAACGGCACTGGAACTGTTGGAAACTGCCGCCTGGCTGCGCGCTTCCGGATTCAGGACCTGAAGCAATATCGTGGGATGTAGACCGACCATCCGATCGAAAGAGAGGGTTCGAGCGGCCAACGAGACGGCGGGTGTCAGGATGCGCCGGGAGGCGGGATCGGAGACGTCAGCGGGGGCTGAACCGGCGGGATGGCTCCGGACTTTTCCTGCTCAAGCTGTTGCCGGGCGAGATCCATGGCGACCGACCGTTCCAAGTTAGCCGGACTTTCGCTACTGGGCACTTTGAAAGTGAGAAACCCCAGCAAACGAGGGGTTCTCAGGTCAAAGGTCTGCACTACATTGGG
>Ga0247843_1005373_pt1 | contig 17891 bp, 16 predicted proteins | sample LaCruzMarch2017__FD_192420 | JGI IMG/M metagenome (GOLD analysis project Ga0247843, IMG submission 192420) | Freshwater microbial communities from meromictic Lake La Cruz, Castile-La Mancha, Spain - LaCruzMarch2017_8m | ecosystem: Environmental > Aquatic > Freshwater > Lake | place: Spain... | reverse complement strand
TTGGATTGATTTTGCTAGCCAAACTTAGCCTAAATACTGAAAAGTTCCTCCCGAAGTATCGGAAGGAACTCCTTAACGCGCAGGAATACATAAAACCCGCTGGGAGAAAAATGTGTTTATAGTAGCGCGGACGCTACCGAATAAATGGCACTAGGGAAAGACTCTAGCGCCTGCTTCACACAGCTTAGCGCGGGCGGGCGAAACCCTAAGGAACTCTTTAACGATCTGGAACACTTGCGCCAGCGGGGGGAACACTTGCGCCAGTGTGGGTTGAAGTTCATACTTAACACCCGCTTTCGCTAAGGCCATGTTATACGCAGTTATTCTTTTTCAATTTTTTTAAGAAGCCTCTTAACTCCTTTGTCCTCGTGAAATTTTTTATAAAGAGTTTCAACTGTCCCTATGTTTTGTAAAGGATTGTAGCCAATGTCATAAAGTGATTGGGATATTACTTGGAAATTAAGAGAGAACACACCCATATAACCAAACTCAGTATTTTCCATGTCCTTTTTCATATCTTTCATCTTATTCACATATACATTTAGATATTTTTTAAAATCAGTCAAACTCATTGTTTCAATGGATTTCATACTCATTAAGGTGTCAACATAATGCTCTGAATAAACGGTATAACCCCAAAGTTGTCGTGTGTCCTTTTGAAAAAAGTCGACTAAAGTTTTAATTTCATATGCCGCAGTATCGGGGATATTCCACGCAATCTGAAAGTATTTTTTGTCCGTGAAATTTATTATAGTGGTCGCAGAAAATTTTGCTGTATCCTTTTTTGACTTACCAATTATTAATAGTCTGTCGTTAAGGTTTATTATTTCATAGTAAGCGTCCCCATTAACTTGCTTATTTTGTTTTGGTTTAAAGTCAGGAGAAAGGCGTTGGGTTTTAATGCTGTCCGTTGTAATGGTCATCTGAATTAGTCCACTTCTATTTACCATAAACCAAGTTCCAGTCAGATTTTGCGAAAAACAAGTCTGAAAGATTGTCAAGAAAATTATCGTGAAAATTAGTCGATTCATAATTACCGCTAACGGTTTGCAGTTACCCGAAGGGCGGGACTTTTACTACAAAACTTGATTTGAAAAACTAATGTTTGATTAACCACTAATGTGTCTGCGGAGCACTGAACCGCCACTTTTGCCAAAAGCCTGTTACCACCATTTATTTTTCTTTCATCCTTGTCAACCACGGTGTTAATGTTAATGAAATAAGTCCTACGGAAATCGCTGTCACTATTACGTTTCCGTATTGTTTCATTTCAAGTCCGCTTAAAAGTCTTACTGCAATAATTATCAAAGTTAGTCCTACTAAAATTGTCCAATATTTCAAGTTTATATTTTCTTTTTCAGTCTTGTAAGTCGGCAGTTTGTAAATCTCAAAGGCAATTACAAGTCCACCAAGTAAAGTTGAACTATGTTGTAATATTTTTAAGATTGGAATATGTCCGCCTAAAAAGTCCACTGAGTTTTGCAATGCAGGAATTGTCTGAACGAAATAACCGTGGTCGTGCGTAAAACTGTCCCAAAAAATATGTGAAGCAGCACCAGTTAGAATTGAAATTGTCACTACGAACCAGTTTCTTTTGAAGTGTCCATTCCAGTCAAACTGTTTAAAAGTCAAAAATCTTGATTTTAAAAATGTAGGCAAGTTGTCGAATAAACTATTCCGAACAATGTTGTGAAAAATGAAAGCAAGTAATAGTCCTAACGGTAAATCGAACCAAATAAGTCCATCAACCGTGTGGCTGTAATTGCTTTTAATTCTCATTCTTAAAAAATATTCAAAGTCAGGTGTCAAACTGCCGATTACAAGTCCAGTCAACGAAAACCATTGTCGAGGTAAAAACGTCAACGGCAAAACTATCGCTGGGTGTGAAAATGTAAATGGCATTTCTTGTTTGACTGTTCGTTTATTTGTTTCGGTGTCGGCTTTCTATAATTGGTGCTACCTCTGTGATATACACATCTTTTGTATTTCTCCAATTTTATCAATGTATTGAAAAACAATACAGTAATATAGATATACACAAAATGCGCAATATGCTTTCTTGAAAAATCACTCCTACTCTACCCCCTTCCCACTCGCCCAAATTACCATTTTCTAAGACATAATAAAGCCCCACCTACAACCGTAGATGGGGCTTTGGATATGACCAACCCGAGCAGTTAAGGCAACAGTTGCACTGGCGGTGGCAACGTTAAGATAAAGGTTGATATGCACCTTGGCGGCCGGAACATCAAGTTCTCCTATTTTGCGCTCGGTGTAATCGGTTCGTTTCACATGTGTTTCATAGCAATCTGGTTTAATTATTGGAATGTAAGTTGAGATTAGATTTCGAATTACGGATGCCCTTTTTCCCGTTCGGGATCTTCTTTTTCGCAGATCGGATCTTCCTTTTTCAAAAATGAGGTTTCCTTTTTGCAGATCGAGGCTTCCTTTTTCAAAAAGGAGGTTTCCTTTTCGCAGATCGGATCTTCCTTTTTCAAAAAGGGGATCTCCTTTTCGCAGATTGAGGCTTCCTTTTTCAAAAAGGAGGTTTCCTTTTCGCAGATCGGATCTTCCTTTTTCAAAAAGGGGATCTCCTTTTCGCAGAGCGGATCTTCCTTTTTCAAAAAGGAGGTTTCCTTTTCGCAGAGCGGCACAGCATAGCGCGGGCCAGATTGGTGCATATCGGCATGGAGCGTTACTTCACAAAACGCTTGCAGTAAGGGGCATTTTGCCCACAGGCTATTACCCCCGCTTAATGATTAACGAGTAGTTTCCTCACCACGCGGCTATCATTGGTCTCAATGGTCAGAAAATACATTCCATTGGGAAGCTGACGTATATCTATCACGTTCGATTGGGTTTGAAACAAGGTTTGCCCCATCGCATTTTGGAATGTTGTAAGCAACGCACTACCAGAACTAGTGGATTGAATGGTCAGTTTATCGTTTGCTGGATTGGGGAATAGCGTAACCGTTTCCAATGCCTCAGGTTCCGCAATTCCTATTGACGCACAATTTCCAATGGTGTAAGAAAAGGCAACTTCTCTGTTGTGATGCGCTCCAGAAACGGTGTCGGCAGGCAAATATGCTCGGATATAATCCACTTGCACACACGAAGGGGAAACTGTAACTTTTACATGTCCAGTTCCATCCAGCGTATCGGATGTGTAGGCATCGGCATTGGCCAACATTCCAATTTCGTAGGTAGAATCGGACGGCATGGGTAAGGATTGATATGTGACGCTATCCAACACCTCATGTGCAAAAACATGATCATGCCCTTGAAAAAATATGTTTACGCCATTGTCTTTAAACAATTGATGAATGGGTTTTGCCCATCCTGGTCGTTTGTTGGGGAAATTGTAGGTTGTTCCATTTTGCTCATAGCCACCCCATTCAAAGAATTTGGCGTTTGTAATGCCTCCCCTGCCCTGCCCGCGTATATGGTGTGCAAATACAAACTTGAATTGGGCATCACTGTTTTCAAGCGTGTTTTTTAGCCACGTATATTGCGGTAAGCCCAGCGACCAAGCCCAACCATTTGGCTTTGCGGACGTGTCGCATTGGTTGCGATACACATCCAAAACAACAAACAGTGCATCTCCCCAAGTCCAAGAGTAATAGTTTTCAGGATTCCCAATTCCATAGGGCTCCACATCTGTATTGCCACTGTAAAAATCATTGGGATATGGATTGGGATAATAGAATTTACGCCATTGCGTGCCCCAAACACAAAGATTATTGGGTGGCGTAAAAGAGTAGTAATAGTCATTTTCACCTTCGTGATTTCCCAAGCAAACGTAGAATGGAATAGAATGGCAAATTTTCCCTAGAAACGGTCGATAATCGCGGTGCAAGGAATCCAATGCTCCAGATGTAATGGTAATAGGCTCATGGTCATCTCCGAAAATATCGCCCAACGAAAGCATAAAATCAGGGTTATCGGCTGCTTGATTAGCAAGAGTAATGTCATACATGTTTTTCACCCCCTTTTTATCGTACAAATGCTCATCAGATTCAAGGGTGAAGGTGAAGGTGCTGCCAACAGCGCGTTGCGTATGGAACGTATATTCAGGTGAAATCGTATACGAACCCGCTCCTACCGCGCGATACTGCATGCGGTAATAATATTTCGCGTTGGGAACTAAGTCAGTTAATTCAACTTCCTCCGGTGTGTTTATCGCGGTGGTGTAGGTAAGTGTTGTGTTCGCATAATTTCCTGACTGTGTTCCATACTCCAAATAGAATTGGCTGTTTTGGTCGAACATTACACTTGCCGTAATGGACACATCGGTAGGTCTGCCAAGAATGATAGAGTGCGTTTGTGCCTGTACCACTCCACTGCAAACCATCATAACTAAAAAAGCAATACGTGCTAATTGAAAACCTGCTTTCTTAAGCTGTGTGGAGAAATCTTGAACCATTCCTTTTATTTTGCAGGCTTAGACGTGAATAAGCGATGAAGGTTTAATGGTAACCCTGTCATTTTGCATAAATCTTTCCTGAAAGATAGCGCTTAAGCCTGTTTATTGCCATTCCAAACCACAAAAGGAGGTTATTCAACGTTGGTTGGCCCAATTTCATTCTTACTACGCCTAAGGGAATTCACCTCGGGTGCAGAATTATGTAATTTTGAGGAATATAGCCTACGACCTGGCAAGCAGATATGGAAATGACACCCAAAAACAGAAAACACACGTTCTCGAACGATATTATTTCCAATCTCGATGCAGTAGGCATTGCCACCTTAATAAAAAGCAAAGAAATTAGTGCCGAAGAAGTTGCAGCTGCCTGCGTAGCACGAGCAAAAGCGATTAATCCCAGTATTAACGCCATTGTCACCGATAATTTTGAGGCGAGTAAAGGCTTGGCGAAAAGTCAAACATCTGGGTTTTTTCAAGGCGTACCGACCTTCATCAAAGACATGACCTATGTGGAAGGTATTCCCACCTATTTTGGGTCGAAGGCATTTGCCAAGGCTAAGCCATCGCGAAAAACAGATGGCATTGCCAAGCAAATTTTCGCCCAAGGTTTTGTAAACCTAGGCACTAGCTCCATGCCCGAGTTTGGATTTACCTGCACCACCGAGTTTCAACATGACGAACCCACACGAAACCCATGGAATCTGAATCACTCCACAGGCGGTTCTTCCGGTGGTTCGGCTGCTTTGGTGGCTGCTGGTGTAGTGCCTTTGGCGCATACGGCAGATGGTGGTGGTTCTACGCGAATACCTGCTTCGTGCTGTGGTTTGGTAGGCTTAAAACCCCAACGCGGACGCTTGTTATTTTCAGAATTGTTTCGAACGCAAATAGTGGAGATAGCTACCGATGGTGTGGCTACACGCACCGTAAGAGATACGGCTCACTTTTATGCCGAAGCTGAAAAGTACCATAGAAACAAACGGCTACCAGCCATAGGTTTGGTGGAAGGCCCTAGTACTAGAAAGTTTAAAATCGGGTATACCAAACACTCTGTAAAACACTACAAGGCAGACGAACTAACCAGTGGTGTGCTCGAAGATACCGCAAGGCTGCTTGCCGGTTTAGGCCACGAGGTGAAAGAGATTACAATGCCTGTGAAAGACCAGTTTCATGAAGATTTCGCCAACCTGTGGTCTATGTCTGCCTATGCAGTACACAAGTTTGGGGGTATTGCCATCAAAAACGAATTTGATAAAAAAGGGTTATCCGAATTGACGTTAGGCCTCTCCAAACGGTACACCAAAACATGTTGCAAACGCCCTTTTTTGTTCAACGGCTTAGAAACTCGTACTACGACTATCAGCGCTATTTGAAAGACTTGGACGTAGATTTTCTGCTTACGCCTACTGTTTCTCACGTTGCACCCGAAATCGGGAAATTGGGCATCAATCAAGACTTTGAGGAAATGTTTGAGAAAGTGATGAATTGGGCATGTTTTACACCTTATGCCAACGCCTGCGGATGCCCAACTATTTCGTTGCCAGTAGGGCATGATGTAACAAACGATTTGCCTATAGGTATGATGCTTTGGAGCAATCACGGACTAGAAAAAGACCTCCTTGACATAGCCTATCAGCTAGAAGCAGCTCAGGCGTGGAAGAAGATATATGAATAACTGCAATTTGCTTGGCACTATATAGTGGCGCTAGCCAGGGCAAACGCATCATGAAGAATTGAACACTGATTCTACTGATTTGACTGAAAAAAACTGATTTTAAGGGTACAAGAATCAGTGGAAATCAGTTTCATCACTTCAATCAGTGTACTGTTTTGGTTTCGATTCATCGAACCGAAGCTCATCGCGGAACGCGATAAACACCAAGGTGTTTCCTTTTTAATGCGTTTGTCCCTTAAATCTACGCCTTTGGCATCCCTACATAGCAGCACTATCCTACATTTGAAGCATACAATGTGATGGAAGAAATAGGCAAGATATTCGCATTTGCAATGCCCGTTTTCGTGGTCATTGTATTGAGCGAAAAGCTCTATGGCCGCCTAAAAGGAAACGACACCGTGCCGTGGATGGATGCCATTGCCAGTTCATATTCTGGCATGTCGTTGGCCATTCGGGCGCTGTTTGGTGTGGGTATTTCGATTGTTTCCTACCAGTTTATGCACGACCATTTGGCGCTTGTGCATATCGAAACCACCTGGTTGGTGTATGCCATCACCTTTGTAGTGCTCGATTTTGAGTTTTATTGGGGGCATCGCCTGCATCACCAAATCAATTTTCTCTGGAAAGGCCATCTCATCCACCACAATTCGGAAGAGTACAATATTGCTACTTCCATACGCCAACCCTTTGCAAGCTACATCAACTTTCTCTTCTTTCTGTCGCTGCCAGCAGCCCTGCTTGGGCTTTCGCCTGTAGTTATCATGGTGGTTTTGCCCATTCACAAGTTTGCGCAGGTGTGGTACCATACCCAGCATATTGGCAAGCTCGGCTTTCTGGAGCATATTATTGTCACGCCTTCGCAACATAGGGTGCATCATGCGCTAAACCCTGCGTATATCGACAAGAACTACAGTGCCATCTTTAATGTTTGGGATAGGCTGTTTGGAACCTTTCAAGCGGAGTTGGAAACCGATCCTCCTGTGTATGGCATTACGCGGCCATCGCGCACCTACAACCCTGTAACCATCAACTTCGAACACCTGATTTTGTTGCTAAAAGACGCGTGGCGTGCAGAGCGATGGATGGATAAACTGACCATTTGGGTTCGGCCAACGGGATGGCGCCCCCAAGGAATGGAGGAAAAATATCCAGTAGCGAAAATCACAGACCCCTACAACTTCGAGAAGTTCAATCCGCCCTATACCAAAGAGGTACTCGTTTGGAGCACTCTTCAATTTGTCGTTTTCTTTTTGGCTGTAAACTATGCCCTGTATCATGTGGCCGTACTGGGATTGGAAGGTGTAATTGCGCTGGCCATTTTTGCTCTGGTGCAGATATACAGCGCCACCGAATTGATGAACGGCAATAAACGAGCTCCCCTGTTTTCGTCCGTATCCACTGTGGTGTGTGTGGGTATGTACATGTACAACCCCACGCTCTTTGGGCTGAGCCAGTTAACTCCCCTACTCCCTGTTGCGTTTGTGGCCTATGTGGCGATACAACCTATCGTAACGTTTGCACTCATGATGCGCGAGGGCAAACTCGCCATATCAGGGATGCAGCGGGCTTGATGGCAATGCGCTTGGTAAACAATAAGTTCTACCTTTAGGCAAAACTTAAGACCAATAGCGATGAAAATCAGCATCAAATCCCTCTTGTCCATTGCCGCGTTGCTTTTTGTAAGTCAAATTTCGTTTGCAGGTGCAACAGAAGATTTATGGAAAGCCCTAAAAGCTGCAAACGACAAAGACGCATTAGCTGCAATAGCAGCGGGTGCTGACGTAAATAATGTTGACGCTTCGGCATCAACACCATTAAGTCTTGCTGCATGTTTTTCAGGCGGTGACGTAGTGAAAGCTCTGATAGATGCGAAAGCAGATATAAATTATGCTCAACCTTCAAATGGTTTTACACCTTTGTTTAATGCTGCAAACTGGGGCAATACAGATGCAGTGAAGGTACTTTTAGCTGCAGGCGCTAATGTTAAACCAAAGGCTAAACTAGGACAAACCCTTCTGTGGGTAGCTATTAGCAGCGTAAAATTAGAACTCATAAAAATGATTGTGGATGCAGGTGCAGACCCTCTTGAAAAATTTGACATTTCAACCAGCAAAGGACTTACCCACATGAATGCAGTAATTGTAACCTACTCACCCAAAGAGAAAGTAGCAAATCTTGCGGCTAACCGACCAGGCTTAGAAAAATATGGACTTACTTATCCTGAGCGTTTGGTAAATGCAAAAGAAAGCGATTTTACTCCGCTTCAGGACATTGCAACCTATTTGCTAAGTAAGGGTTTAGACCCAAATCAGAAGGTGGAAGGCACATGGCGCAACATTCTATTTCAATCAATACAATTCGGTAAAACAGGTGTTGCTCTTGCACTGATAAACGCTAAAGCAGACATTGAAGCTAAAGGATTGATAACAGGCGGTGCTGTTGGTAAGCAGAATACGTATGAAGTAACTCCTCTCATGATTGCAGCAGCAAAGGGAGACAATGCAGTAATAGAAGCACTACTCGCCTTAGGTGCAGATGTGAACTTTCTTGGTGTTCAACATAAAGGGACTGTTACTCAATCAACAGTTTATGGCAGCAATTCTTCAACCACTACTACTTCAATTGAAAACTCGTGGGAGTATAATACCGCACTATCCTTGGCCAACGACAACAAGCATCCCGACACGGCAGCCTTACTGAGCGCAGCTGGTGCACTTGGCCCAAGGGAAGTGATGAAGATGAAGAAGAAATAAGGCTCGTAGCAAACCTGCATTAGTCAATGCTGTTCGGATTAGCATAGCTATTGCACGTACTCCTTGCTGCGTTTGTGGCCTATGTGGTGGTGCAACCAAACGTAACGTTTGCGCTCATGATGCGCAATGGCAAACTTGCCATTGCAGGGGTGCAGAGGATAGTTGGATATTCAAGAGATATTCTCTCTTTTAAGCTCAGGGAATCTGAATAATCTGCTGGGCGTGTTCAATTGGCCACATCATCGCAAAAGAAACTACTACGAAGCCTTCTTCGCGTTTTCTTCAAACATTTTAATCAATTCCTCATCGGTTTTGCCGAGGTTGGAAATGGAGAATTGGGCATCCTTGGCTAAGGCATGCGTGGGGTGTTTCTTCACAAATTCTTCGTAGAAAAACTTGGCTTGTTGCACATCGGCATTGAGCGTTTCTTCGCAAAAGGCTTGAAGGAATAGGGCTTCGGGTGCTTTCTTAAAATCGGGATGCTCTTCGGCCACTATGCCAAAATACTTCACCGCTATACGTCCTTCTGAAAGGCCCATGCTCACTTCGCCTGCTTTAAATAGCATATTGATGGCCGCAGTGTCCGTTTTATGGGCTTGGTAGTAGCCCGCGTAGGCTTTTACAAGCGTGTAGGCCGCATCGCGATTGTTTAGCGTGCCATTGTCTTTAAACAAGATGGCCTCCAAACTATCAATAGTGGCTATTTGCTGTTGTTCGGCATCCGTTAGTTTAGAACCGCCACAAGAAGCCAGAACAAAGATTGAAAACAGAAAGAAAACAGCGTTACGCATTAGCGTTTGCACTGCTTAATCGTTCAGCATCACTGGCATCACCAGCATAAGCACCTGCTCGCCTTCTATGGCCGATTCAGATGGAAGAAGAATGCCTGCGCGATTGGATTCGGACATTTCCAACACCACTTGGTCGGTTTCTAGATTGGCCAACATTTCTACCAAAAAGCGCGAGTTGAAGCCAATGGCCATATCCTCACCACGGTACGAACATGTTAAACGCTCGTCAGCATTGTTGGCGAAATCTGGGTCTTCCGCAGATACACGCAATTCGCTTCCTGCAATTTTCAACCGCACTTGGTGGGTGGTTTTATTGGAGAAATAAGATACCCGTTTCACCGAATTCAAAAACGCCAATCTATTGATGGTAAGCGCATTTGGGTTCTGCTTCGGAATTACTGCTTCATAGTTGGGATAGCGACCATCTATAAGGCGGCAAATGAGGGTTACTTCACCAAAAGTGAACCGCGCATTGGTATCGTTGTACGTAACGGTTACATCGCTTTCTTCTGATGCAAGTACATTTTTAAGCAGATTCAACGGCTTTTTGGGCATAATGAAGCTCGCACCATTTTGGGCAGTTACATCCGAACGGGTGTATTTCACCAATTTGTGGGCATCGGTGGCTACAAAGCTCAATCCATCTTCTTTCAACTCGAAATACACCCCCGACATCACAGGGCGCAACTCGTCATTTCCGGTGGCAAATACGGTTTTAGAAATGGCACGGGCCAACAAATCGGACGGAACTACCACCGAAGACGCATTGGCCAAAGCAGGAGGATTGGGGAATTCCTCGCCATTTAATCCAGCCACATTGTATTCGCCATACTCAGAATGCAACCGCACTGCCAACGTTTCTTTGTTTACGCTGAAGGTGATAGGTGTGTCTGGAAAACTCTTCAACAAATCGAGCAAAATGCGCGAAGGAATAGCCACCAAACCGCTGTCTTTCGAAGTGATTTGAAGGGTGGTGGTCATGGTGGTTTCCAAGTCGGAAGCAGAAACCGTTAATGTGTTTTCTCCAATGGTGAAAAGGAAATTATCAAGAATCGGAAGGGTATTGCTCGAATTGATTACACCGCTAACGGCTTGAAGATTCTTAACGAGCAATTGACTGGAAACAATGAATTTCATGGGTGTTTTTTTATGCTAATTCAGCTAAACGAAGCTAATGAATGTGATTCTATTGGATTGAAACTGCTTTTTATTGCGGCACGCAAATATAACCGAACGCTAAGCACGCGGGTAGGCATGTTGAAAAGTAAGGAATACTCGATTGAATCATTTTTTAGGAGCGCCTACAAAGCGCGTATAATCTACGGTGAGCCTATCAAACGAGTGGAATTGGGCCAACACAATCTCTTTGGTATTGCCATTGATTACGGCATGCATTTGGTCGGGGTCCCAATCCATTGGTTGGCCGTTGAAATCAACTTCATCGGGATCAGAAGGAATGCGGTAGGTAGTAACGGTGCGCACTTTTCCGTTGGGCTCCGTTAGCTTTATTTTGTAATACCACCGCGAATTTACGATGCTATCGACCCGATGGGTATCATAGGCTTGCACCGTTTCGAAGCGGATATTGTCGTAGCCCAAGAGATAGCGCATCACTCCAACGGTGTCAAAAACCCCAACAGACTTTGGTGCAGGCAGTAAACTCATCAATTCGAATACGCCTTTTTTGCTGCGCTTGATGCGAAACGACTTTTCGGGGTATTCGTTATAGTCGATTTCCAATTCGGCAATTTGCGGAAGCCTATTGGCAAATACCTCCGTATCGCGCCACACCAAGGGGTCGGCCACAAATCGCGGAGTGAGATAGCCCACAAAGCCCGGCATGTGGCATATAAACGGCTCGCTGCTGCCTTCGAGCAACATGTAAGTGCCCATGTTATCGTTGGTAGCATCGCCCACGAAATAGGTTTTCACGCGTTCGTCACCGGCATAAATTTCCACTTTCACCGATTTTCCCGCCATCAATTTCACAATGGTATTGTGGGCCGATTGGGCCACAGGCGCTTTCATTTCTACCCGAGCAATGGTGCGCATAAGCACATCCACAAGGTCTTTTCGTGCTTTGAATTGGCCATTCACTTGCCATTCAATCGCGCTTTTACGCTCCAAAAGCACTTTGCGACCGTATTTATCGGCCAAGAAGATTTTGGTAACACTGGTGGTGTCTTCCACAGCAAAATTGTGGAGGGCAGGTTTCATGGTTCCTTGCCCGCGCTGCTGAATTACGTAATAGGCCACAGCACCCAGAATTGCAAGAATTACTAAACCAATGATGTTCTTCTTCATTGCAAAATGAGGGTTAAAACTCGTTAAAGGCAGCTTAATTGGCGTACCTACGCTTGCGGAAATACGCGTTTATTACACCAAAAAGTAAGACCAAGGCGATAGGAACTACCACGTTTACTGCTTGCCATGCTGCCCGTTCGGCATCAATGCGTTTGCGGTCGAGCAATCGAATTTCCAACGCCCGCGAGCGAATGGCAGTCATGCCTACATCGTCACATAAATAGTTGACGGCATTGAGCAAAAACTTGCTGTTGCCATACATCTGCTGCGAAAAACGGTCGAAACCACAGGGCAAATATGTTCCATCAGGGTTCACATGGTTGCGGATAACATCTCCATCCGACACCACAATCATTTTGGATTCCACGCCTTTTTCGCGGAAGGCTATTTCCTTGCTATCGCGAATTGTAGGTGGAAGGCGATTGCGGAAAACGCTTTCAAATTTCCCTTCCAATAGCACTGCAACTGGAATGTGGCGCTGGTTGAATTGCTGCGGTTTGGGTTCCTGCAGCATGGTTTCGAGGCTAACCCGAACTGGAGTGCGCAACGACCGCGACCGCTCGGATGTGCTCAAAAGCACCGTTTTGCGAATGTTGCGCACAGCAATGGTGTCTATGCTTGAGGCAAATTCGAGCTTAATACCGTTGAGGTTTTTCACCACAGGATGGTCGCTTGTAGGAATAACCAATGGGAAATACACCCACGGTTGCAACGCCCACTGCAATTGCTGTCCAACGTAGCCCGATGGCCCAGGAATACTTGCACAACGGGCATCTTGCAGCAAATCGGTATTTACCCGAACGCCATACCCAAAAAGCATATCCTCCAAATTGACCGTAATGGGCAAGGCCAAGGTAGATGGCGCGTATTGCAAGCTGTCCATGTTGCACAGCAACGGTTCGATGAGCCATAACACGCGGCCTCCGTGCATCACATATTGGTCAATAATAAACTTGTCTTGGTCACTAAACGTGGAATCAGGTTTGGCAATGATGATGGCCTTGTATTTCGGACTTACCTCCGTTGCGCCATTCTTTTCCTCGCGGTCTACAAGGCTATTTAGGCGGCCTTTGATTTCCACTCGATCAACACGATAGTATTCTGCAAGCGACTTTGATATGTCAGCTACCTTTCTAGCTGTCAATTCATTATGACCCTCAATAAAAGCGATACTTTCTTCACGAATAGAACTTGCTTTGCGAATGGCGTTGGTAATCTCATATTCCAAATCTTCGACTGAGCTGTTGAGCATTTGCTCTGGCGCAGCACCCATTTGGCTTTTAAGCAGCTGTAAAGGCACCTGACGGCCTTTGTATGTGAGCAACGCCCCAGGGAAAATAAGCTTCTGCTCTACTCCATCGTTTTCCTTAATTTGAATATTGGTTGGCGCGATGCCTTCTTTGGCCAATTGGCGATAGAGGTCGTTGCGACTTTGCTCGTTGGGTTGGTCTGTAGGATTGATGAATTGATACTCGATACGATTGCCGCTATAAGCACGAAACTCATCTAAGGTTTCGCGCGTGCGGTCGCGCAGTCTGCGGAATCCTGCTGGAAGCTCGCCATCCAAATACACTTTCACATACACCACATCATCCAAGCCTTTTAGGAGGTCTTTGGACGTGGAAGTAAGCGTGTAGCGTTTCTCGGTAGTAAGGTCGAATCGGGCAAAAAAGTAGCCCCCCAACACATTGAGCACGGAAACAATGCCAAGGATGATAAACAGTTGAAGAATATCCCGAAAACGCGCTCCTTTTACCATTTTCTGCTTTCGAGTATAGTGCGTGTCATCATAATGAAAATGACAATCAGGCTCAGGAAATAGAGCACATCGCGGGTGTCTACCACTCCCCTACTAAGACTGCTGTAATGGCTGTTGATGCCGATTTTGAGGAGCAAGAAATCCCATGAACCAAGAAATTGGAATGAGGCGATAGACTCGATGCCAATCCACAGCGCCCAACACAGGAAAATGGCCAAGATGAAACTGATGATTTGATTGCTAGTGATGGCCGAGCTAAAAATGCCAATGGAAGTGAACCCAGCACCTAAAAGCAACAATCCAATGTAGGAGCCCCACATGCTTCCTGTATCTATGTTTTCGGTGGGATTTCCCAATTGATGTACCGAGAAATAGTAGATTAACGTGGGTAAAAGCGAGAAAACCACAAGGAAAACTCCTGCGAAATACTTGGCTAGGATAATCTGCAAATCGCTAATGGGCCGTGTGTGCAATAGTTCAATGGTGCCCGTGCTTTTCTCATCGGCAAAGCTGCGCATGGTGATGGCGGGAATAAGAAACAGAAATACCCATGGAGCAACGGTAAACAGCGTGCTTAGGTCAGCATAACCGTTCTCTAGCACATTGGCATCGGTGGGCAATACCCACATAAATAAGCCCACAAACAACAGGAATACACCAATAACGATGTACCCAATCAATGAATTTAGAAAGCTGTTTATCTCTTTAAGGAGCAGTGCGCGCATCGGGTGGCGAATTTACATCATCAAAGTGGACACTTTCGCGCAAAAGTTCACCCAATAATTACAGTTCTAACGCCCTTATTTGGAGCGGCTATTTTTTCGTTTCGGGTTGCGCCAACCACCATGTCCATAGGATGAAAAAGAACTGGAAAGGCAGTCGTATATAGGCTGCGGTGGCGCTACCTATTGCTGGGTCGTCTCGAAAAACATCCCAAACATGAATGGGAAGAAAAGCTAACATTAAACAAAAAGCACCCCATGCAGCGATGATTCTGACCCTAGAAAAAAATAATCCAAGACCTAAAATCAACTCCAAGATACCCGAACTCCAATTGGCAAACTCCAGTGAAATCTGGCTAGGAACAAACGGAGCGTAAAATTCTGGTTTCAAAAAGTGATTGATTCCGCCTAAAAGCAAAAATGCACCAAAAACATAGGCAGCTATTGCCTTTTTACTAAACATTGGCCTGCTGCTTAACATCCTCGTAATAGCATGAAATAATAGAATCTAACGGCAATTGGCCTTTGGCTACAGCCTCTATTTTATTCCACATTTCGGGAGTTAGCAGGTATTTCATTTTTTGGTTCACCTCCAAGATGTACTTGAAGTTTTCTGCCAATTGCTTATCCCAAACGGCTGCAAAATTCTTGATATCGTCTGGATAAACCACTTTCCGTTCGGTGCCTTCGTCCAATGCCTCAAAAGGCTCGGTAACGTTGAGATAGCCATAATCGTCTGTCAATTGCTCTCCGGGATGAATATCGCGAATGGCGATTTCAATATCGTATGCAGTAGACATGCAATTGGACTTAAAGCTATGGTTCACAAAACGCCCGTGGTCCCAGCAAAGCACAAAGTTTCCTACATTATTGCGGAAGGTGTACGTATAAAGAATGTCTTGGTAGATGGGATCTAATTTCTGCACTTCTTCGGGAGTGAACTCACGATCGAGTTTATCCAACACCCATGTAATCGTTCCCTTGGGAATCAACTTTGTGGCCACCACGCCATATCCAATCTCTTTACTTATAAATCGAACCTCAGTATCTGGATGAATCATTGCAATCAGTTTGGAATTTTGTTCGCCTTTTCATCTCTTCGTTGAGACAATGGGAAACTGCTGCGAATGTATTTGTGATTGCGCAGTGAAATGCCGATTAGCAGTGAAATATGTAAGAAATTTAAGTACTGAATTTCAGTGCGTTACGATAGAATGAACACCGATTACGCTAAGCTGTTGTGGCGAGACAATCACAATTTAGTCAATTCCATCCATAACTCGTTTCCAAGCCTTGGAGCGATAGATGTGGCGCAGGGTTCTAAGCTATCCATGCGAAACAAGGGACCGAAATACGTGCGATACTCCTCTGCATTTCCGCCATACGGAGGTTTATCTGCATTCATGGGCACTCCAAAGAGCAATCCTACAAGCTTTCCATTTGATTTAAGCAAACGGTGCATGTGCTTAGCATAGGAAGCCCTGAGACTTGGGTCGATGGCACAAAAGAATGTTTGCTCCAAAATGAGGTCATATTCAGCGGCATGCTCGAAGAAATCACCACAGATAAGATGATTCTTCGGGAAATCGGGTTGACGCTTGGCAAAGGCTTCCAACGCTACAGGCGCCAAATCAATTACAAACACATTGGTAAAGCCCAAATTGTGCAGGTATTGCGCTTCGTGGGCATTGCCGCATCCTGGAATTAGAATGCGTGTTGATTTATCGGTAAGCGAGTCGATATAGGCCTTTAGCGGTGGACTTGGTGCACCCAAATCCCATCCAATATCATTTGTAGCATAGCGAGAATTCCAAAAATCTTTGTTGAGCTCCATTAACTAGGTGTGGTTAAAATCTTAATCCACAAAGTTGAGCTCTACTGCGGCAGAGCCTGTTAAGTCGGACCGCAATTCCACTTGAATCTCTTGCACCCCATCCGATATCATCATGGTAGCGGTGTTTGGAGGAATACTTCCTACGTTGTGCGCGTGCAGATAGAGGTAGGCTTTCTTGAAATCCTTGGCGTTAAATTTCACAGTAAGATGTTCGTTGATGATGCTGTACTCTTTCACGATAATTTGGTCGTTGATATAGATGGAGATAATGTCACCATCAATAATCTGGGCATCCCATATTTGAAACGTAAGATTGCGCGAAAGCAAATTGAGGCGATGATCGCTTCTTAGAGGACGAATGCTTCGGCCATTGAGCCTATCGGGAATGACACTAATGCTATCGCCATTTGCGCTGGCGGTTGGCGTTGGTGATGCAGGTGCCTCCACTTTCTGCTCCTGCTCTTTTGGAACTTCTGTGGGAACGCTTGCTACAACCGCAGGAACTGGAACTGGTGCCACTTTAACCACCTGAGTTGGCGCCTCAGGTTCGCGCGTTTCCATAGGTGTAAAATCATCCTGTGTTTCGTCTTGCGTAAGGATAACGACCTGAGGAGCAGGTTCTACAACGGGTGCATCCTTGGCTTTTTTCTTAGGCTCTTCTTCTACAATTTTCTCCGTTATCTTCCACAGCTTGATGGTTTTATCTAAGCTAGCTGAAAGCACGTAGTTAAGACTTGTTTCCACATCAAAGTCTTGGATTGTGCCTTGATCTGCACCTTCGTCCATCACCAAACGTTTGGCAGTAAGGTCCCACATATTGAACCGAGAAGCATGGTCGCCAGTGATTACATACTTCTGGTCGTCAGAAAGCGAAATGTTGCTGAATTTACGTCCACCAGTGCCTGCTCTAAAGCTTGTTTTGAGCAAAAATGTTTGCGCATTGCGTATGTCCACCCTAGCATTGGCGCACCACGAAAGCAATATCTTGCCATCTTCAGAAAACTGCAACGCATTGATATCGCAAGTTCCAGTATTGTATTCGCGAGCCAATTTGTTGGTAGCCAAATCGAATACTATCAGGTATTGCCCTGCTGCGAATATGATTTCTCGTCCGTTTGGACTTAAGGCTGCACAGCGAATAGGGTCTTTCTTGTCGGTATAAAGTGTTCGGCAAGGTTCATCACTACCCACCAAACCTATTTGCAGTCTGCGGTCATCTCCACCAAAATACACCACTTGCCCATCTTCTGAAAGCAATGCGAAATGGGTGTTTTTGATGGCAGCTACATTCTCCGCAGTATTGAATTTACGAACCATTTTGCCCGTAGCAGCATCCCACACTTTTACGTGTCCATCGTTGGCAGCGGTGATAATGAACTTTCCATCTTTGGTGTAGCGCAAATCGGTGATAGAGCTGTAATGCCCTTCCATGCGTTGCTTAACCTCTCCGGTTTCAACATTCCAAACCATCAGTTCGCCACGTGTACCACCGCTAGCAAAGGTTTTACCATCTGGGGCAAACACGGCCTTTTTCACGCCATACTCATGTCCGTAAAACGTGCGAACGGGCTGCAAGGTAAAAACCTGAGCTATGCCCACACTCGTCAAACAAAACACTATACAAATCGATAGT
>Ga0247843_1005372_pt1 | contig 17899 bp, 20 predicted proteins | sample LaCruzMarch2017__FD_192420 | JGI IMG/M metagenome (GOLD analysis project Ga0247843, IMG submission 192420) | Freshwater microbial communities from meromictic Lake La Cruz, Castile-La Mancha, Spain - LaCruzMarch2017_8m | ecosystem: Environmental > Aquatic > Freshwater > Lake | place: Spain... | reverse complement strand
TGTGTTTGTTGCGGACACAGCACAGGGTGTACGTGTGGCTGTGACGGGTGCTTCAAGTGGGGTGTTTCGTCATGCCGGCCTCGAGGCTGCCTTGACCAAGAGCTTTGCACCTGAAGCGGTTGCAGGGGTCGCGGTGGATGACACTGAGCTCAATAGCGATATTCATGCTTCGGCAAGCTATCGCGCGCAGCTCATCAAAGTTCAGACGCGTGTTGCCGTTCAGCAAGCACTCGCCTAGCGTGGAAAGCCAAGGCGTTGGTTCGGTGCAAGCCTTAATAGAGGCGCTTGCCTCGGTGGGCTATTTGGCCGAACGACGCTTGGCGACAGCTGTGTATCTAAGCCTGACCTTGCAGCGTCCCTTGCTGCTGGAGGGCGAGCCTGGTGTCGGTAAAACAGAACTCGCAAAAGCGTTGTCCAACGTTTTGCAACGCCCACTGGTACGTTTGCAGTGCTACGACGGCATGGAGCAACGCGAAGCCTTATATGAATGGAACCACTCCGCGCAGTTGATGCATATGCGTGCCCAACAAGATCACGCGACGCCCGATCAGCTTGAACACGCGATTTATCAAGAAAAGTATCTGTTACGCCGTCCAATGTTGCAGGCTTTACAGACACCTGCGCCGGGAGCGGTGTTGTTGATCGATGAGGTCGATCGTGCGGATGCCCCCTTCGAGGCATTCTTATTAGAGTACTTGGGTGAATACCAGGTGACTATTCCAGAACTCGGTACGGTGCGTGCGCAGATTCCACCTGTCACGATTCTGACCAGTAATCGAACGCGGGATTTAAATGACGCAGTCAAGCGGCGCTGTTTGTATCACTGGATGGATTATCCAGATCGCGAGCGCGAGCTTTCCATTGTGCGTCAGAGCGTACCCCAAGCGAGCCAAGCTTTGGCAGAGCAGGTGGCAAGTTTTGTCGAACGCTTACGATCGGCACCTTTTGCGAATGCCTTGAGTCGTTCGCCCGGTATCGCTGAAAGCGTGGAGTGGGCGCGAGCATTGGTTGCGCTCAATACCTTGCAGCTTGATCCAGAAGTGATTCAAAGCACCGTCGGTATCTTATTTAAACAACGTGAAGATCTTGCCGCACTTGAACCGATGCTAGACGCCTTGTTGGCACCCTATCCCGACGCTTAGCGCTCTTGTATGAATCTAGGTGATGCACGCGCAGGAAAAATGGCCGATAACATCGTCGGGTTTGCACGTACGCTGCGACGGGCTGGGTTTCCGATGGATAGCGAGCGTATCAGTGTCGCGCTTGAATCCGCCCTACTGATCGGGCTCGAAGACAAGAGAGATTTTCGGGCGGCTTTGGAAGCCACATTGCTCTGCAGACAGCAAGATCGGGAGGTCTTCGAACAGTTGTTTGAGGCGTATTTTCGTAATCCAGAGCTCACGCAACAGTTATTAGCCCAAATGTTGCCCAAGACCACTGAAGCCGCACCTGCGCCCAAGCGACGTGCACGTGCGCAAGAGGCCTTGGCTGCCATTACGTCAAACAGTGCGCGTGCTCACGCGCCAGAGGACGCTGTTGACTTTGATGCCGCCATGACAGCGAGTGATCAAGTGCGCTTGAGACACGCTGACTTTGAAGGCTTGAGTGCCAGTGAGTTTAAGCTGGTGCAGCGACTGGCATGCGAGATCCCTTTCCCATGGCCACGCGTACCCGCGCGGCGGACACAACGCAGTCGCTCGGGTGCTCGGATAGATTGGGCGCATACGCTCAGAGAGTCAGCCCGTTTAGGGGGAGAGTTGTTGACCTTGCCTTATTTGGCGAGGCGCACTCAAGCTTTGCCTGTATTGATACTGATTGATGTGTCAGGCTCGATGGAGCGTTATGCCCGTCTGATGTTGGCCTTCTTGCATCAAAGCACACGCGGTCTAGCGCGCTCTGTCTATGCCTTTGGTAACCAGTTGACTGACTTAAATAGTGCCTTTCGACACGCAGATTCGGATGCGATGCTGATGAGTGCCAACCGACTTATTCAAGATTTTGCGGGTGGCACTCAAATCGGCCATTCGCTTGCGCAGTTACGTTTAACCAAGCACCGACAATTGATTGGTCGTCGCACGATCGTGCTGTTGATCACCGATGGTCTTGATACTGGCGAGGCAAGCGCGCTTGCCCAAGAGCTGGCTTGGCTCAAGCGTAATTGTCGAAGTCTGTTATGGTTAAATCCCTTGTTGCGGTTTGAGCATTATGCTCCGATCGCAGGTGGTGCGAGCGTATTGCAGAAATATGCGGATGGCATGCTTGCGATTCACGACTTGGCGCATTTGGAACAATTGGCACAGTCATTAGCCGAGTTGGTGAAACAGTAAAAAAGCCGTTAATAATCAGAAAATAAACAGTCAATCTAGATACGAGAGAATCTTATGGATATGCAAGGTAATCGGCAGCTCGGTGTGTCACAGCAACAAGCTTGGGACGCCCTGAATGACCCCGCGATCTTAAAAGCGTGTATCCCTGGCTGCGAAAAGTTTGAGCTGACTGCGGACAATCAATACGCGGTGCTTGTTGCAGTCAAGATTGGACCTGTTGCGGCTAAATTCAATGGCAAAGTGACGTTGGCAGACATCCAGGCACCGAATTCTTATTCTTTACAGTTTGAAGCGCAAGGCGGTGTCGCTGGTTTTGGACAAGGCGAGTCAAAAGTTGAGCTCGAAGCCAACCCTCAGGGTTGTGAACTGCGCTATACGGTGCACTCAAAGGTGGGCGGCAAGATCGCCCAACTGGGACAACGACTGATCGATGGCGTGGCTAAATCGATGGCAGAAGATTTCTTTAAACGATTTGAGCTCGCACTACAAGAAAAGTATCCCGACTCGATTCTCGCGCAGCCGTCGGAGGATCAAGAGGAGGGTGCATCAACTCAGCCATCTTCTGCGCAGGCACAGCACTTAAGGATGTTTAAGTGGTTGTGGCCTTTGGTTGTTGGGGTTGTGGGGGGCGTAGCGTTTTGGTGGCTTACGCGTTAATGATTAGCGATTTCATTGGCCTTGCGGTACCCGCCCACTTGCTTGACATAGTTCAGTAAGTCAACGAAAAAAGGATTGCAGCTGAGCGTGGAAGCATCGCCGACAAGTAATAGCTTGCGGCGGGCGCGGGTCATGCCAACGTTCATGCGACGGATGTCGGAGAGGAAACCAATTTCGCCATATGGGTTACTACGCGTCAATGAAATCGCAATGATGTCGCGCTCCTGACCCTGAAATGAATCAACGGTACCCACGCTTAGCATACGGGACAGGAGTAACGCGTTGAGATCACTGTTTTCCTCAATGGCATCCATCAAATAGTTAATTTGAGCGCGGTAGGGTGCAATCACGCCAATGCTGAGCGGTTCGTGTTCGTGCTCAGCTTGGTCGTAGGGCGCGAGGATTTCAGTAAGACGCGCGAGTAGTAAGTGCGCTTCCTCGGGGTTTGCCGTTGAGCGACTTTCGGGAAGGGTCACCTCAAGAAAGTCGCAACCCGCTGTGTCTAGAAACTCTACTGGGAGGTCAAGCGTAAAACCCGGGTCATAAGCATCTAAGCCGGCATGACGAACACTTTGGTGCGCCACTAATTGACCATGGTAGAACTTCTCTGAACTAAAACCCATGATGTGCTCGTGCATGCGGTACTGGACGGTTAGCATTCGGGCCGTATCCGGTTGCCGATTGATGCACTTTTCGAAAAGTGTTTCGCGCAGGCCTTCGCGCGCGGCTTGTTCGCTTTTTACGGTGGGTGGCAACTGGTGGTGATCGCCCGCGAGAATAATTCGCTGGCCCTTGCTAATCGGAATCCAACAACCCGGCTCCAAGGCCTGAGCCGCTTCGTCGATAAAGACGGTTTCAAAGCTAAGGTGACGGATATTACGATTGCTGGCGCCCACCAGTGTGCAGGTGATGATCTGCACGGATTCGAGCACGTCTTCGGTCATCCAGCGCTCTAGCTCGTCAGCTGCTTGAAATAGCATGCGTGCTTCATCCTTTAGCTGCCAGCGCTGTTGTTGCTCCTCGTAGCCAAAGCGCCGAGTTCGCTGATTGGCGGTTTCCCGATACTGATCCGCGGTTTGACGCATCGCACGCATCTTGCTGTAGCTGGGATGGTCCATTATGCGGGCATCGAGGGTGTGTTTTAGCAGCAGGTCTGACACGCGGCTTGGGTTGCCCAGCCGGATGACATTTACACCGCATTCGGCTAATTTTTCGGTGAGTAGGTCGACGGCTGTGTTCGAAGGAGCACACACCAATACACGACGTTCACGCCGAGCCGTTTCGAGAATGGCCTGCACCAGCGTTGTCGTTTTACCAGTGCCGGGCGGTCCATGGATGATGGCGACGTCCTGCGCCGTGATCACGTGGCGCAAGGCGGTGAGTTGCGAGTCGTTGAGCAGGTTAGGGTATGAGAGGTCGTCGGCTTTGGGGGCACGAAAGCGGGCTTGTCGGGCTCCTAGCAGGACATCGCGTAGCTCGGCTAACCGGTTGCCATATGCACCCATGACTTCACTGAGGGCATTGTTCATTTCACGGTAACTGACCTCATCAAAGGTGAGGTCAATACCCAGTTTTCCTGTGTCATAGACCCAGTCTGGAAGTTCTTCTTTAGTGGTGGCCAGCAGCAACTTATTGCGCCGCACGCTTGTAATGACGCCGCTGAGTGTAGGCCGCTCGGATGCCGAGTGAGAGGGTACATCACCAAACAAAGACGCATTCTTGCCCACCTGAAACAAGTGGAGTTCTTGCCGATTCGTAGGGCGCTCGATCTCTAGCACTACTTTGCCACCAAAGCCAATCTCCTCTTTGGTGATCGTGATGGGGTACCAAGTGAAGCCACGCCGCCGCCGCTCCTTAATACTGGCACTAGCATTTCTGAGTTTGAATTGAGCTTGGTCTTCCCTTTGCTCAAGTTGCATCAGTGCACGCACATGACGCAACTCATGTTCAACAGCACGAGGGTAGGTTGGGGTAATGTTGATTAGAGCCACCAATTCATTAACAATCCGTTTTTAGCTGTCCAGCTAATTTGAGTGATGCACGTAATGTGTCATTTATACGTGTTTGCCATCCTTCGCCGCTCGCACGCAGTACAGCAAGTACGTCAGCATCTAACCGAAGTTTTACTGGTTCTTTAGGTGATGCAGACTTAGGTCTCCCACGTGTTTTTAAATGAGGGCCTTTATAAAAGTCAGCAGAATTAAAGAATGCTTCTGTTAACTCCGGAGCATCATCAGGATCCTTCCAGATAGCGAGTGAAGAGCGCTTTTTCGCGGTCATTTCCTTTCCTCATGCTAATAATGCGGCGAGCCTCGCCGCGCGGTGTCCAGACTAAAACAACTAATCGAGCGTCTAGACATCCTGCTGTGATGAATCTTTCTTCTTCATACCTAAATCTCGTATCCTGAGCCGTGAAATGCAGGCCCTCAAATATCTCAATGGCACGTTCGAAATCTAATCCGCGCTCTGTAAAAGTTGTTAATCTTTTTTTAGGGTCAAATTCAATTTCCACTAATTATTGTACCCCCATTAAATACAAATTCAAAGAATTTTTAGATAAACTTATGTCAGTATTTTGCGCGAATATGCGCTAAATACAATTGGATGAAAACGTCCTCTTTGGAAAAGGAAAATAGAGCTAGTCAGTCCAAAATTCGTATCAACTGATCCTGACGAATAATTTTCCCTTCTTTTTCAAGCGCTGCGAGGCCTCTGTAGAGCGCTTCGTGAGAAACAGCTAATTCTTGCGCCATGAGTTTAGGAGAGCCCTGAACCTGAAAAACAGTTCCTTGGTTACCGGTATTCAGCAAGTGCAAGATTCGTGCTCGAACGGTCGGTAGTGCGAGTCTTTCATTTTGCATGCGAATACGTCTGACCTCTGCGCTGAGCATTTTGATCCAGCGCAATGAGAATTGTGCGTCTTTACTAAGCCAATCCTTAAGCGCTGGGATGGGTCCTTTAATCAGTGAACTATTGATCAGCGCATCGGCGTTACAGTGGTAACGATCCGATAAAAGGCTTGCCTCCGCTACAAATCCACGTCTTTGTCTTTGAAGATAGGCGGTCTCACCATCCACGCCGTTGCGGATCAGAGCGATTTCGCCATGCGTGACATAAAACATCCATTTCGGCGTTTTACCCTCTGTGAAAAGTCGTGCGCCTTTAGAGATTTTGGATTCTAGACAGACGGCGAGTAATTCGGACGGAAGTAACTCCGCGAGTTCTGGATGGATATAGGAATTCATATGATTATTATCATACATGCGTGTCATGTTTGGCGGGACAATACAACTTTTCTTGATAATCAGAGGCAATGTCATGCGTTTTAAATATTTGCTCCTTCTTGCAAGCTGCATCGTGCTGTTTACAAGCGCGCATGCACAGTCATCTGATTTCACGCATTATGGAAACTTTAAGCGCATGATGCATACGGGTGATACCAAGGGCCAGGTGTTGCTATCCGCAGTGCCTGCTGCACCTGGAGTCTGGGGTGTGGGTGCCTTAGCCGGACTCAAGGGTGAAATTATTCAGGTGGACGGCAAGCTCCTGGTGAGCTTGGGGACGGATCCCAAGGGAGCGGTTAATCCACCTGCACCGACAGATTCCGCTGTGCTGTGGGCAAGCGGTCAGGTCAAGGATTGGGACTCTGTGAAAATCCCCACAGATATGACTCAAGCCCAGTTTGAAGCCTTTTTTACGCAGCAAGCAACGGCAAGAAAAATCGATTTAAGCCAGCCCTTTATGTTTAGGGTGACAGGCAGTTACGCGCATTTGATCTGGCACGTCGTGACAGGAGACAGTCCGGCAGGGAATCAAGGGGCGCACGGTGCGCATGGCTCGGCTGCAGGACATAGTGGACATGGCGCACAGGATGGTCATGCCAATCAAAAATCAGGCATGAAACTTTTCCGACAACCTGTCGCGATAGGGCAATTAGTCGGTGTTTATAGTGGGGACAAACTAGAGGGCGTGATCTCACATCCTGGCGAGAAGTTTCACATTCACTATATTGACGATGGTTTAAAAGTCTCTGGCCATGTTGATCAGTACAGTATTAAGGCAGGTTCAATGCTGCTGTTGCCAAAGTAAGATTATTGTTTGGCTAGATAAAATATAATGCCGACTCGTACAATGTGGTCTTTCAGTGCTGGATTGTCTAACGATTCAAATAACGAAAGATCGAAAACTTGTGGCAACAATAGATCGTCCAGTTCCTGTGAAATTTTCCAGATCAAGTTTTGAGTCAGACTTTTGCCAAACAGGCTGAGATCGATATCAGAGCCAGGCTTGTATGTACCCATCGCACGCGAACCATACAAGACTGCTTTTTCGACTTGAGGAAATTTTTTAAAAACAGCACAGATCTTGGACAAGGCCTCTGCGTTTAGACCGGTGTCCATGATCTAAAGCGAGCTCGCTAAGTCGCCAAATTTACCGACGAGTTGATTAAAGGCAGGATAAAACCGGTTCAAAATGCTTTCGACAACGGATTGAGTAACCTTTAGATTGTAGGTGTGTGATGTTTGATAACGTGCCGCGATCATTTGCATCCAAACCTCACCATCCTGGATGAGAGCGTTTTGGAATGCAACACGGCTCGCGTCACGAGACCCAACAATGTTGCTCACGCCTTGGTATTCGAGGTAATCTTTGAGCATTTTCCAGGCTAACTCATGGGTAAATTCAAAACTTTGTATGAGGCCTTGCTGTTCGAGCGCAGACAACTCTCTCTGTTGAGAAAGCACCACGGCCTCAGTCAGATACTGAAAGGCTCTTGTGTAGTTAGAAAATCGCTGTTTCCAGCGAATATCTTGACCCATGAGATCTATCCCACATCAAATTAAAACTAATTTTTACGATCTTAATCATTTTAAATAGGTAAGATTCAATTTAATCAGTCTTTGAAACTGATGTCTTTAATTTACGAACCTCAGGAGCAAGTATGTTTAGTCATGTCATGGTCGGTACCAACGATTTAGAAGCATCGAGGAAATTTTACGATGCTGCGTTGGGTGCGCTCGGGATTGGGCCGGGAAAACTCAATCGCGATATCAGATACTTCTACAGAAGTCCGACCGGTGCTTTTGCAGTGACTTTGCCTATTGATCAACAAAAAGCGACGGCCGCAAATGGTGGCACGATCGGTTTTGTTGCACATTCAGTGGAGCAAGTTGACGCGTTTCATGCGGCAGGCGTCGCAAATGGTGGTGTCAGCTGTGAAGATCCTCCAGGCTATCGCGAGGGCCCTGCCGGTAAAATGTATCTGGCTTATTTGCGCGATCCGACTGGCAATAAAATCTGCGCAATGTTCAGATAGTCTTCATTCATCGTGATCCATCGTGCATAAAATTTTAATCGTGAGTGCCTTGCCGCATGAGTTGGATCATGCGCCTATCCCGCATGATATTCCTGTGATTTTTACGGGAGTCGGAAAATTAAATGCGGCAATTTCTTTGACTGATGCGCTCTTGCGTTATCAACCTAGCCTGGTGATTAACTTTGGAACGGCGGGACGCGTATCTGACAAGGTTGCAGGATTAGTCGAGGTCGGTGACGTTATTCAGCGTGATATGGCGGCTGAGCCTTTGGCACCCAGAGGCACAACGCCCTTTGATCAGACCTCATCAGCGATAGGTTCTGGGTATCAAGGTATTCGTTGCGCAACGGGAGATAGCTTTGTCAGCACGACGGATCCTTGGTTGCATGAGCAGGGCGTGCACGTAGTGGATATGGAGCTCTTTGCTTTAGCGCTCGTCTGTCACCGTAGGAAAATCGCTTGGCGTTCATTTAAGTACATCACAGATGATACGGACGAGAGCGCAGGGCAGGACTGGTTTGCAAAAATCCACTACGGACGTGATCTGTTCTTGGCAAAACTCGATGAGATGATCGAGGCTTCAAGCTGACTCCTAGATGCAAAGGGGTTTATTAAAACCCTAAGGCGATTTCATTCCATTGACGAAGGCTCTGTCCAAATAACAATATAAGAGAGTTGAAGTTATGTGCATGTGGTGTAGAAAATCCGATTTTTCCGAACATTTAACTGCTAATTTTTCGGACAAACGTCGAAGGCTCATGCTTTTTACCGGTGCTGGCTCGATTACCGCTGCCTTCCATGCCAGCTTGAGTGCTCAGGATGTTACGCGTCCCGATACTGTTTTCCGTAATGGTTCCATTTATACGATGACGGGTAAGTCTCAAAAAGTTGAGGCCATGGCAGTTAGAAATGGAAAGATTTTGGGAACGGGATCGCTCGATCACGTGATGAGCTTGACCAAAAATAAACCAACGATTGTTAACCTCGAAGGAAGAACAGTCTTTCCAGGCTTTATCGACCCACATAATCATGTCGTACTCAGTAGCTTGTTTGATCAGTTGCTGATCAATGTGGGTTTTGCGAGATACAAAACCAAAGAGCAAGTGAAGTCTTTCATGAAAACAACCGCGGCTAAAACGCCGGCGGGTCAGTGGTTGGCTTTCGGCTTTTATGACAATCTGCTCCAAGGAGGGGATTGGTCGATGGCTGAGATTAATGAGATTTCGACGAGCCACCCGATATTCATTTTTTATGTGAACGGTCATGTTGGTGCTGCGAATTCGTTGGCTTTCACAAAGGCAGATATTCCTCAAAACGTCGGTATGCTGCCAGGTGGCGGATATTTTGGGCGTGATAATAAAGGTCAATTCAATGGCTTGATTTATAACGAACCCGCCTTGATGAAGTTTGCCGATCTCGCTGTACCTAAACCCTCCCCTGAAATGCTCGAGAAGGCTGTGGTGCAATATGCGAAACAAGCTGCGGCATCAGGTTTGACGACATTGCACGAGCCGGGAACTGTCAAGCCGCAATGGGTGGAGTCTCTCGCAAAGCTTTCTAACTACTTGCCGATCAGGATGAGCGCAAGCTTCAGCTCAGAGGCTGTTGAAGAGAGTAAAAAATACACATCTCTTGGTCCATCGAATCGGGCGCGTATCTTGCCAAACAGTCGCTTTTCACTTTATGGCATGAAATGTTGGGTTGATGGCTCAAACCAAGCTGAGACTGCCGCGCAATCGAAGCCTTATCTGAACACAGATAAAAAGGGAACATTGATCTATACGCAAATGCAAATGACTGAGATTTGCAAAAAAGCCAAGGCGGCTGATTGGACGATGTTGGCGCATTGCCAAGGAGATGAAGCAATTGAAGAGTACCTTAATGCACTAGAGGCTGTGTATGGTGCGAATCCCACCACGGGTCTCATGCGTTTGGAGCATGCAACCATGGTTCGTCAAGATCAACTTGAGCGAATCAAAAAGCTAGGTTATGAGTTGACCTTCATGACTGACTTTGTGTATCTGTACGGTGCCTCATACAGAGATACCATTTTTGGACCAGAGCGTGCCGCATTCATGGTGCCTTTTGCAGCCGCTCACAAAGCGGGATTGCACTACTCTGTTCATTCGGACAACCCGGCTGCGGGTATGCCCTTGAATCCGTTACGGCATGTACAGATTCAGCTCATGCGTCAATGTGTCGCGGATGGCTCTGTCGTTGGTCCAGATCAGCGAGTGGACCTCGACACTGCGCTTCGTGCGATCACGATCAACCCGTCACGGCATATTGGAATGGAGCACATGCTCGGTAGCCTTGAGCTAGGCAAAGAAGCAGATCTCACTATTCTTGAAAAAGATCCCTTCCTAACTGAAGTCAATGCGATTAGCGCGATTAAAGTGTCGGAAACCTGGGTGGCGGGTCAAAAAGTTTTTGGTTGATAAAAGGTCTGATTTAAAAGAGCATTTCCATCCATGAATGTTTGGAATAAAAAACGAAATTTAATTCCAAGTGCTATGCTTGGTTACCATAATATTAATATTTCATTCGGAGACGCTCTTATGCAACCCAATATAAAATTTAAAGAAAAGTTATTGGTTCTAGTTTGTGCACTTTTCTTGACTTCATTTTCTTGGGCGACTGAACCGACAGTTAAAAATCCTCAAGTCGATACGCCCAAACGGCTGCTGATGATCGGTAATAGTTACCTTTATTACGGCGACAGTCTACACAATGTACTGCGCAACCTCGTGATCGCCGACAATCCCGCAATCACCAAGTCTCTTCAATACAAATCCGCCACGATTGGTGGAGCGAGTCTTGATCATCACAATATTGATTGGCTCACAAAGCCCGGTCAGATCGGCGTTAAAGAGCCTTTTGAATTGGTGATTTTGCAAGGTCATAGTGCAGCAGCGATCAATGATAAACAAGGTGCTGTCCACATAGCGGCTGCCAAAAAGGCGTCGGAACTGATTGCGGAACGTGGTGGCAAGGTCGCACTTTACATGCCACATTCGTATGTCGCCCCTCATAATCAGACTGCGCCAGAAAACGATCAAAAAAATCGAGACTATTACGTCAAGCTCGGTAATGAGCTCAATGCGCTGGTGATTCCTGTGGGCCTTGCATTTGCGGAAGCTTACAAAAGGGATCCTCAGATCAAGCTTCACAAAGCGTATGACGGTAGCCACCCCTCAAGAGCAGGGACATACTTAGCAGCTGCAACGGTTTACGCCGCTTTGTATGGTCGTTCTCCGGTTGGAAATTCTTTTGATGCTTTCGGCGAGGTTGATCCCAAAACACGCTTGTTTTTACAGCAAGTGGCTTGGGATACAGTTAAGAAGTTTTATGGGCAATAAATACTCGATTTAATCTTTTTGTAATGTATCTCTGTCATGTTGACGAGATATGAGAAAGAAAATCGAGCTTGTTTATTTCAATGCGGGCGGTGGACATCGCTCTGCCGCGCTTGCGCTCCAGGAAGTCATTGCACAGAAACATCCTGAGTGGGATGTTTCACTCGTCAATCTATTTGAAGTGATTGATTCTGAGAGATATTTTCAGAAGCTGACAGGATTTGCTCCGGAGGATTTATATAACCTCCGGCTCAAAAAGGGCTGGACAAGAGGACTTGCAACAGAGCTAAAGATTTTTCAGGCGATGATTCGTCTGACGCATACCAAACTGAAAATCAAAATTGAAAAATATTGGAAAGAGCGTCAGCCAGATTTGGTTGTTTCCTTAATTCCAAATTTCAACAAAGTCATGTACGAGTCTCTCAGAGACACTTGTCCCGGTGTGCCTTATGTCACTATTTTGACGGATCTGGCAGACTATCCTCCTAATTTTTGGATTGAGCCTGATCAAGAACAGTCTTTGATCTGTGGCACTGATCGTGCCGCATTACAAGCTGTTGAGGCGGGCTATCGAGAAACTCAGATCGCGCAAGTATCTGGCATGATCTTGCGACCATCCTTTTATGAGTCCGTTACGATTGACCGAAACGCACGATGCGAAGAGTTAGGATTAGACCCTTACCATCCTATTGGTTTAGTTATGTTTGGGGGGCATGGATCAACCCAAATGATCAAGATTGCCAAAGATCTCAGCCATAGACAGATGATCTTTGTTTGTGGTCATAATGAGTTGTTGGCTAAAAAAATCAAAGCTCTTAAACCGTCAGTCAAGCATGTGGTGTTCGGCTTTACCTCAGAGATTAATCTCCTCATGCGACTCAGCGATTATTTTATTGGGAAGCCAGGGCCAGGGAGTTTGAGTGAAGCGATCCATATGGGACTTCCTGTCATTACCTTTGTAAATGCTGCAACGATGCCACAGGAGCGTTTCAATACAACTTGGGTCACCGAGCATCAGTATGGGCTGGTGATCTCAACGATGCGAGAATTACCCAGCACGGTTGATAAGATGATTGCTGAATTGCCAACTTATAAGACACATGTATCGAAAGTCAATAATAGAGCTGTCTTTGAGGTGGTGGAGTCATTGGATCAGATAATGAATTCAGCTGCGCTGTAATACGATTCGCATTTACTTGTCATCTATGCGTCATCCTTTGTGGTTTCAATGCCAAAAGGTAATTCACCTTTTGGAGCAATCATGATGAAACGTTTAGCCCTATCCCTATCGCTAGCAGTTCTCATGTCATCGCATGCTGTGGCCGCAGACGATTGGCAAAAAAAATATAAATCGATCACCTTTGGAATTGCTTCGGGTGAAAATATTCAGTCAGGAAATCTTCGCTGGGCACCGATGGGTCCATACCTTGCAAAGTGTATGGGGATTGATAAAGTGACGATGCGTGTCACCAACGATTATTCTGGCATTATTGAGGCGATGGTGCAGGGTGATGTACAGCTTGCCTGGCTTGGTCCAGCGCAATATGCGATCGCTCATGATTTATTGAAAGGGGATGTGCAGCCCATTGCGATGGATATGTCCAAAGATGGTGAACTGGGCTACAAATGGGTAGTCGTTGTCAAAGCAAACTCTCCTTATAAGACAATCGAGGATTTGAAGGGAAAGTCAATGGGATGGCCCACGCCCACCTCGGCATCAGGATATGTGTTGCCGATGCATTACTTCAGAGAAAAGGGTTATGTTTCAGCTAAAAATGAACCCATACTCTTTAGTCGTCTCGTCCAAACCGGTTCTCATGACAATAGTCTTGTTGCAGTGGTGAATGGCACCGTTGATGCAGCGACGAATTGGTATTACTCACCCACTGCGGGCGCACACATTCGCGCCGCGAGTGTCGGTACGATCAAGCTTGAGGATATTCGATTTATTTATGAATCACCCCGGGTTCCTAATGCGCCTTTCACGACTCGTAAAAGTTATCCAGAGGCGATGAAGGCTAAAATGAGTGAGTGCTTGATCAAGATGCCAGAAAATGATAAGGCGGCTTGGGATGTTGTGGGTAAAAACATATTTGGCGGAATCGCCCCAACGCAGCACGAAGCTTACGTCGATTTTATTTCATTGCGTCAAGCTGAAAAGAAGAAGTAATGAACGAAAATCGAGACCTGACGACACCGGGTTTGCTAGTGACACGGAATTTGGTGCGTCGGTTCGGAGAATCTGTTGCCGTTTCCGAGGTTAATTTTGAAATTCCTCGCGGTCAAATGGTCGCTATTATTGGGCGCTCCGGCGCGGGTAAGTCGACCTTACTTAATTTGACGAATCGGTTACTCGATCCATCTTCCGGTTCGATCTTCTATGAGGGTCTCGATATTGCACGTTTGAAGGGCGACGCCTTACTTGCCTGGCGTCGTAATTGCGCCATGATTTTTCAACGCTTCAACTTGGTTCATCGCATCGATGTCATAACCAACGTCCTGACTGGAAGACTGAATCATCCGCCCCGATGGCCAAAACTCTTTGGGCGATTTTCAGACGAAGACCGAGATCGTGCTATTGATGCGTTATATTCTTTGGGTTTAGATGCACAGGCCTTAAAAAGAGCGGATCAACTATCCGGTGGGCAGCAGCAACGTGTGGCCATTGCTCGTGCGCTGGTGCAAGAGCCTAAAATTATTCTTGCAGATGAACCAGTCGCTTCGCTTGACCCGGTCAACTCAAAGTCAGTCATGGATGCGTTACGGTCTATCAACCGAGAGCGGGGCATCACAGTGCTCTGCAATTTGCACTCTGTTCCTTTAGCAAGAGAGTATTGCGATCGTATTATTGGACTCAAAGCCGGTAAGGTTGTTTTTGATGGGCTGAGTCATGAGCTTGGTGAAAAGGAACTTGTCGACGTCTATGGTAGTTTGACTGCCTTGGAGGATGCTCTTTGAACCCAGGGAGCTCCGTAGACGTTCGTGTATTCGATCGGGTTGATTCACCATCGATCGCTTTATCTTCAAATGTCATTGAAGCACGAAGGCGCTTTAGAGAAGCTTTCACGCATCGTCGTATGCAATTACGCCGACAATGGATCATGGGAATAATACTCATGGTTATTCTTGTCATCGTTTCTTCTATCCTGGGTGAAGTCGATCTCGTGCATTTGTGGAAAAGACTGCCGAGGTTTACCTCTTATTTTGGCAGAATGGTGCCAGACTTATCATGGGCATCGCTTTGGCTAGACCTTTCGCGTTGGTATTGGAATGGCTGGGTTTGGTTAGCCGCACTTTGGCAAACAATATTGATTGCCATTTACGCGACTTTGATTGGAGTGGTGTTTGGGTTCATTGCTTCATTTTTAGGTGCTAGAAATCTTTCACCTAATCAGTCTTCAATTTTTGTAACGCGACGATGCATGGAGGTTGCAAGGACTGTACCTGAACTCGTCTTTGCCGTGCTATTTGTATATTCATTCGGATTGGGTCCTCTCGCGGGTGTATTAGCGATTGGCTTGCATTCAATGGGTGCTTTGGGGAAATTATTTGCAGATGTGGCAGAGAATGTTGATCTTGAGCAGGTCAAAGGAATCCGTTCGACAGGTGCAAATTGGTCTCAGACGATGATGTATGGCGTAACACCTCAGGTTTTACCTGATTATCTTTCCTATGGCCTATTGCGTTTCGAGATCAATGTACGTGCTGCTTCGATTTTGGGATTCGTAGGCGCAGGTGGTATTGGTCAAGAACTTTATACCGCAGTCAAAAGTTTTAATCATACGGATATTTCAGCTATTGCAATCATGCTGATCATTGCTGTGATCATGATTGATTCCTTTTGTTCTTGGTTACGTGGTCGCGTTATTGGTCATGAAAACCTGAAAGTAATGTGAAGGTGATAGATGAACGATTTTAAAGCAACATCTTGGCGATCCCTTCGTCCTGAACTTTATCCGCGCAGAGGCTTGTCCGCCTGGCGGGGATACACGATCCTAATAATTAGTCTGACACTGTTTATCCTAGGTTTGATCGAGTTAGATATCACTATTGATCGTCTGCTTAAAGGGTTTTTAAAACTAGCTGATGTTTTTGGTTTGATGGTGCCGCCAGAGTCAAAAGGCCGAACAATTGAATTTATGTGGGCGATAGCAGAAACTGTTGCAATGGCATTTTTGGGTACGCTCATCGCCTCAATATTGGCGGTGCCGCTCGCATTGCTAGGCGCACGTAATGTGATGCCAATCGGTCCTATACGTTTCTTTGTCAGACGTTCAAGTGATGTTGTACGTGGACTTGATAGCTTAGTTTGGGCAATATTTTTTGTAGGTATTGTTGGACTAGGTCCCTTTGCAGGAATTTTAGCGCTTGCAATGAACGATACGGGTGTGTTGACTAAACTCTATGCCGAAGCACTTGAAAATACAGATCCCGAGCAATCGAAAGGTGTGCGCGCGACTGGAGCAGGTCGTATTCAAACACTCGTTTTTGGCGTTCTTCCTCAGGTCTTGCCGGTATTTTTAGCTAATAGTCTGTACTTTGTAGAGTCAAACGTTCGCTCGGCAACCATCTTAGGGGTTGTCGGTGCAGGTGGTATAGGCTTCTTTTTGATGGATCGTATGATGATCAGTGCCTGGCGGGAGGTTGCATATATTATTTTAATGGTGTTAGTGACCGTGGCTATCATTGACTCCGTCTCGCGTTTGTTACGTCATCGATTGATCGGACAATCAACAATAACGAGGTATTAATGGGCAAGACACCGTTCAAAATTTCCAGATTAGGTTTAAAGCCTTGCGGAGAAATCGCGTTGTCGAGAATGCCGGGATCAGTCACTCGAATTGAGGAAGACGTTGCTGAAATTGTGGCGCTTAACTGTGCGTGCGTATTGACGTTAGTACCCCAGGAAGAGTTAATTCGTCATGGTGGCGACCGTCTTTCAAGTCTCCTGTTAAATGAGGGTATTGAATGGCTTCATTTTCCTATTGTTGATTATGCGACACCATTGCCGTCTCAAGATCAGGCTTGGAGCGAATTATCAGAACGATTGCATGATCATCTAAATTATAATCGCACAATACTTATTCATTGTTTTGCTGGTGTGGGGCGATCCGGCATGATTGCGTTGCGTCTATTAGTAGAGCAGGGTGCCAATCCCTTAGAGGCGCTTAATCAAATACGAAACGTGCGACCTGGGGCCGTTGAGCGGCCTGCTCAGTATGATTGGGCAATTGCATCAATTAAATGAGTGGAGAGTCATATGTTGTTCAAGTTTAATATCTATAAAATATTTACGGGCATACCTCAGGTTTTTATAGTGTTGATTTTTTGCATGAGTATGAGTTTTGCTCAGGGCTTTTCATTCGTAGCATTGGGCGACTTGCCTTATGGCAAGCCCGAACAATCATATCCTCCCTACCGAGGATTGATCGCTGCGATTAATCAAACGCAGCCGCTATTTTCAATTCATGTTGGGGATTTTAAAAGTGGTTCTACAGAATGTTCCGATCAGGAGTTTTTGGAGCAACTCAAGCATTTCTCAACGTTTGAGGCTGGCGTTGTTTTTACCCCCGGAGATAATGACTGGACAGACTGTTACCGTCGTAGCAATGGTTCGTACGACCCACTAGAACGCTTGGCTAAATTGCGGCAAGATTTTTATAAGCCCAATGAATCACTCGGTATTAAACCTTTTGCTCTGGTCAGTCAACCGGCTGAAGACCCAAAACACACGTTGTATGTTGAAAATCAGCGCTGGGTTGTAGACGAAGTTTTGTTTGTGACACTCCATATCGTGGGGAGTAATAATAATTTTGAAACCCGGGATTCAAGTGTCACAAATGAGTTTTTTGCTCGAGATGCCGCCAATATTGCATGGATTCGAGAGTCATTCAAGCTTGCTGAAAAGAATCACTATCGTGCGATTGTGTTCGCATTTCAGGCAAATGTATTTATTAGTCGTTCAATGTTGGAGGATTTTCCTGCATGGTCTGGATTTAGAAATAGTATTGGACAGACTCTTTTGCCTTTAGCAAAAGAGTGGAATAAACCTATTTTGATCATTCACGGAGATGGTCATCAGTTGCATTTTGATCAGCCGTTCAAGATCAAAGGTAAAGTCATGTCCAATATCACCCGGCTTGAGGTTCCCGGGGCTTCTGACGTGCGTGCCGTTCAAGTCACAGTTGATCTTTCTAAAGATCAAGTTTTTGGTGTTTCGCTGATCTCGCCCCTAGACAGGC
>Ga0247843_1005371_pt1 | contig 17915 bp, 13 predicted proteins | sample LaCruzMarch2017__FD_192420 | JGI IMG/M metagenome (GOLD analysis project Ga0247843, IMG submission 192420) | Freshwater microbial communities from meromictic Lake La Cruz, Castile-La Mancha, Spain - LaCruzMarch2017_8m | ecosystem: Environmental > Aquatic > Freshwater > Lake | place: Spain... | reverse complement strand
TGGAAGAACAAGTGGTACTCGCCGTTGTAGAAGACCATCCCGTTCGGATCGTTGTTCCAACCGCGCTTCGGCGAAAAATGGAACTGCCCGCGCAACGGCTCGCGGTACATCGATCCCTCGTCCTTGAAACCGTCGCCCTGTTCGATCGCCGACAACGCCGCGGAATCGGCGGGCAATGCGTCCACACGGAGGGTGATGGGTTTGCCCCGCCAGGCCGACACATCCATGGGCGCCCACCAATCGGCGGAACCATCGGCCAGCTCGATGTCATTCCGAACGACGGGCTTCCCGTCCACCATCAAGGTCACCACGCGCTTGGGAGCCCCGTTGCGAATGGGCAGGTGCAAATAACGGGCCGTCACCGGAATGGACCGCTCGACGTTCTTCTGCAGGCCTTTCGGTCGGGTGTCGGTTTGCCGGAGGTGATCCACATTGAGGTGCCCCCAACCGCCCTTGGCCTCGTCGACAATGCGAATGGAGGCCGTCTGGCCGGCCAAATCAGTGACGTCCCACGAGTCGGGAGCCAACGCCTCGCTGCCGCCGCTGCGGTCATTCGGTCCCGTTGCCGAACGCACCACCCGGCCATCCACCAGCAATTGCAGGGCGAGCTTCTGCTCGTTGTGACCCCCGCCGATGAGGAAGGCAACGAAGCGCCGCTCGATCTTGAAGGGCGGTGAACTCAAGGCACCGGTCGCGTCATCGCCACCGCGGAACGTGTTGACCAACCCCTTGCCCAGGAAACCCTCGACCTGCATCTGCCCGGCTAATGCGCCGCGCGCCGGGCTACTGCCAAACGCCTCGCCAGTGGCCTTCCACGCGCCGTAGTCGGGGCCTTCGAAATCAGCGATCAGCACGTCGTCGGCCGCGTGCGCGACCAAGGCAGTCGCCACAGCGAACGCCACGGTAAGGAGTGTCTTCAGTTTTTTCATGGGACGGAAAGGCAGGTCGGTTTGGAAAAGATTCAACGGGTTCAACCGGTTCAGCGGGCCCAGCGGCCCTGACGCAATTTGTCGAGGAGCACGGCCCCCAAGATGACCAACCCGAGCACCACCTTCTGGGTGTAACTCTCCACGTTGGTCAGGTTCATGCCATTCTGGATGACGGCGATGGTGAAGGCTCCAGTCAACGTCCCCAGCATCCGGCCCTCACCCCCGCTCAGGCTCGTACCGCCCACGACGACGGCGGCGATCACGTACAACTCATACATGTTGCCATAGGTCGGTGATCCGCTCTTGAGCTGCGACGCCATGATCACGCCCCCCAACCCCGCCAGTAACCCACTGGCCACATAGGCGAAGAGGAGCACGCGACGGACGGGCACGCCCGAAAGCCGCGCCGCCTCCGCATTGCCGCCCACGGCGTACAAGTAACGCCCGAGCTTCATGCGCGACATGAGCAACTGGGCCAAGGCGTACAGCACCAGCAGGAGCACCACGGCATTGGGAAGTCCGAAGAGGTCCGCACCGCGCCCGAGCCAGACGAAGGAGTCGGGAATTTGATAAATCGATTGCCCCTGAGCCAGGATGTAGGCCAAGCCACTGCCAACCAGCATCATGGCCAGCGTCACGATGAAGGGCGGGATGGCGAATCGGGTGATCATCAGGCCGGAAAAACCTCCGACCGCCCCGCACACCAGAATCGCCAGAAGGCACCCGAGCACCATGCCGCCCGTCGAGGCGCTCACGCCCCCGGCCCGGTCGCGGATGAAACCCGCCGCCAACACGGCCGACAGCGCGATGAGGCTCCCCACGGACAAATCAATGCCGCCCGTGATAATCACCAAGGTCATGCCAATGGCCACGATGGCGATCACGGCAATTTGATTGGCGATGTTCAACAGGTTCTCGGACTTCAGGAAATGGGGCCACCGGTAGCTGGCGGGTGTGATCATCCGAGGCGATCCCAGCGAGGGAAAATCGGAAGCGAGGTCGGTGAAGACCCGCCAGCCTCCGGCCACGCGGGTGGCGGCGACGGCATTCAGGGATCCACCGGCCGCCTGGATTTTCTGGAGGGCCTCGCGGGCGTTCCGGGGTTCACCGGTCACGGACGCGAGGACTTGTGCTCCGGCAGCCTTCAAGTCGCGTTCGACCCGAGCCGCGAAGACCGCATCTCCGGGCTGGTCGCTGGCTACCACCAAGACGCGGGCTCCATTGGGGACCGCCTTCAACACGGCCTCGAGCACCTGGCCTGCGGCGGCCTCGCCTGTGGGCGATTGCTCGCTGTATGTCACCGCGCTGAAAAACGCGCACAGCAGCACCAAGACCAAAATCATGCCGTAGTCGGCCAGCCATCGTGCAGGTTTCATGGGTTCAGGCATGGGCCAATTGGAGGATTTGTTCCTGGGTGGCGTGGGCCACATCGGTGATTTCGCCGGTGATCCGGCCTTCGTGCAGGACCAGGATCCGGTCGGCCATCCCCAGCACCTCCGGCAATTCAGAGCTGATCATCACGATGGATTTTCCGGCAGCCACCAGTTCGTTCATGAGCAGGTAAATCTCGTACTTCGCGCCGACATCAATTCCCCGAGTCGGCTCGTCGAAGATCAGCACCTCGCAGTCGCGGGCCAACCACTTGGCCAACACCACCTTCTGCTGATTGCCGCCTGAGAGGTTGCCAACACGCTCCTCCGGGTTGGACAAGCGAATGCGGAGGGCCGCGATATACCGGTCCAATTCGGCGCGCTCCCGCCGGTGCTGCACAAAGCCGCGCCGGCACCACCGACGCAAATTCGGCAAACCAAAGTTCTCCCGGACCGGATGCCTCAGCACCAGGCCTTGCAGTTTGCGATCTTCGGTCAAGAGTCCAATGCCAGCCTCGATGGCGTCGCGGGGCGACCGGATGTCGAGAACCTGGCCATCCAGCCGGATCTCGCCGGCGTCTCTGGCATCGGCCCCGAACAACAACCGGACCGTCTCGGTGCGGCCGGCCCCAACCAGTCCAGTCAGCGCCAGAATCTCACCTTGGTGCACCTGAAAGGAAACGCCTTGGACCACTTTTCCCCGGCGCAAGCCCGACGCCTCGAGCCGCGGACCGCCCCGTTTGACACGACGGGAGGGGAATTCCTGGTCCAGCGGTCGTCCCACCATGCGTTCGATCATTTGATCGCGGGTAATCGCATGGATGGGGCAGTCGGAGACATTGCCCCCATCGCGCAAAATGGTCACCCGATCGGCGATGGTGAACACCTCTTCCAGCCGGTGGCTGATGTAGAGGATCCCCATTCCTTGACGCCGCAATTCCCGCATGAGGATGAAGAGCTTCTCAACCTCGCGGGAGGTCAGCGCGGCCGTGGGTTCGTCCATGACGAGGATCCGAGCCTTGTGGATCAAGGCTTTGGCAATTTCGACCAACTGCTGCTGGGCGGTGCTGAGCCGGCGGCAGGGCGCATCCAAGTCCACGTCGACGCCCATCCGTTGGAACAGGGCCGACACTTGTTCCCGTTCTTGGCTGCGGGCCAGGAAGCCACCGGTGGTCTCCTCCTGGCCTAGGAAGATGTTTTCCACCGCCGTGAGCGCCGGAACCAAGTTGAACTCCTGATAAATCACCGCCACACCGGCTGTGCGAGATTCTTGCGGGGATTGAAATCGTTGCTCCTGTCCGTCGATAGCCAAGGTGCCCGCATCGGCGGCATGGGCGCCTCCGATGATTTTCATCAAGGTGCTCTTGCCCGCGCCGTTTTCACCCAACACCGCCAGCACCTCTCCGGCGTTGAGTTGCAGGTCCACCCCCCGCAAGGCTCGCACACCAGGAAAGGACTTCACGATCCCGCTCAGGGACAACAGGGGTAGGTTCGTCGGATTCGTCGAACTCAGCGACACAGACGGACTCGGCAGGCTCATACGCCCATGGCAGACTCCAAGGCCTGACGCATCACCGCGGCGTGAGGATCAATGCCCGTCCAATATTGAATACCCACGATGCCTTGGTTGACGAGCATGCCCAACCCGTCGAGCGGGCGGCAACCCCGGGAGGCGGCCTCGATCAGGAAGCGCGTCCGAACCGGGTTGAAGACCACATCTGCGGCCACCATGCCGGGGCGAAGGGTTTCGAGATTGATCTCCAGTCGCGCCTCGGGATCATACAGCCCGATGGACGTGCCGTTGATCACCACGTCGGTACCCTCCGGAATGGGGTAACTTCCATCCCAGACGACGAGTTGGGCATCGAGTTGGAGTTGTTCACGCAGCAAGTTCACCAATTCGGCTCCGCGTTCCCCGGAACGGTTGACGATCGTGATGTGACGCACGCCCGCGAGACCCAGTTCCACAGCAATGGCCCGTGCCGCGCCACCGGCTCCGAACAGCACCACCGACTTGCCCTGAGGATCGATCACGGTCTCCAGGGACTTGAGGAAACCCTTCCCGTCGGTGTTCTCACCAATGAGGCGCCCCTCCCGCCGCACCACACAGTTTACCGCCCCCATCACCGCGGCGGACTGACCCAGACCGTCGAGGTGGGCAATGACGCTGACCTTGTGCGGGAGGCTGCAATTGAAGCCCCGGAAACCCATGGCCCTGGCCCCCTTCACGGCGGCACCGAGGTCCGCGGGCGAGACCTCCATGTTGATGTAGCGCCAGTACAGCCCGTGGTGCCGGAAGGCCGCCTCGACCATCGCCACCGTGGGATTGCCGTCGGCCCCCTGGGACATGGATCCGACGAGTTCGTGGAGGAAATGATGGGATTGGCTCATGGGTCGATGAAGGGATCGGGATCAGTGGAGGGTGGGATCTTTTTGGGCGTCGGACTTCCGATAGAGGCGAGTGGGAATGAGCATTTGCGCCGGCAGCGTCTCACCCTTGGAATGGCGCAAAATCGCATCCACCATGCGGACTCCCATCTGGTCGGGAAACTGGATCGGATCGGCGTAGATCTTGCCGTCCTTGATGGCCTGCTTGCCCTCGGGTTGGCCATCGAAGCCAATGATGAGCACTTGGGTTTTGCCCGCCTTTTCCAACGCAGCGCGCGCACCAAGTGCGGCCGGGTCGTTGATGGCAAAGATGCCACGAAGATCCGGGTGCGCCTGCAAGGCATCCTCGGCCGCCTTGTATCCCAAATCCTTGGCCGCACCGCTCTCGAGCTCGGTGACCACATCGATCTTCGATTTACCACCCGCGTTGTGCGCACGAATCACCTCCATGAAACCCTTCACGCGCAACTGGCAGGATTCGGCCTGCTTGAAATGCAGCACCGCAATCTTGCCGCCGGCCTCGCCGAGGGCCTCAATCATGGCCTGACCGGCTTCCCGTCCGCCGCCTTCGTTGTCGGTGGCGATTTGGGTGACGATCTTCACGCCGGGTTCATTGCAGGGGATGTCCACGGTGAACACCGGGATCCCGGCCGCGTTGGCCTCCTGGATGACCGGGATAATCGACTTGGAATCACAGGGGCTCAGCACGATGGCGCTGACCTTCTTGACGATGAAGTCCTTGATTTGATTCCCCTGCTTGGCGACGTCCTTGTCACCACTGACCACCACCGTCTCGTAGCCGTATTTCTTACCCTCGGCCGTGATGCTGTCTCCGATGACCTTGAAGAAGGGGTTGTCGAGGGTGAGCAGCGAGACGCCGATGGTTCCCTGCACCTTCGAAGCCGATGCGGCCGGTTGGCTCGAATCGACCGCCTTGTCTCCGCATCCGCCCAGGAGAGCGAGGAGGCAAGCCATGAGAGCGCGTTGGAAGTATTTCATGCGATGGGACGGTGCGGGATGGATGAATGAGGTCAAAGCGTTCCGGTTCTCACGAATTCATGGTGCACCGGAATGGTGACACGCTGGCCGGAGGTGGACAGGAACGTCACAGCACCGGGCGCAAATTCAAGCTTCTGAACCCCGTCGAATCCCGAAGGAATCCTCGCCACCCCCTGGATGTAATTCACTCGGGTGGGCTGGGTCGGACTCAACGCAATGGCGGTCGGGACACCTAGCCGGGTGAGCGGGTTGTCCCGGGTCGATGCGGCAAGGCCATCGGCGAAGCAGGCCGTCACGTCCTCCAAGCCCAGACAGTTGTTGCGACCATTCCACGGATGCCCGTGACGCCCATGGTTTTCCATCCAGAAGACGGTGCTGTTGAGCACCGCCGGATCCTTGAGGGAAAACCACAGATACCCCTGATCAGTGAAGGTCGCAGTCGTCCAGGCGGGGCCCCCGGTCTTCTCCCACGGTTCGTTGACCAGTTGGACGAGATCGGCATGGCCATATCGGGCGGGCAATCGGGTCAGGTCGGCGTCGGGCGTTCCATTCCAGGCGACAGGAACCCGGGTCAAATCGGCCCATTGCGCACCCGGAAGCAGTGCTTGGTATTCCCGCTGCTTCGGATCGCTGAAGAGGGACGGACACGTCATGCCCCAGCGGAAGGCGCTGGTCGCTATGCGCACGGACCCTTCCTTCTCGGGCATGGCCAAGGTGGCATGATGACCCAGCGGCACCCGCCCGGAGAACCCTTGGAGGGTATGCCGGGTATAAACAACGTTTTCACCGTCCACCAATGACAACTCCTTCGTGACATGCCCAGGTCGGACACGGGTCTCGAAGTCGAGGGTCAAGGTCGTGACCTTTCCGGCGCGCCGGGTTCCAACAACCTTCCAAGGTTCGCCCACAATTTCACCATGGGGCGGGTGCTTCTCGCCGGCGACCGTTTCCGAATTGCCTCCGAAGGGCAGGCAAAAGAAATCACCGCGCAACGTGATGAGCACCGGCGCAGGCATCGCCGAAGGCTTTTCAAGCTGCCACGGCGTGATGTGGTAAGGCCGCACCGGCCGGTCGCTGTCGCTGAAGAACGTGACCGGAGCCATGTGGCCCCCACGGCGGGTGATCGCCACCTCCACCTGCTTGGTGGCGATGATGCAACTGGGTTGGGAATGAACCGTGCGCACCGTGGTGCCCGATGCGGCCCAGGCAGACATGGGGACCGACAAGATGAACAAGGTGATCTGGGTCAACGTGGGTAGTCTCATGAGGCGAAATGGGATTTGGAATTGGGGGACAGCCTTTCAAGCGGCCAACAACGGACGGGGTGACTCCCCACCGTGATGCCCCTCGCACTGCGGGTTCGTCAACGCCGACGACGGGAATTCTGTGCAAGCAGCCCGCGTGAGTCTTTTGTGATGCCGGAATTCGATTTCCGATTCTGGATGCGACGGTGGGGATTGCTTCTCAACCATCAGCTCCTCAGTATTTGGACAGTCCCCGAACGTTATGTCCTACCGTCATCGTATCCTCGCGGCTGTCATCGCCACTCTCACACTTTCTGCGGCTGCCCTGGCCGAAGTGAACCTCCCCGCCGGATTCGGCATCGAGACCGTCGCCGGTCCCGAGGTGGTCAGCGAACCCATGGAGATGGCGTTCGCTCCCGATGGGGCTGCTTGGGTGACGGGTCGCACGGGCCAACTCTGGCGCATCGACACCAGCACGCGCGCCGCTCAATCGGTCGGCTCGGTGGCAACCGAGGTGAGCGGCGATCGCGGATTGCACGGCATCGCGTTCCATCCGGATTTCCCGCGCACTCCGCATGTGTTTCTGGCCTACCATCTCACCAATGCTCCGAAGGATAAATACGTGGCTCGGGTCTCACGCTGGACTGTGACCGGTAGCGGAGCCGCCTCACGAATCGACCCCGGCAGCGAGAAGCCGCTGGTGGAATGGGAGGGCGACCAAGCCGGTCAGCACGTGGGCGGCGCTTTGCTGGCCCATCCGAAGGAACGGGTGCTCTACATCACCACCGGTGAGAACAACCAGAACGCCAATCTCCGCAAATACTGCGACGACCCCAACAACAAGGCTCAATCGTTGGGTGACCCGCGCGGAAAAGTCCTCCGAGTCGGTTTTGATGGCTCGGTGCCCAAGGACAACCCGCACGTAAAGACCCCCGGAGCCGACCCGCGCGTCTTCACCCGCGGACACCGTCAACCGTGGTCGCTGACCTACGACGCACCCACCGGCCTCATTTTGGCGGCCGAAAATGGCGGCGACCTGAGCGATGACTATGACGAGGTGAACCGCATCGTCCCGGGAGCCAACTTCGGCTGGCCGAAGGTCTTTGGTGCCGGCATGCAAACCCTCACGCGAACCAACCACGTGGACGGCTTCACCGACCCCTGGTTCCAATACCAACGCAACACCGGTGCCTCCTGCGTCGGCGCTTTGATCTACCGCCCGGCCGCCTCAGGCCAGGGCTTCCCCGAGAAGTACCAGGGAGCGCTCTTCTATGCCGATTTCGCCCGCAAATCCATACGCACGGCCGCGGTGAATCCCAAGACCGGAAAGCCTGGTCCGGGTGAGGCCTTCCTTCAAGGGCTCCCGGCGGGCCCACTGGCCATGCAGTTGGGCCAAGACGGCGCTGTTTATTTCATCACCCATGGTGGCGGGACCAAGAGTTCCACCAACGACAGCGTCGCGCGGATTGTCTGGAAGCAGCATTGAGGGGGCTTAAAGCCGTTTCAGCCACCGAGGCCGAGGAGCGACCCTCACTGAGAGAGGTCGGAACTGACAACGGCCGTCTGCTTGCCAGGAGTAACCGGGATACTGAGCCGGATGCTCAGGCCCCGAGGTTGACGCCGCACAATGCTCAAGGACCCCTTGGAACGACGGGCAAATCCACCCATGTTCTGAAGGCCAAATCCTTCGGAGTGATTGTCGGGGTCGAACCCCTTGGCATCGTCTTCCACGGTCACCCAGACCGCGGAAAGCGCGGCGTCGGCCTCAAGATGGATCCGCACGATCTGGGTGCCACCATGACGAATGGCATTGCCCACCAGTTCCTCGGTGAAACGACACAATCTGAAGAGCACCTCGGATGAACGGATTGGCGATCCAACAATGGAGTCCAGCGAACATCCAATGCACTGGGTACGGCTAGCTATCTCCGACCCTCTGTTGAAACTTTTGTCCGTCTCACTCGATGACAGGAAATGCGGACCGTTCTTGTCGATGGAATCGGTTTACGGCCAACCTTCAGCATGAAAATCCCCCAGTCCAGCACGGTGTTTCAGGCTTGGGCGGCCGCAACGGTCGCCTGGGTTCTGCACTCGGGCCCGTGCCTTCAGGCGGCCACAGCCCACCTGCCGCGCAGCGCTCCGGAGCGTCAGGGGGTTTCATCGGCCGCGCTATTGTCGGCCATCGACACCCTCGACCGGGTGGAACAGGTCCACAGCCTGATGATTGTCCGACATGGGTATGTGGTGGCCGAAGGTTGGTGGGGGCCGTATGACGCGGAAACCCCGCACGAGCTGTATTCTCTCAGCAAGAGCTTTACCTCAACCGCAGTCGGCCTGGCGGTCGGAGAGGGATTGCTGCGGGTGGAAGATCCGGTGCTGAAGCACTTGGGATCGGACGGACCAGAAAAACCCAGCGGAAATCTCCAGGCCATGCGAGTCCGGGACCTCCTGACCATGAGCACCGGGCATCAAGATGAGCCTTCAATCGCCCCCGGTCAGATATCAGCCCGGTCTTTTCTGGCCCAACCGGTTCCCCACAAGCCGGGCACCCATTTCAAATACAATACGCCGGCCACTTTCATGCAGTCGGCACTGGTCCAGAAGGTCAGCGGGATGTCGACGCTCGAATACCTGCAACCTCGCCTCTTGGCTCCCTTGGGCATCACCGGGGCGCGTTGGGACACCAATTTTCAGGGCATCAGTCTGGGCGGCTATGGCTTGCGACTACGCACGGAAGACATCGCCAAGTTCGGGCAACTCTACTTGCAAGGCGGCAAGTGGGAAGGCCGACAACGAATTGATGCCGACTGGGTGCGCACTGCGACTTCCCGGCAAATGTCCAACGGCAGCAACCCAGACAGCGATTGGGAACAAGGCTACGGCTACCAGTTCTGGCGTTGTCGGCACGGGGCCTTCCGCGGCGACGGAGCCTTCGGCCAGTTCTGCATTGTCCTACCGGAACACGACGCGGTCATCGCGGTCACCAGCGGCGTCAGCGACATGGCGGGCCTTCTCAACCAACTTTGGGACACCCTGCTGCCGGCCTTCCACAAGGCCCCTCTGAAAGCCGATGCCTCTGCCCGGGAACGCCTGGAGCGTCGTTTGCTGGGACTTCAGGTCCGCATGCCCTCGGGCGGCACCACCTCACCCGTCGCGAGTGCCGTACTGGGCAAGACCTTCCGATTTGGGACCAATGACAGCGGCCTCGAATCACTCACCCTGGAGGCCTCCGGGCCGGAGGGGTGGCTCTTGACCCGTACCTTTTCTGGCAAAACAGAGTCGCTCCGCTGCGGTCATGCCCGTTGGATGACCGGCCATGGACATTTGGGCGATGCCCCGCGCGGGCCCATCGGCTCCTTCGGGGACGAAGCTCTCGGCGCGAGCGCTGCGTGGACCTCGGACGACACCTGGACCGTCAAGATCTGTGCCCGTGGTACTCCCTTCCAGACGACCTACACGCTGAAGTTCACCGATCACGAACTGACACTCACCCCCCGCTCCCAAGTGCGGTTCGGTGGATCGCCCGGTGCATCCATCCAAGGTCACCAGTGAGCCAGAGCCATCGGTTCATCTTCTGACTCCGTTTCCAGGGCCCCGTTGACCCCAGTGGTTTTCCGGGCGATTGATGCTTCTGATTGCGTCATCCATGGAAATACGTCCTGACCTCATTCACTCCCGCACAGAAGCGGTGCGTCTGCGCCTGCTGCAGCACCCGATCTACCAACGTGTGGACCGACCGGCAGCGATCCGCACCTTCCTTGAGTCCCACGTCTTCGCCGTCTGGGATTTCATGTCGTTGCTCAAACGGCTGCAGCGGGACCTGACCTGCGTAAAACTTCCCTGGATGCCCGTGGGTGATCCGGAAGTGCGGTTTCTCATCAACGAAATTGTCTGCGGCGAAGAATCCGATCTTGGACCCGATGGCGAGCGGTTCAGCCACTTCGAACTCTATCACCGAGCCATGCGCGAGGCCGGCGCTGACACTTCGGCGATCGATGCCTTCTTGAACTCCATCCAGGCAGGCGATTCACCGGAATCAGCCCTCGCACGACCCGGACTGCCTGCGGGCGTCCGCCCGTTCACCGGATTCACCTTGAAGCTGGCCTGCACCGGCCAACTCCACGAAACGGCTGCCGCCTTCACCTACGGACGGGAAGATGTGATCCCGGAGATGTTCCTGCCACTGGTGAACACGCTGGTCGCATCGGGGCATTCCCAGTTCGGCTTGTTGCGCTACTATCTCGAACGGCACATCGCCCTCGACGGAGGTCACCACGGACAGCTGGCCCGACGCATGATGGATCGCCTTTGCGGGGAGGATCCACAGAAGTGGGATGAAGCAGCGAACGCGGCCACTGCGGCCATCGAAGAACGGATCCGGCTTTGGGATGCGATTCTGGCGGCTCTTCCGCCAACCCGATAACGGGCATCCGAGACCTTGGATCGAAGAAGGCCCGGAGCAGGCAATTCCCTTGACGGATTCCCGCTGATCGCAGAACGCTGAAAACTTCTTCTGTCCCACTCTCAACCCGCCTCTGAATGCACCTGGCGCTCGCCACACCTAACTTGCGGAAACAGGCCGGGCCGAGGTTGGTTTTCGCTTGGATGAAGCCCATTTTGGGCATCAGTTTGACACTTTTGGGCTTGTGCGATTCCCCGACCAACAGCCCTGCAAAGGTACCGGCTGAAAAGGCTGAGCCTGGATTAGAAGCCGCCACCCTAAAACGGGACGCCGTTGCGGTTGCCAACGATTTGGCCACCCAGTTTCCCAGCGATCCGTTGGTCTACGCTCTCCTAGGCTCTGCGCACTTCAATATCGGTCAGGCCGATGAAGCGCTCCGGCATCTGCGGCGTTGCATCGAACTGAACCCCGATCAGGCCGACGTGTACGAGATCCAAGGTCGGATTGCCTACGACAAAGGTCAGATCGATGAGAGTGTCCGTTTGTTTCAGGAGGCTTTGAAACGAGGATCTTCCAACGCAGACCTGCTGAATCGACTCGGGCGTGCCCAACTGGACCTTGGGAAGACAGACGATGCTCAAGCCACGCTTCAACACGCCGTCCAACTACCGGATGCGCCGGGTGAGTGCCGTTTTCTCCTTGGGCAGTCCTACCTTCAAGCTGGAGCTTTTTCGAAAGCTCGCGACAGCTTCCAGGCGGTCATTCAACAAATCCCCGATCATACTCAGGCATTTTTTGGGCTTTTTACCGCCTGCACGCGCCTCGGTTTGAGCGAGGACGCAGACCGTTATCGGAAAGAGTTTGTTCGTCTGGAGGGATCCGATCGAAAATCCCTGACCGACAACAGCCTTCAACCCGACTCGCTTTCTGGCGTGGGCTTCGTTCGAGAGACGGTGGCCCGAACCTTCGCTGGGGCGGGTCAACTGTACCGAGCCCACAACCAGCTGGAGCAGGCGACGGAGCAGTTCCGCAGGGCTGCAATGCTCGATGGCTCAACACCCAGTTACCGAGCCGCGCTCGAGTCGCTCTTCCTCCAGCGAAAACTACCAATGGAAGGCATCCGGCTCTTCGAGGAACTGACAACCGCCAACCCCACCAACTACCTCAACCACCTCTTTCTGGGCCGCCTCCAATCGAAGTCTGGGATGTTTGAGCCCGCGGAGAAATCGTTGCTCACGGTGCAAAAAATGGTTCCGGGCCTGCCCGAGGGCCATCGAGCGTTGGGTGATCTCTACTTGCGTGCCAACCGCAAACTGCCCGAGGCATTGGCCGAACTGCGCATCAGCGTCGACCTGGATCCTTCTCCCCCTCATTTCTATTTGCTGTCGATCGCCTGTGCCAAAAACAAGGACCCTCAGGGAGCCCTCAACGCCATCCAACAGGCCATAAAGCTCAGGCCAAATGAGGCATCCTATCAGAAGCTTCGCGAGCAGTTACTCCAAGCGCCCAAAAAATGAGAACCTCACGCCACCGTGGGTGGGCAGGGATGCGGGGATGGTGGGTTTTGCTATCCTTAGGAGTCAGCCTGAGTGGGCTTGCAGAAACCGCGCAGCCTTTAGCCATTCAGTGGAAGGACATAACGCCTGAGACGGGGATCCAGTTCACCCACACCGATGGCAATTCGGGGAAGCACTACATCGTGGAGACAGTTGCCTCCGGCCTGGCGACGTTCGATTTCGACAAGGATGGGAAGATAGACATTCTTCTGTTGAATGGAGCCCCCCTTCCCGGCACGGAGAAGCAGGGCACGGCCCCAAGAAACGCCCTCTATCGAAATGAAGGTGGTTGGAAATTCACCGACGTCACCGTCTCAGCCGGACTGACCGACACGGCCTACCACCTCGGGATATGCACCGCGGATTACAACAACGACGGTCACACCGACATTTACCTCAGCAATTACGGTCGGAATATTCTCTACAAGAACAATGGCAACGGCACGTTCACCGATGTGACAGCCGTGGCCGGGGTTGGGGGTTGGGAACATGTTGGAGCCGGCGCCTGCTTCTTCGACATGGACGGCGACGGAGACCTGGATTTATTTGCAGCGAGCTACGTCGACTTCAACCTGAAGAACCACAAGACCTCCGTCATGAATGGATTCACGACGTACGTCGGTCCGTTGCAGTACCCACCCACTGCCAATCACCTCTTCCGCAATAATGGGAATGGCACCTTCAGTGATGTCAGCGGGGAGTCCGGGATCGCCAGCTTTTTGTCGTCCGGAATGGGGGTGGTCGCCGCCGATTTCGACAATGATGGCGACTCCGATCTCATCGTCGCCAACGACCTCCGAGCCAATGCCCTCTGGGTGAATGACGGTCAGGGACGATTTAAAGAAATCGGAGCGCTCATCGGCATTGCCTACGACCCGTTCGGCAATGCCCAAGGAAATATGGGTGTGGATTGCGCCGACTGGAACAACGACGGGTGGCTCGATTTCTACGTCACAACCTACCAACGACAGTTGTCCACGCTGTATCAGAACCAATCCGGAAAGTACTTCGACGATGTGACCCGAGCGACCGGCGCTGGCTTGGGATCGTTTTCCCACGTCAAGTGGGGTGCTGGGATCGTGGACTTCAACAATGACGGACACCGAGACCTCTTTGTCGCCTGCGGGCATCTCATTGATACCGTGGACCAATTCGATTCAACGACCAGTTACCGGGCCCAAAATATCCTCCTTCAGAATACCGGCCGCGGAAAGTTCGTGGATGTGTCTGCTCAAGCCGGCGATGGCATGCAAGCGCGTTGGAGCAGTCGTGGATCGGCCTTTGATGACCTCGACAATGATGGCGATGTCGACGCCGTGATTCTCAATTCAAGGGCTGCAGCGACCGTGCTCCGGAACGATTCCAAGAGCCAAAATTCCTGGACTCAAGTGGAGCTCCGGGGAACCGCGACCAACCGGGACGGAATCGGAGCCCGAGTGCGAGTCGTCACCGAGGCCATGACATGGATCGATGAAGTCCATAGCGGGCGCAGCTACCAAAGTGATTTTGGGCGACGTCTGCATTTTGGATTGGGAACTGTAAAAAAAATCGACCGGATCGAAGTGAAGTGGGTTGGCGGGGGCAACGATGTCATCCTGAACCCTCCGATCAACCAACGGATCACCATCACCGAAGGGCTCCACCGCGTGCCCTCAGCGGACGCTCCGCTAAAACAGCCACCGACTGCACCGTGACGACTCTCCCCTTGTCGGACCGACTCATCGGGTCCCTTGCTCCCACCTATGTGCTTTCCATCATCAGCGTGCTCACCGGAGTCGGGTTAAGTGCTGAGTCTCCGACACCGTCTGGTTCGGGCATCCGGTTCAAAGACATGTCCGCCCACAGCGGAGTCCAATTCCTCCATACCGATGGTAGTTCCGGTCAGAGGTATATCGTTGAGACGGTGGCGTCTGGGTTGGCGACCTTCGACTTCGATGGTGACGGCAGGAACGACATCCTGTTCCTGAATGGTGCCCCGCTACCGGGTTCCAATCCAAAGGGTCAGCCCCCCGTCAATGCGTTGTACCGAAATGAGGGGAACTGGAAATTTAAAGATGTCACCCAAGCTGCTGGGCTCATGGATAGCGCCTACCATCTGGGGGTCTGCGTCGGGGATTATGATGGGGATGGCGACTTAGACATCTACCTGAACAATTTCGGCCCCAACATTCTGTACCGCAACAACGGCAACGGAACCTTCACCGATGTCACCCGTGAAGCGGGTGTCGCCATCGGGAAGCATGTTGGAGCCGGAACCTGTTTCCTGGATATGGATGCGGACGGGGATTTGGACTTGTTCGTGGGCAACTACATCGATTTCTCGGTCGAAAAGCACAAGTCACGGATGGTCAACGGTTTCCCTGCCTATGAGGGACCGATGGTATTCGGCCCTGTGGCATCCACCTTGTTCCGCAACAATGGCAACGGCACGTTTACGGATGTCAGCATCGAATCCGGCATTGCTGCCCACCCAGGAACGGCCATGGGAGTCGTCTGCGCCGACTATGACCAGGATGGGGATACGGATATTATCGTCGGCAATGATGCGATGATGAACTTCGTCTGGGAGAACAACGGCAAAGGTCAATTCAAGCAAGTCAGCCTGCTCTCGGGGCTGGCGTACGACTCTCATGGGGTGGGCCAAGGAACCATGGGAGTGGACTGCGCCGATTTCGACAATGACGGCCTCCTGGACTTTCACATGACGTCTTACCAGAAGCAGTGGGCGCTGCTCTACCGAAACGACGGCAAAGGTCTCTTCACAGACGTCACCGCCAGAACCGGTGCAGGCACTGGAACTTTTCACCAGGTGGAATGGGGAAACGGCCTGGTGGATTTCAATAACGACGGGCACAGGGACTTGTTCATCGCCTGCGGTCATCTTCAGGACAACATCGGGCAATGGGATGACACCAGTCCCTATGAAGCGCGCAACATCCTCTTGGCCAATGACGGAAAGGGTCGATTCACCGACGTCTCAGCCTCTGCGGGAGATGGCTTGGCGGTTCAGCGGAGCAGTCGCGGAGCCGCCTTTGACGACTTGGACAACGATGGTGACATCGATGCCGTTGTTCTCAATTCCCGGCGAGAACCCACCTTGCTGCGCAATGATTCCACCCCGCAAAACCATTGGCTCCGGGTTCGACTTCGCGGCAAGCGGAACAACAGAGATGGGATTGGCGCGACGATTCGCATCGTCGCAGGCGATCTCAAGCTGATGGACGAAGTTCATAGCGGACGGGGTTACCAGAGCCATTTTGGTCTGCACCCGAACTTCGGATTGGGAAAACGCACTTCTGTGGATCGGGTCGAAGTCCGTTGGCCGGACGGAACGCTGCAATCCATCCAAGGGGTTCAGGCCGATCAAGTCCTTGAGATCGCGGAGCCGAGCGCTCGGCCCTGATCCAAAAATTTCCCCAAAGAGCTCTGAGCCTGGCCAAGGACCCTCAATCGGGTTCAAGCCTGCAGCGTGGTCTCCTGAAAAGCATTGGTGCCGCGCTACACGTTCTCCCATCACTGGGGCGGAACGCTTCGGCGGCGACGGTTGTGCTGGCTGCGTTTTCTCCCGCAAAAGCGTCGCTGTTCTCCCGTGACGAGCCTCCAACCGGCCCGCTTTTTAAGCCCATGTTTCTGGGCCGCTACGAAACCCCTTTTGCTCGCAATTTTTTGACGAAGAGCGCCCAGGTCTGTTTGAAGGACCTGCTCCCGAGTTCAACTCGTCCGAGAGTGCGCCCTGCCGGGCGCACCAAAAAAGAGGCCGGGCTTTCGCCCGGCCTCCGTGTCACTCACGAGTTCTTGAGTCTACTGTCTTAGCGCTTGGCGCGGATGAACAGAGCTGCGCCGTCCACCGTGATCTCATCCCCGCTCTTGATCGCGGAATCGGCAAAGGTGCCGTTGAGGGTGGTGGAGGTTTGGAGCGTTCCAGCGCCATCGAAGGTGATCTTCACCTTGCCGTTGGCACCCACAGCAGCCTTCAGGTTGCTGATGACGGCCGCAGGAGCGGCGTTGAAGTCCCAGTAAGCAATCAAGCCCTTGGCGGCCGGAAGGGCCGTCGGCAAGGTGCCCTTGGACAAGGCGACGACATCGGCCTCAACCAACTCCTTACCGTAAACGGAGAAGTCGTCGATGATGGCGTGGCTCAACTCACCACCGTTGGCACCGGAGCCCATGTAGAAGGCGTCGATGTCCACCGGCAACTTGGCGGTGTTCTCACCAGACAAGAACAGCTTACCGTCAACCCAGATGTTCTTGGATGCACCCTTTTTGGTGAACACGAACATGTGGTACGCATTGGTCCACCAGGAAGACTCGCCGGAATAACCGGAGAAGGTGTCAATTCCCGCCGAGATACGTTGGGTCGTGCCGTCGCAGCAACCCACGGTGTCGAAGTAGATGTTCTGGTTGCTCCACGGCGCATGCGCATGGAAACCACGGTTATTGCCGCTGCCCGGGGAGTTCATGGTGAACGCAGAGCTGTCAGCGATATCCAGCTTCTTCTGCCAGAAGGCGACCGAGAGCTCGTCGTTGGCAGTGGCCGCGTTGACCTTGGCCAGGAAGGCACTGTTGAAAGTGACCACGGGGCCACCCTTCATCGTGAGGTTGATGGCCTTGTCGCCCGCCTTGCCCGTGGCGCCAGCGCCATCGGCCGTGTACACTGAAGAACCCATCAACAGGCCGGGGTATCCACCCACCTTGTCCGCCGTTGTGCCGCTGTAGGCACCGGTGGTGAAGCTGTAGTCGTAGGTGGCTGCCTTGCCACCGGCATCGAGGTACCCGAGCGAGACGGTGTGGACCGACAGGCTCGCGGCCAGAGCCGGCGGAGTGTACTTGATGGTGATGATGTTGCCGTCCTTGGTGATGGTCGGGGTCACGGTCTGCCCGTCGTACTTCAGGCTCACGTTCTGGGCAGTCCAGGCCGTCTTGCCGTCGCGGTGCACGATGGTCACGGAAGCCGCCGGGCTCACGCCCTTGGCGTTCGCGGCCGGGCTGATCTGGGTGTAGGCACCGGCCGGATCCGCCGGCAGGTA
>Ga0247843_1005370_pt1 | contig 17916 bp, 8 predicted proteins | sample LaCruzMarch2017__FD_192420 | JGI IMG/M metagenome (GOLD analysis project Ga0247843, IMG submission 192420) | Freshwater microbial communities from meromictic Lake La Cruz, Castile-La Mancha, Spain - LaCruzMarch2017_8m | ecosystem: Environmental > Aquatic > Freshwater > Lake | place: Spain... | reverse complement strand
ACAATGATAACGATATGGAAGGGGGGGGATATGGACGGCGTGTATGCACTCTGATCAAGGTGGGCATGGCTGGACGAGAGGAAGATGATAATAATGATGATGTGGGGATGAATGATAATGATGATGATGGGGCGTCTTCTTCTGGTCGACGCCAACGAGCGGAAAATACGCATCGTGCTGCATTACGACTACATTTCCATGAACGTTCCGCAACACTACGAACGATAATGGACCTTATTCGACATCGTGTCGAGGTATACGACAATGTTGTTGACTCATCACGATCAACAACTACGGAATCAATATTGATAGCGACGGATCAATTACTGGATGCTGGTCTCGTCACCAATCTCATAAAGTATATTGAACTAACAACGACATTCATTGATGAGACTAGGCTGGCGTTGGAAACGATGGAAAAAGACAAAATTGGTGGTGGTGAATCCAAAACACCATCCTCGCCATGGATGATGTCATCATCATCACCCACACCAGTAAATGCAGCTGCTTCAGTGCTGCCAGCGGCTGCTCATCATCATGATGCAGGATTTGCTACGTTGGGATACTACATAACCGAACGTCAACTTGCATCTGAATGTCTTTTCTACCTTGCCTATCATACCCAACTTACGGTATCGGAAGTATCAAATCTTATTGATTTGATCCAAAAATTAACAAATGATGGATTGCCCATGATAGATCCATGGTCATGGGATGATGTTGTGCCATCTCCTCATGTGGCAGTTGATGAAGACACTACGATGGGGGGAGGAGGATCGTCGCCGTGGCAACGGCACCAATCCTCTGGGGCATATTGGGCAGATTTCAAACCCACTACCCCCCTCGGTGTGGCACTACATCCATCAAGATTGAAGGATGTGGGAGACTGGGAGGATGAGCTCGTGGCATCATTATGGCGAGCCGGTCGTCCTCAACTATTACGATGTGTCTCGACGCTCTTGATGACGATCGTGTGTGCATTCGATGCACGACATGTCCTCGTCGAACGTAAAACACATGGTCCGAATGACTTTGGCATAGGCAATGCACTCTTCCCACCGACCAACAATGACAACTTCCCCGTGACATTACTTTCTATTCATCAACGGCTCAATCCTGATCCCGAGTCAGCCATTGAGGAGGGGTGGAAACGACGTGACATATGGGGCTTTCTCCTCCTTCCGTACGCACTATTATTGCGCGATCATGCCGGTGGTCGTGGTGAGGCATCACCGGTACTACAAGGGCGTACAGGCAGCGTCGTAGTAGATGTACGAGGCACATATTCTCAATGCCTCGCGGTGGCGTCGCAGTTAAAATCATTAACATTCGCGAGGCTTACACTTATACCGCCATTATTGTCGTCCACTCTCACGGCGGGGGAAAGGTCAATAAAGGAATTTTATCTCTCGGCCATGTCAGAACTCACGGCACAATATGTCGATGCACTCTTTACTACCGGGAATATGCCCATTTCACGTCGAGAGTGGCTTGATGAGGAGAAGAATGCAGCACAGAGTGAATGGTTGGAGTGGGAACAACGACGGGAGTTTGGTGAGTGGGCAGGACAACGAGACGGGGGTAGCAATGTAGATGACGAGGACCTTGCGGCTGGACCTAGGGCGGTAAATCTCATGGATCGACCCGATTGCCTAGAGGACATCTTTGCGCTGGTATCATCTGTTTGTGAGGCCAACCCATCTGGTGCGAGGGCATTTTGGTATGTCGTTGAGGAGGACAGAGGAGGAGATGCGTCGTCTTCCACGACACTCGCACCTAGCCGAACACTACAGACGCTGGATTTACGTCAATCTGATAATGATTCGTCGTTGTGTGTCTATCTAACCTTCTTGGCATCGTTGGCGCTCGCCGATGATGCTATCGGAGGACCATCAGGGGTAAAGAGTGGCGCTGCGATAGTGCATTCCTTTCTGTCGGGAAATCGAGCTATCAATCCTCATGCCACCGGCAACGACCGTCACATGCACTTTCTGTGGAGCGCCATCATTGGCTTTATTCGTTTTTACGCTGAAATTCTGAGTCCAAACGATGACGAAGGAGTTGCGACAGCGGCAGAAAAGAATAAGAAGATTCGTATGAGCTCTAAGGAAGCGTCGTCGTCGTCGTATTATTACGGGGCTGGTGGTGGTGGTGTTGCCACTGATTCCGGTTCTTTTGCCAGCGCTGATGGCAATGCATCCTCTCCCTTGTCCGAGCGTGCCGACAGGGGTGGTTCGTCGATCGCGGGGAGGCCCACGAAGTTTGAGCTAGATGAGGAAGGACGGAATACTTTGATGGCATTGCTAACTTTAGTAACGAATGTGGCATCAAAGTGTCACGCGGCGCGGATATTTGTGCTCGGGATAGAATTACCTGCATCAAATGATGGGGTTGGGTTTGATGGAAGTCTCGAAATATTATTCTCTTTGTTGACTATCCCGTCATTGTCCTCTGACATTATGGGCATGACATTCGTGGCGATTTCCAGTTTATTACAACCCAATGAGGACCACAGCGGCTTTGCGTCTGATGATAAATCTGATGTCCCCGCCGTAGATCAAACTGATGTTTTGATCGCGGGTGCAAAGAGAGCTTGGGAGTTGGTTGAGCTTTGCCAATTTATACCCATCAAGCTCCTGTCGCAATATAGTTCTTTTGCTGCAGGAGGGGGTAGCTTGCCGCGGTCTACTTTGTCTACTGGTGCAACCCAGAAAAGCATGCCTGACTTGCCTTCAAATACCTTCCCCAAATCGACAGACTATGGTATAATATACCAGTTTGAATATGTGGAAGCCAAGCTCGGACAGTATCACGCTACCGAAGGCTTTCTATTCTTAATATCCACACTCATCAAAGTTGTCGGCTGTCCACCAACTTTGGGATCTCAGTGGCGAATCCGTTTGGGATGTGCACCGTATATCGAATATGTCACCGATTTTATTCTTCCGCGAGCAGTACTGATGGACAAATACGCACGGCCGCTCTTTTTCGCAAGTGCAAGTGATGAGTGCAGACTTGTGGAGAGAGCATTGGAGGTCATCGAGGCTGTGATCGTTCGATACATTGTTCCACCGCCATCGTCCGTTGCATTAAATATTGATGACGTGAAAAGCAGGTATTCTGCGACTGTAAAGAATGCTACGGCGGAAATGGGTCTGGCAGCGATTGCATCAGATCTTTTTGTCGGTCCAGAATCAATTGACGGAGAGGGTATTTCTAATGCCTATGGAGATTTTTGTAACACATGTCTACCAACACCAGATGCTGCTCCCTCATGGAATAATGCTGCAAGCAGCAGTGAAATGCTCGAGGCGTCTTTTGGTAATCAGGTGCCACTTCCGAAAACGCCAGGATTCGCCATCATGTGCAACCTTCTTTCGACAAATGGTGGCACTCTCCTTCAGATCATTCATACGATTTTGTCCGAAAAAGGACGGACCGTGTGTATCGGCGAAAGAACGCATTCGAGAACGATTGCCAAATCGTTATTTCGAGAAATTCCTCCAAATCTCGAGGCTGTCCGGGATAGCGCCATCGTCAAAGCTCAGACACAGCATAGCTTATATAGTGAGAAGGATTACCATAAGAGAATGTCTTCGCTCCAGCAGACTCTGATTCAACCAATAAATCCTATGATGCTTCTTTCCTACTATGATAAAAGCTACAATGTAATTGATGATATTGGTGCTAATAAGTCGCATTGGGCCATGTCTAACGATTCGGTCCTATGGAGGGAACGGACCATCCTCCTATCGCTTCGGATATTATGTGCTGCTGCTATACGTGAAGAGGTATTCATCGAGTGCATCAATGAGGTGAAGTCGAAGCCCCTAAGTGTTGTCCCAACACTCCACTTCAAGGGTCCGATACACTGTTCTATGGCGCATCGTCTTCTACACGAAGAAAAGGTCAAAGTGTCACGACTTTCACAGCTACTCACAATGGGATCGTTGGCCGGGCAATATGGGGGTCAATCGCTAGAGATACTTCCAATAATCACTGAATACGTAGGCTTCAATGCATGCTATTTGTCATGCCCTCTGCTTATTGCAAAGTGCGCGTTCAGTGTCGTCTCTTACATCACGCACACATTGCCACATGCCGAGTGCGTGGATTTATTCTGCGGAAAACATGACTCTGACGGAACACGGCTGGCTCGTGCATTATCGCGAGGTTTGATCATGCAGTCGACAGGATATACATCATCGAATAAATCTGTCAATCTCCAGAATGCTATTTTAGACTTGATCATACTCAATATTGACATTGCCAATCCAAGATCAAATAACCTGAACGTCGCAATGTTGATGCTTGGTCTCAGTGGCGAGTCAAAGGATAACTGTATCAATGTCTTATTGGATATGATTTCCGATAGCGCGTTCGTCCTGGACCCCAACACATCGTCTACAGCCACCAAGTGTTTTGCATTAATCCATAAAACATGCAACTTGGTCAACATACAAACATTGCCAGCGAAAGTGAGGTGCCAGCTGACCCTGTTTATGGAGAAGTTACGACGTTCAAAGTTCTGGCATACTCAGATTGTAAAATACTTGGGAATGCGGGGTACATCTACACAATCGATTTTACATGAGATATCAAACAACTATATTCTTGCGTATGGAGATGACAGCGACAATTCAAGAAGAGATAATGATTTTCTGCATAGTATTTCATATCTTTTCAAGGGGTTGGTTGTGGAATTGAATTTCCTTATGGAGCAACGAAGTCGAGGTAACGTCGTGCGGCTCAATTATGAATTAACAATGCTACTCAATTGCCTTGTTACCCAACCGAATTCGTTGCTTCTTACGACGTTGTTAAGTATGCCTTTGGGACAGTCGAGTAATAGTTATATTAAGGAGCGATTACAAGTGATTGAAGCTCCATCAAGTGAAGCATTAATGCAATCATCAACGACGCTGATGAGCCCAGTGGATGCTTGTGCTGGCTATGAGATCATAGATACTGAATGCCTGCTGAGCCATGAATCGTCGAAGGACGCAATTGAATGGGCTAAAGCCTGGAACAGCTTTGTTGGCCGGGTTTGTGCGTCTTCACATATTTCGCAAGCGTGGAGTGAATTAGTAGAAATGATATTGATTTGTTCGCCCCTGATGAATGACGTGGTTAATTCACAACCAAACAATTTCATGACAACAAGATCCATCATGGATCTGTTATGCATTATTCTTTCCAGGCTGCTGAGTCCAAGTCATTTAAATGTCATTGGTCATTATTGCTCTACTCATCCTGGTGGAGCAGAATTTATATCTGCAAATATTGAAGCTGAGTGTGCCTTGCCATTGAGTAAACTAGTTGTTTGTCTCGTCGAGGCGCTCATTGAATCCACAAACCAGATGGAAGAAAGTGAAGGTTTTCACGCAGCAGCAGCAGCTAAACTGTATATTGCCGAAGAAGATGTCATCAGAGTTTGCGCCCTGATCGTGGGCGCTATTTCTTCTTGCTCCGATGGCAGCTCGGGAGTGTCGCCAAATGATGGACGAGCATCTGTCTTAAGCTGCGCTTTGACTCAGATGTTACTGTATGCTGCAGACGCCGAATACTGTATCGTCGCTCAAAACAATCCGAGCCTACTAAATATCCACGCAAATGCAGTTGCGCTCCTCTTTCGTCTCTCAACTGCCCCTGTCTTTGATAACGGTGACAAGTATCGTAATGCAAAACAAGCCAATGATGGTGCAAATGCGTGTGCTGCTAGATCTGGGCTCCTATCGATATTTGGTCATATGAAGTTATTCGAGGATATCGACTCGGCCAGTCGACTGTGTTCTATGATTTTTTCATTGGATGAAGTCGCTGCTTCTGTGAGAAAACTTGTGCATATGATAATCGACGAAGATAACGATGCGTCAGCCCTACTTCAGCATATAGCACTGTTTTATGATGGCGTTGAATTATTAGCGAAGGCTGGAGTCACTACGAAACTTCTCGAGTTTGCCAAATTGTATTTGGAATCAGAACGTTCTTACTTGGCATCTCATGCAGGAACCGACGGTACCGCTCGACTTAAGCCACCATCATTGTTGAAAGGTCACCTGAGCCTCCTTAATGGTCTTTTGGCGTCGCCACTTGAAGTCTCAGACAGAGTCGCCCTGGCAGTCGAGTCGTGTCAGCTCCTTAAGATATACTCTGGAATATTTGAACGATTGACACAGCAGTATCCCATAGACTTCGATTTGACTTTTAAGTTCGTTGAAGCTATTCATTCTACATACGAAGCATTTGAAGGTGCTACAGGAATGAGCACCACCGGTAGAGATATTCTTCTTAATGTTGACGATCAGTTAATGACTTTGGAACGCGGCGTTTCACGCATCACAAGCAATCTCTCTACTTCTCCATTCCCAAGTCAACTTTTGCCACCATTGCCAATGGAGCTGGTAAATATGGAGGCAAAATATGCATCCGAAATAAAACTGATCACTATCAATTCGACGAAGGAGAGCACATGGTGGGATAATATTCAAGACGTGACAAGTGATGAAGAAGGTTTACCGATGCCAATCCCACCCACCGGCTCGTTCAGTGTTTTGACTCAACAGAATTTCTCCTCCTATCATCAGAGCGCTGACGCTGCAGCATGGTCAGAACGAAAGTATGAGCTTGCAATGGCATCTGCAAAATGCTTGGAATTGTCTCTTTCAATATTAATTTGTCGAGTAAAAGTTGTGTCTTTACGAGAAGTGTCAACGTTCAGTGTGGATGCTGTAGCAATTGCGAAAGGTGTTTGCCGATGCTCTGATGCATCGAGGGCTATTCAAGATCGACTAGGCAGGTTTAAATCTCACCCTGAAGAAGATATTGTCACTATGTTGGACGAGTCTCATGTCAGGAATGATTTAAGTGTAGGCATATCGTCACTCTCTCAGGCATTGGAACTTGAACGCGATTGCCTCATTCGACTAGGTACTAGCATGGGCCAATGCACTGAAAAAATGATTTGTTTAGCTCTGTTAGATGCTCAGCGGATGGCAACTAGGTCCTCTCACACATCTATGCACGATATTCGTCAATGGGAGTACTTTAGTGAGGCACTCACGCCTGCCCTAGATCATACGGAGATTGAGATGAAGGGAGTAGGATGCGCTGTTGGTGGTGACACAGAAGCAAGCATGGCCATGGCACAAGGCCTTCGACGAGAAATTGATAGGATCAGATTGATGCTGAGGTGATAAGTTTCTGTCGACTCTCTGAAACGCCGTTTTTTGATGACACTACTTCTCTAATCTTATATACTCTATACGACCACGTATGTTACGTTAATCAAACCAGACCAGAATTTGAACATTTACTGGAAATAATAGCCAACGTTTCCCCGTAATTGTTGATTGTCCAACTCTGGAATCGCTCTTACGAACGATTTCCATTCCACCTAAAGAATCAAATCTCGACCGATAATTTCACTTCCACACCAGCTTTCTCCATATCCGCTAGGAATATTTCACCCGCACTTTCAAATCCTGGTACACTTGACATGCAGTCTCGTAATACTGTTATCTGGGACATTTGATCTTTGGGCCAATGATCCACAATATCTCGAACTGTATAATTCACACAATGACTTAATGCCTGACCAGTCACAAGGAGCTGTGTTGTACCCGTAATGAGCGACTCCATCAATTGAGTATTAAACGACGTTTCTTGATTTACTGGTACTTCGGCAGCCAAGGCACTATACATTTCCGTCCATAATGTTTGTCCTTTGACTACATACTCGACTGTCCCGCCAGTGTGCCGACACCATTCATTCATGGCCTCGAAGACGACATCAACGATGGCATGTCCCGTCGAGCCCACGAGGCAGTGTTCGGGCCATATACATAATTGGAAACGTCCCTTAGCCTCGAGACGACGGGTGTATTCAATGCAATATTTCTCGACATCGAACGGAACCGCGTCGTCGTCGTGGTCGTCCAGGCGCGGCGGTGCGGGCAACCTTCCGCCCGAGGACGACCCGATGGCACTATCGATCTTAATATCCCGTCGTGGAATCCATTTACCCGCTTCTAAATCGGCCGTGGATATGATAGTAAAGGGCGATGGATGCGACCCCGTAATCGGATCGGTCCAGAAACACGGATGAGCGATGTGTAACTTATGATGAGAGTCCACGGTTGCGACGATGCGATTAATCGAAGACATGCGAGATCGGATTAGTGCGGCTATTCGCATGGCATCCTCGTTCGCGGTTGGGATAGCGAGCGACCCACCAGGGTGGAAATCTCGTTGGCAGTCGATTAGGAGGAGTGTCGTCATGGTGTTGGAGTCGGGGGCCTCACAAAAAAGTGGGCCACAAGATTTGCCCTTTGCCGCTGTTTAAAAATGGGGCAACAATGGTGAACCCCACCTCATTCTTCTATGGCCGCCATTCGCGGCCGTCGCGGCGCATCAAAATTGGTTTTAAGTCCTCCGTACCCCAAAGATACTTCATCGTGGAGGAAGTAGACAATGAGTGTCGCACAAGTTGTTAAATTATTAAGATGTACCACTTTTTGTACAATGTGACAATTTGCACCTCTGATCAACGGACGCATTTGGACAAGGTCTAGTGAGCAATGCAGTCGATACAACACCACCCGATCCAGATGATGCATACAAGAAATCGCACTATACTGAAGCTGATAGTAGAAAGGCTCTTAAGAGATTAGCAGAACGCATCCAGTCAACTAAATACTTTGCTGGAGAGGAATCATCGACAGTACCTATTGTCAAAGATGTCAACTACATGATGATAAGTACCTGTAAACTATTTTACGGCAAGAAATCGAAAAAGCTCTTCGACATGTTGGATAATGCCGACTTCGTGTTAATATTCGAATTCCTCTATTTGAAGATGTATCACTATACGAAGGAGGACAGCAACCAGCACAGTTTAATCTTCGTCCATGGCCAACCGAGTAACATGCTCCAGTCATGCTTTCATGACCAAGCACCCATAACTTCAGCCAATTTAGTGTCTAGTTCCAAGACGGCGACAGTACTGCATTTCCTCCAGGCTGTTTACGGGAGCTTCGGTTCGGATAATCCAACTACAACCTTTAAAACAAACAAGTCAATGGCCGGAAACAATCTATTTGCATACTCAGCTTACGGTTACTTGATCAAGAATGGTCACCAAACATCTCAAAATGCAGTACTGATTGGGAAGAATATTCTTGCTTTGCTGCACGGAGTCAATCATTTCCAAAACGGATATCATCGACTACCCGCTGGCCCATTGAATAAATGGGAAGAAAAAAGGAACGAACGAGATGCTGGAAATAATGCAGAAAGAGATGGAGTAATATCACGTCGGATAGTGAACATTGCCTCATCGGCAATGAATGAAAGTGAAGTGGATTGTGCTCTACATAATATAGTTGAGATGTTGGTAACAAGTAACATAACTGGGAAGAAACGAAGGCGAGACAACATCCTCTATCTTATTTCTACTAATGAATCACTTGCCTCGGATATCAAGACGCGGCTGATAAATATTGTTAATACACTTATGCCTTTACGACAAAGACAAGGAATAAAGCAAAAAAGATGGACAAAGACGGAGGACATTGCCATTGAAACACTTATCCTTGAAGGAAAGATAGTAAAGTGGGGAAAATGGGTGAGTATATCGAAGCTCCTCAAGGATAACAATAATATCGATCGAAGTAGTGGTGAACTAAAAAGCCACATGAGAGGATCAAAATTCGGAAAAGAGATGAAGACTTTGTTTGATGAGACGAATCGGAATGCAGAGATGAGGGCGAGTGTATCAAAAACGAAGAAGAGGAAGCGAAGCGATGATAGTGATGATTCCGACAACGACTGAGTTAGCTTTAGATAGCAATCACATCTAGTCCAAAGTCTTTTTGGAAACGTATCCCATCTTCATTCTCACTTCAATGGGAGTTATTTTAGATGAAATTATATATAGTGAGTAATTCAAATGCCTGTAATTTTGATTGTCAATACATGGCAAAGAGTATTATCATAACAGCTCGGATCCGAATGAGTATGACTCTGAATTTGCAACAATGTCGCTTCCAAGTGAGTAACTCAAATTCTTTTTAATACAAGGGACGTCACGGTTGTTTGGTCAATACGTGTAGGTTCAGCTCAATTTCTCTTGCTGCTGTTTCAGGTGCAAGGTTACTGTTTCTTTCATTGGTCGAGGAAGTTTCAACGCGAGTATGAATGCATTACGGGAGACGAACGAGGTGTTCTCCTGCTGCTGACATCCTGGGAGTCCAGATTCCTCTTCCACTCGATGGCCCTCTTCCAGGACCCGTCCCTGTCCTCGTTCTCGCCAAGGAGGAGCTCTCTCCACGTGGCTTCGGCGTGGGCAAGGTGGCCTTGCTTGGCGTCAACGCTCTGAATACGAGAGAGAATCACAGCTGCGGGGTTGGAGGTTGTCTTAGACTTTGCCTCGATCTTGAGGAACACTGACAGACGTGTCGTTGTGGAGGCATTGTAGCTGATATCATTGTTATCGGCTACAACACACTGGATGTTCGTCTCAAACGAGCTCCAAATGGCGGATGCCTCAGTGCCTTTCTTGGGGTGGTAGTCAGATTGATTCTGCTCCTCCTTCGGCTTCAAGCAATGACTTGTATCTGTCGTCTTTGGCCACATCCACCTCTCCAATTCGATCTTCATCCGACGAAAGTCGTCCGAGAGCTTGGAAAGCGCCTCGACTGGCTCCTGTAGATGGAATCCAAGTTGACGAAGTATGCACGCGACTCGATGTTTGATCATGCCCTGCATGAGGGTGTGACCATCCTCACGGTCATCGACTGGTTGCATCAACACAAATGGATCAGCTGCATCGTAAGCTTCTACAAACTTCTGATTCACAGGCATGAGAAATAACTGTCCCTTCGTATCGTCGGAGTTCCACTGCTCAACCATCTTTGACTGCCTCTTGGCCTGGCTGCCAGAGCAAGACATGATATTTATATCAAACCAACTGATTTAGTAGCGTGAAAGAGAGATAAACAGAGTAGTTAGTAAATGTGCCGGCGATTTGGAAATCTGACGTATGATGTTACAAGTAATGAAAGAGTTACCCACATTGAGAGATTGCAGCTTCGCTTTCCCTTCGAATCGAATACCACCTCACGAGCGCATACATAGTTATCATGGTCCATTGATCCTTTACCAGTGTCGTACTGCTGCTCTGTAATTTCGACGACGAATTTATCCAGCGATACGATCACATACTCGTTGTTGGAAGACGGTAGATGATTCATGTCTGGAACGTAGAAGTATCCTGTTTGAATCAACATGCATGGTTGACCGTTGATGCCTTTACGATGAATGAGACAATACAAGTGAAGCAATGTGCACTCTAATGTTAGAGAGAGAATGCACTAACATGATTAAAAATCATTAGGATGACCAGAAGAAAAATACTCACATTCGGTCGGTGCAAATGTAAAATTGAGGTGCTTCCTCTGATCTACATTCCCCCGGATGCTATGCATGCTACGCATACGCAATACAATCAAAAGCTTCCTCAACTCGCGATCCAACTTGCGTAGCATCGTCTTGTCAAATACTCGAGAAAGATCATCAAGGTCGTAGACCTTCGCATCAGCCTGACGATTACAAACGAGGTTGATTGTGTCGACAAGTTCTGCACTTGTCGCCGCAAGGACAGAGTCGGGTAGATGGAATGGACGGCAATTCTCCCAGGCACATTGCGCAATGAGGGGATTAACTTGAATCATAGAGCTTACACAAAAGTGGTGCAATGGATCAGGTTTCTCACACGAATTCCTCTTTGCCTTGGTACAATGATCGGGAATGACAACGCTAGAAACATCCGTCATGGTACTGGTTTGGTGAATACTTTTGCACCGATTGCCGTAGGGACTTTACGTATTCGAATTGAGAAGTGTGAGAAAATACTATTATGTGAGCGGCGATTTTGGTTGTCTTGAAGGTGAGGACTCGATTGACTCGTACGCCAACTTACCATCCACCAGTCATGGTACAGATAAAACACGGAAGCGTAAACTGACCGTCAGGGACTTTCGTTGGATTCCTCCTCTCGGCCTCGGAATGGGCATAGATGCAGCCATCTCCATACTTGCAGTATCCAAATTGGAGCATGTTTTTACACATTTCAGTCTTGTGCTTTTCACTCATCTTTGGTGTTGGCGAGTGGTGTCGTCCTCCACTGCTACTAGCCGCACGGCTTGGAGGTCGCTGCTGCTCTTCTCCTTGGCGAAAGCTATTGTTAAAGACAGCTACTGAATTTGGAGATACGCAAGCTTGTGGATCTCTGCGTCCCGAAGCAAGGCCAATGCTGAGTACACCACCTCCCTCCCCACCTCCTCGGGTCGGAGTTGAAAAGGAGGAGGAATGGGATGGTATGCTCGCCGTCCTAAATGACCATGTCGTGGATGAGTTAATGGTAGTCTCGACAGCACGTCCTAAGGACGACGGTGTCAACGCATGCGCCGGTGGTTGGCGGCGTTGGCTGTCTTCTTGATTTCCTCGGTGGCTAAATGACATTGTCTGGAGTGTAATGAAGAAGAAGGAAGATGGTTAGCATGTGTAGGATCATGAATACTAACAAGAAGAGAGAAATAAGGCACGCCACCGACTGCTTTCACATGGACCAAAAAAAAATGATGTGTGGTCCAAGTGGTGTACGCCGAGGCTGAGGACAAGATGATGATCGGCATGGGAAGTGAAGAAGAAGGTTTGTTGCCATGCTGATGGTGGTAGTATCGTGTAGTAGATGAATACGTCCACCGGATGAAATAGATCATCATGTCATATCTTCAACGTCGTGTCGATAAATAACTCTAGAATCTCTTTGCCGTCCTTAATCATGCAAAACCCCCGACGAACGTCCATATTATAAAGATAATTGCAAAGGTAACAATGATACACGGGGGTCTTACCTCGTTATGAAGCTAATCTATCGCTGGCGTGGTAGCAATAATGATGAGAAGTAGTAGTAATCTGGAGAGCAAAATTATTTCATGGCATCGCATTGCTGAAAGTGGAGGAACAATTGCAACAAGAACTTGAAAAATGAGGGGTTCGGGGGTGGGGAAGATTCGCTGACGTCTATTCTACAACAAGAAAAGCTTTCTATTGGGTCAGTTCGCCAATAAGTGTGATTCTACTGCTGTCAAAGCAATTGACGACTTTAATTTGCTAATTTTTTACTAAATCATCGCAGGAATGTATATTTTTAGGCTCATGAGGTGCTAATAGAAATCATTTGTTGCGATACCAGTAATAATAGTGTTCTCGTAACCCTTCTATCGGGCCTGGTGCCTTTCTCATAGATGAATCTTCAAGCTCCCGCCACGAATCTAGGCGGAAGAATTTGTGACTTTCAGAAACCTTCCTCTCTTTGAATTTGGGGAGAACCCAACAACTGCCCCAACTACAAAACTGCATTGAAGAGTACCTACCTACATACATATTATGGTAGTACTCCCTGACCTAGAGCAACAAGCAAGGATGCTGTCTGGGATAAAGGTGGGGAAACGGAAGCGGTCCGCTCCTTCGAGCGGCAGTAATCAATCCACTGCGGAAGTTCTCCGAGCTAGCCTCCTCTCTTCGTCGGGGGGCGATGGCCAATGCACAACGTCGTCCTCATCAAATGACTGCAATGATGCTGCCGCCATTCGTGCCCTGCATGATCGAGGGAGGATATCCAAAGACGTTGTCATTGCAAATCATAGCAGAAACGATGATAAATTAATCGTCATTAATAGGAGTAATACTGATAGTACAATAACGAGCAATAGCAGCAATATATTCCAGCGCGAGACCGAGCTTGGCGTTCGTTACAATTCACGGGGGAAATTGTCACTTCATTCGCATGAACAATCACGTGATAAGACGGATTTGGAAATGACCATAACTGAGATGGCTTCACATGAAAAGAGTTCAAGTAATACTAATAACATGGATGACATATATGCTCACAACATTTTGAAGATGGGTCACAAAGGTTACAAAAGGCTAAGTAAAATGATGGGGAATGATTCTCATTCAGGTGCCGATGAGGAAGATTATTTACAGGAATCATCGCTAACAACCAATCTCTACCGTTCGAATGATGACAAATTATCCCCAGCCGAACTTGCCAAACGATCCACATCACGACAAATTGCTCATCATGACGCAGTTACTAAATGGACTGCACGGAGTTCATGGTGGATGGAATCACCCAGCTTTGATAAACGATACTTACTTGCTTTGGGTGAGAAGATTAGTTTGGTAATGACACCATCACACAAACGCTTACAGCAGCATCAGAAAAAGGGATCAACAACATCGTCGTCATGGGTTGGTGGACAGTGTATGATTGTCCCTATCCCATATTGTGAATCATTCGTTGGCCTAGACGAGGATGCATGGGATGAAGTGAAACGATTTCAATTATCACTTTGTCATATGTTTCATTCTGAGGGACGGGGTGTAATCTTTCTCGAAACTGTCGAACGTACATCACAGTCTGCCTCGGGTGGGGTAGGAGGAGGAGGAGGAGGAGGAGGAGGTATGACGACACAGGCACGTATGGATGTCATACCAGTACCACTAGCCGTTGAACGTGACGCGCAATTATACTTTCGTAGTGCATTAGCAGAGGTTGCACAGGAATGGGGGACACATCAACGACCTATTGATCTTGAGGAGGTTGGTCGACGAGGTGGGAAAAAGACATTGAGGAATTCAGTACCACGAAGAGGCTTCCCGTATTTTTACTGTGGGTGGGGTGAAGGCAGTGTAAATAAAAACAACTGTGAGAGTGATACCATTAGAGGATATGTCCAGCTAATCGAGAATGAAGATGGGAAACGTTTCCAGCTTTCCGGACTTGATGTGATTGCTGGGATGATGGGATGCGATCCTATGCGTTTCCAACGCAAATCACCATCGCTGGATGGGGATCGGGAGGAGATACTTCGATTCTGCAATGGTTGGCAAAAATACGACTGGACGCTCGAGTTGGATGGGTAAATGTACAACAGACAACATGCCCCCAGTCCTAAGGAATCTTATCAACTTAAAAGCAGAATCAATAATATTTGTCCTTTTTATTCCTTATTCTGACCCTTTTCTTCTGTTTATGATTTTCGCTCTTTTTTCTCTTCAACCACAGGACACCAACATACAAACTTCATCAATATGCAACACGCTCTTGAAACAGAACAGCAACTACTTGTCCTCGGCGGCATTGTGTGCCTCCAAGACATGGAGCGCTTCCTGAATCTTGGCATTGAGAGCCTCGGGACTTTCGAGTAGATGGAGTAATTCGGAGTTGTCCATCTCGAGCAACATGCCAGTAATCTTACCAGCCAACTCTGGCTGAGTCTGGTGGATGAGTGGGTACAATCGCTCACCAATCATATTCTTCTGTACCTCTGGCGTGGCCGATGCGAGTGCGGCAGGCGTTAGCTGCTCGTTGGACAAGGGTGGGGGCGGGACTCCGATCTCTCCCCCGGGCTGCTGCTGCTGATGCTGCTGTTGCATCATGGGCCCACCAGGTCCACCTTGAGGCATCATCATGCCACCAGGACCGGCATTCCGTACCTGGTTGTTGAATTTCAACCCAGGCTGCTGGCCGGGTTGCATGGGTCCGCGACCACCTGGTGGTCCTCCCCTTCCTCCAGGCGGCCCACCCATCTGAGGTCCACCTCGTCCATACTGTCCTGGCATGCCACCGGGTGGCCCACCGCGCCCAGGCCCCCTGGCCGCCGGCATCATCCCGTATCCTTGCATGGGGTAACCCTGTCCTGGCCGAACACCTGGCTGGCCCGGCATGACCTGCATACCGTACCCTCCTCTTCCACCCATCATTTGTGGCATCGGATAGCTCGGTTGCATCCCCGGTCGGCCAGGCATGGCCCCTCCAGGCATGTACATTGGTACCGCGCCTGGATATCCTCCTCCCATCGGCCCGCCCATGGGCATACCACGCATCATGCCCGGCTGGCCGAGTCCGACCATGCCCCCGGGTCCCATTCCACCACCTCCTGCTCCTCCAATGCCGCCAATCCCCCGTGGCATAGCTTGACTGTGTTGTGCCTCCAACTGTGCACGTCGGACTTCCCGTCGTTGTGCCAATGCTACAAAGATTGGCTTACCACAAACAATCTTACCATTCATCTCATTCACGGCACGTGTTGAGTCCTCGGGAGTCGAGAAGCAAACAAAGCCAAAACCACGTGACACACCCGTCTTCACATCTTTCATTACGTGTGCACTTGTAATAGTCCCCATGGCACTAAATTCATTACGTAACACATCGTCGGTGACATCATCGTCAAGATTCTTCACATACAAATTCACACCCTGGAATTTGGCAATACGATCAAGTTTTTCACTTTCATACTTGACGCGTAATTCACGTTCACGTTCGGCCTTCTTCTGTGCCCGACCAACGTACAGTATCTTGTCATATGTAACACCATCCTCGGTGACGGTAAATGTCTTCTCGTTCATTTCCTTGACCGCATCCTCGGCCGATTCGTGTCCGACAAAGTTGACAAAACCAAATCCGAGTGATTCAAGCTTCGTCTCATCGTCATCGTCATCCGTGACTACGACGGCCGTGTTAGCTTCTTCCTCGGCGACAATTGTCGGCTCTACCTCCTTTACCTCCTTTTTCGGGTTCGATGGACATGTATGTGATGAATGATTTGGGATAAATGAAATGTGTTTAGAAAATCAGGGTGTGTAGGGGGAGGATAATTGAAACGTATAAACAAAACAAATGACGATAACTCACGGCAACATCCTTCTTCTTCGAAAAAAGTCCTCCAAATATACCACCACCCTTCTTCTCCTCTTTACCATTCTCACCATTCCCCCCATTCTCCTTTTCTTTTTCCACCACCTTCATATCCTCCACCTCCTTTATATCTTCCGTTGACACACCATCCTCCTCCTCCCCCTCCTTCTTAATGGTAACCTCTACCTTCTTCTTAATAATCTTCTTCCTCTTACCCATACTAATGCTCACGCTCACAATCTCGCCGAATTTCATGAATTCATCCTCCAATTTTTTCTCATCCCACTCGTACGGGATGTTCTTGACGAAACAATTCGTAAATGCCTGTGCATCCGGCCGGTTATCCCTTCTCATGAATTCGCCCACCTGTACCTCCCTACCATCGATGAGCATCCCATCGAGCTTTTCGATGGCGCTCGCGGCCGCCTCGTCGGTCTCGTAATGTACGTATCCGTATCCCTTCGACAGACCCGTGGCCTTGTCGGTAACGACCTTACAGCTCAGTATATTCCCGAACAGGCCGAAGGTATCGTACAGCTGCTTATTGTCGATGCCGTCGTGCAGATTCTTGACGAATATATTGCCGACGCCGCTCCGACGCACCGACGGATCGCGTTGACTCCACATGATCCGGCACGGCTTGCCCTTAATTTCCGTAAAGTTCATGCTGTCCAACGCGCGTTCGGCATCGGCCGTCTGGTGGTAGTTCACGTACGCGTAGCCGAGCGACCGGCGGGTAACGGCATCGCGACACACGCGTATGGAGGCCACGGGGCCCACGGCGTTGAAGATTTCGAATAGCAGTCCCTCGTTGACCTCCGGGAGGAGGTCGCCGATGTACAGACTCGCCGAGAGGAAGTTGGGACGGCCCTCGCCGCCCACGTTGTTGCCGTTCCCCAATCCGCCCACGTTGTTCATGCCCCCGCCCATGGACATGGATGCCATTGCCCCGACCGGAACGCCGCCGCCGACGGCGACGGGCGCTGGAGCAACAACGACGGGAGGCTGCTGCTCGGCAGCGGCGGTGGGAATGACGGCGGATTCGACGGCAGTGGACATGGTTCGGAACTGAATGGCGTCGAGGAGAAGTGAATGAGCGGTGTCGGCCTTGACGACTTGGTTGACGGGCGACGGTCAGACCGCTT
>Ga0247843_1005367_pt1 | contig 17930 bp, 9 predicted proteins | sample LaCruzMarch2017__FD_192420 | JGI IMG/M metagenome (GOLD analysis project Ga0247843, IMG submission 192420) | Freshwater microbial communities from meromictic Lake La Cruz, Castile-La Mancha, Spain - LaCruzMarch2017_8m | ecosystem: Environmental > Aquatic > Freshwater > Lake | place: Spain... | reverse complement strand
TGTTATCCAAGACAATGTGGCTCCGGCCATTACCTGCCCGGCCAATGACACACTCGACTGCGCAGCCAACACAGCCCCACAATTATTGGGCTTCGCAACGGCTGTTGACAACTGTCCAAACAACGTCTCCATCACCTTTGAGGATGTTTTGGCCAACGGAATCGGTAATTTCTGCCAATTACTTACCCGTACCTGGAAGGCCCAGGATTTGGCGAACAACATTTCCAGTTGCAGTCAACTTATTAGCCTTCAAGATACCGTTAAGCCGGTGTTGAGCGCCTATCCTCCGGATGAAACCATTAGTTGTTCCACTCCATTGCCAGCTCCAGCAACGATTACTGCAACGGACAACTGTTCTTCTGTGGTGGTGGTGCAGTTTGACCAAGATACCATCAATGTAGCACAAGGTCCTTGTGGTATGTTCAATTACACGATAGTTCGCACGCGCACTGCTGTGGATGATTGTGGCAATACGGAAATTCATTCCAGGCTCATTAACGTGGAAGACATCACAGAGCCAGAGTTTGCAGGAATGCCCGATACCCTCATACTAAATACCGCTCAGTTCCCGCCGAACCTGACTTGCTCCGTACCGCTCGTCTTGAACGTAGGCCAATTCCTGGAAGATTGTTCGCCAGATAGTTTACTATTGGTGACGAACGATGCTCCATTTGGTGATAATTCCTTCAATATCAGTGGCAATTACCCAATTGGCAGCTATTGGGTACACTTCTCTGCAATTGACGTTTGTGGCAATTTGGGTATTGATTCGATCTATATTGTAGTCGTGGACAACAGCGTTCCCACCTTGGTTTGCAATAACAATGTGGTTGTTTCACTGGGTACCAATGGAGAAGCTACCATTGATGCTGTAGACATTGACCTCGGCAGCACGGACAATTGTGATATTGATACCTTGATGCTTTCACAAAACGTGTTTGATTGTGGAGATCTTGGTATACAAACCGTTTCATTGACTGCCGTAGATATTTATGGCAATACCAACTCTTGTGTTGTACAGGTGGAGGTTACCCTGGGGGTAAATGCTGGCTTTGGCTTAACGGCCACCGGCACTCCTGAGTTGTACCTCGGCTCGGGCAACGGCACTGCCACTGCAGTAGCCACGGGCGGCACGGGTGTGTTCTCGTTCCTTTGGAGCAGTGGAGACACCACCGCAGTGGTAGATAGCCTTGCCGCAGGCACTTACACCGTTACTGTAACGGACGTTAACAGTGGTTGTATCTCTGTTGATACAGTTATTGTAGATGCAGGCCCCACCATTGCGATCACAGTTGGTACAAGTGACGGCTGCCAGGGACAGACCCTTTCGATCCCAGTTAGGGCGGACAACTTCATCAATGTTACGGGCTTCAATTTCGGTCTTGCCCTTGGCAACGGTGTTGTGGGTGCGATTACCGGTATTTCTAACGTAAACCCTGTACTGGTGGGCTTAATACCGGGTGTTAACACAGTATTCTGGGCTCAGCCAGGCCTAATCCCAACGAATCTTGCGAATGGTACGGTGTTGTTTAATGTGGATGTTCAATTGAGCAATGCACCTGCTGGTACTACAAGCACCATCGTTGCTTCCGCATTGCCAGCCCTTATATTCTTGCAAGATGGAACCAATCAAGCACCGATGGTAAACTTCAATAGCGGTTCTGCTACCATCAGTTGCGTCGCTCCAAATGACAAGGAAGTTGCAGGCGATGTGTTCACCTGGAAGGCTCCTGTGAAGCCGATTCCTGATGTGACTGTAACACTAGGCGGTACCGCCAATGGTACAGATGTGACTGCGCTTCCAGATGCTGATTACGGTTTCTTTGTAGGTGTTGGCAGCAATACATTGGTGTCAGCCAGTAAGATTGCAACGGTTAAAAACCAACAAATCAACGTGGGCGACATGCTGGGTATTCAAGCACATGCAGCGCTGCAAGTTGCCTTCAACAATGGCTATCAGTGGGTTGCAGCCGATATCAATGGCGACCAACGGGTAAACTTGTTGGACTATGCACTGGTTCAGAAATACGTTCTCGGCAACGGTGCTCACTTTACCGACAACCAAGGCCTCCAGGTGGGTCCTGACTGGAAGTTCATTGATGCAGATCACATGTTCATGCCATTGCCTGTCGGCAACCCGCAAGCACCTATGCCAAACCCACTGAATAACCCCATACCACCGTCTATCATCCAGCACAACAACATTCAGGTTGATTTCTTGGATGACGACTTTACGGGTGTGCTCATGGGCGATGTGAACGGCTCTGTGGTTCCTAATTTGACCAATGGCGGCGGCGGTGCTGAAAATGGCGAAGCCTTAAAATTCCGTCTGGATGAGCGCGCTTTCCAAGCGGGCGAAACACTGACGATTCCTTTCAAAGCACTTGACTTTACCAACGCGCAGGCTTATCAAATGACCATTGGGTTTGATCCTGAAGTATTGGAGCTGCAAGATATCCAAGCAGGCGTATTGCCCGGCCTCACCGAAAGCAATTTTGGCACTAGCCAACTTGCGGATGGTTTGATCAGTACACTCTGGGTAGGAGGGAAACCGACCTCGTTCAAAGACAACGAAATACTGTTCTCCTTGACATTCAAGGCTTTGGAATCCGTTCCAACTTTGTCCAGCGTACTGCACAGCAGTTCGGCTGTCACGGAGGCGCTTGCGATTGACCAAACAGGAAACTCGGTTCCGGTGGGCCTTGAATTCGTGGCTTCTGTAGCAACGGGTGATCTGGAAAGTAAAGTTTTTGCCCTTTACCAAAACCAGCCAAACCCATTTAGCGCTGAAACAAGCATTTCGTTCCGTTTGCCTGAGTCAGGTCGTGCTACCTTGCGGGTGTTTAGCGCCGAAGGTCGCCTGGTGAAAACGGTGATTGGTGATTTTGCCGAAGGCGAAAACGCCATTAGGTTCCAGAAAGGCGATTTTGGATCGAACGGAGTGTTCTACTACGAATTGGAAACTCCAAAGCACAGCGATCGCAAGAAGATGATTTTGATTGATTGAATAGGGCGTTCAAGTGAGGCTATATTTACGATTTTGGATTTACGATTTTTAGATTTCGTGTAAAGTTTGAATTTGCTTTTGAAGAAATCCAGTTAATCGTAAATCCAAAATCCAAAATCGTAAATTAATTTAGCCACATTAAACAATGATTCATCAATGCTTACCCTCCATCTTTAATAGTTTGACATTGAACACCATGAAGAATATTTTATTAATCCTATTTCTGCTTACAGCAGGGGTTTTTACAAGCAAAACCTCGGCTCAGGCAGTGATCCTTAGAGCCGATACCCTGAATGTGCCTTGCATTTCGACCGATACATTCCTCGTTCCTGTTTATCTGGACAACTTTACAAATGTTTCGGGCTTACAGTTCACCATGCAATGGGACACACTCAGGCTTGATTATGCTTATGTTACAATGCTCCATCCCCAATTTTTGGGTGCGGGTTTTGATACTTCGGCTGCAACGCTGATGCTTGGAAAATTGACCTTTGCCTGGACGGATTTGGCGGGCTTAAGTCTTCCTTCAAACACCGTGTTATTTCAAGTGGCCTTCACCAGAATCGGAGGCCCTCCGGCACCCATCGCTTTTGTGAATGATCCGACGTCAATCACGGTTTTTGACAACCAATTCAATGAACTACTTTCAGAAGCCCACAACGGCTTAGTTAAACCCATTGACGACATTGGCCCGACCATTACTTGCCCTGCAAGCGTTGTAACGGGTGGTTCTGGCCCGACGGCCATTCCAAACATAGCCCCCATTTTAGCCGACAACTGCGGTACACCTGCAGCGGGTTGGACTTCAGCAGGTGCAACCCTGGCAAATTTCCCCAACGACCCCGATGCAAGCGGAGCCTTGTTCAATATAGGGCTTAGCACCGTTACTTACAAGGCTACAGATGCAGGGGGCAATACCGCTACTTGCTCCTTTGATATTTTGTTGGAATTCTCCGTAACGACTACAGATTTAACCCTAATCGCCAACCCAAACAACCTCGCATCCTGTGGAGAAACGGTTACCATTGATGTGTTGGCATTCAATTTTGATACGATTGCCGGCTTGCAATTTACGATGGATTGGCTCCCATCCAATCTCGAATTCGTTTCCATCAGCAACACGAATGGTTTTCTAAATATTGGCCTTCCCAACTTCAATGTTGACTCCACCAGCGTAGGCTCTTTTACATTTGCCTGGACGAGTGCTAATTTGAATGGCGTTTCGGTACCCGCCGGAGAGGTGCTCTTTACCCTCACCTATAATGTTTTAGGAGCAGCAACGGTGAATTTTGTTGACTTTCCAACAGAGACATTGGCTTTCATTGGCCCGTCTTTTAGCGAAACCACGCTCATCACCTTTGGGGCCACCATTTCGGTGATTGACACCCTGCCACCCACCATTACCTGCATGCCAGATGTTACGGTGCAAGCATTGGGTACTACACCCGTTCAGGGTATTGCACCGCTCAGCGTGATTGACAACTGCGCCACTCCTCTGGTAAATTGGTCGGTAACGGGCGCGACGAACGGCAGTTTTCCCCTTGATGATGATGCAAGCGGAGGTTTGTTCAACCTTGGTACCAGTACCGTGACTTATTTGGCAACCGATGCTGGTGGGAACACGGCTACCTGCTCCTTTAATGTGACGGTCGAGTTTTCCAACAACACGACGGATCTTACCATCCTAGCTAATAGTACCAACGCGGCTTGTGGAGGCAGCTTTAGTATGGATATTTCGGCCTTGAACTTTACAACCGTGGCCGGGGTGCAATTTACAATCAATTGGGACCCTGCGCTGTACCAATATACCTCGGCTTCTAATTTCAACCTTCCGCTCGGAATCAGCGTGAGCAATTTCGGGATTGACAGTGTTGGAGTTGGTTTTATCACTTTTGCATGGACGAGCGGCGACCCGAACGGTCTGTCAGTAAACAACGCTGACGTGCTATTTAGTTTGAATTTTGACCTTTTGAACAACACGCCCTCAGGGATCCTATTTGGCGATGATCCAACGCTCCGCATTGCATTTGATGGAGGAACTTTTGACCAAATCGTTATGATGACGGTGGACGGCTTAGTGAACGTGGTAGACAATGTGCCGCCTACGATCACCTGCCCCACGCCTGCGCCGGTAGATGCAATCCAAGGGCAACTTTTTGCTACCGTCAACGGCCTTGAACCGACGACTTTGACCGACAATTGTGCGGGGATCCCCGGGTTGTCATATGTCCAATCTGTTGCAACGACCAACAGTGGCAACGGCTTTGCCAATGGTAATTACAATGCCGGAACGACCACAGTGGTTTATACAGCCACGGATGCAAATGGCAACACGGCCACTTGTTCTTTTCAAGTGATTGTAAATGCAGAAACGCCCGTTGTTTTGCAATTGGACACCGTAGATTTGGGCTGTCAAGGGGTTCCTCAGCAAGTCACGGTCAACCTGACGGTGCAAAACTTCAACGATATTATTGGTCTCCAATTTGGAATACTTTGGGATACTTCGGTGATCCAACTGGTGCCTCCTGTTTCGCTTCAATACCTCATTGGCGGGCCCAATCCGATCTTTGTTAACGCAAGTGGAACCTTGTCATTTTTTGGTGCGGAGCCGAGCTGGCCAGATGTCCCGGACGGTGATGCCATATTGACCCTTACATTCAACGTGATGGATGTAAATGCGCTTGCAACCACCGGGATTTCCTTTTTTGCGCCTTATGATGCATTGGATCCCAACTTTCAATCTATCCCTGTCCAGACCATTGATGGCGGCTTCATCTTCAGCTTGGACAATGTGCCACCAGTGTTGACTTGCCCCAGCGATACGGTTATCAATGCCTTGCCACAAATGTGTGTTGGAGCCTTCACGCCCATACTGCCTACCGCTACAGATGCTTGTGGTGCGGTAGACAGCATTTCGACTCCAGCTGGAGCCATTTTTTCGGCCACTGCACCCACCATTTTAACTTACACGGCTACGGATAATTCCGGCAACAGCTCAACCTGTTCTTATACCGTAACCGTAATTCCAAATATTCCTCCACAAGTTATTGATTGCCCAAACAGCCCAATCAATGTTGATGCTGATACCATGTGTCAGGGAATTGCATTTTGGACAGCCCCCACCTTTCTGGCGGCTTGTGGACTAACTTTGGATACGGTTACCAATGACTATCAGTCGGGCGGACTGTTTTCTTTTGGCCCCACCCTGGTCAATTACACGGCTACGGACCTTCATGGTAATGTAAGCACCTGCTCCTTTGAAGTCGTAGTGCGCGACGTGACCCCGCCTAGCCTTATTTGCCCAAATGACACCATTATTACACCCGTGAGCGGCTGTTCAGCAGTCGTGAACTACACCCTTGGAGCGACAGACAATTGCGATGCGCATTTGACTTTTATTTGTAGCGATGCCTCAGGTTCTGTGTTTACAGGGATGACCCCCGTTATCTGCGCTGTGTTGGATGACGCAGGAAATGTGGCCAATTGCGCTTTCGTCATTACGATTGCGGATACCATGGCTCCGATGTTTCCGAATGGTTGTCCTCCGAATATCAATGTGGTCTCTGCTTCGGGCAATTGTGGTGCGAACCCGACTTGGGTAGCCCCTCCTGTTGCAGACAATTGCGCTCAAAACTTAATACCGATGGCTTCACAGGCATCGGGCACCTTCTTTGACGTGCAGGGTTCACCTCATTCGGTTACGTACACTGCCACCGACGCTTTGGGCAACACAGCAATTTGTACATTCACTGTGACCGTAGCCGACAGCACAAAACCTGCATTGCAAAACTGCCAGGCACTGCCGATTGTGAAAGTACTGCCCATTGATTCTTGTACTATAACCCTAACCTGGTCGGTTCCAACCGCTTCTGACAACTGTGGTGGGGTTACGTTGACCTCAAACCTCAATCCGGGTGTCTTCCCAACAGGCGACACTATGGTGGTTTACACTGCGACAGACGCATCTGGCAATGTTACCACCTGCTTTTTTAACGTTTCGGTGAAAGATGTGGTGCCGCCATTTTTTATTGATTGTCCCACCCAGCCCTTTGTGGTTCCCAACGGCAATCCATGTGGCAATCTGGTAGATTTTACTTTGCCTACCGGGATGGACTTTTGTACGCCTCAAGATGAACTGGTTTATACCGGAAGTTTTGACACGACCAGCATATTCCCTATTGGAACGACCTCATTTCCTTACCGGGTCACGGATGCGAGCGGCAATTTTGATGTGTGCAACCTGAGTATTACGATCCTGGGAGAGGCGGCGCATTTTGAGAATGTTCCAGATCCTATTCTAGTAACCATGTGCAGCACTTTCGTTACCTGGAATCCCTTGATTCCGGTCGGTTTCTGCCCTCCTGTCACGGTTGATTCATCGCACACTCCGGGCAGTATCTTCCCTTTTGGCACCACAACGGTGATTTACACCGCCACCGATACCCTTGGAAATAGTGCAACTACATCTTTCCTTGTGATTGTCTCGGAAAACATAGCTCCCGTGATTGATTGCCCAGTCAGCCCAATCGTGGTTAACGTGGGCGGGGGCATTGTCTCGGACCCAAATCCAACCCCGTTCCTGCTTACCAGAGATACCGTGGCTGGCTGTACCTCCGTAGAACTCACCTTTAACCTTCCCAACGCAACCGACAACTGTGTTACACCAACGGTAACGTTATTGCCTCCGTTTGCTTCTGGCTTGCCGTTCCCGTTGGGAATCAATCAGTTGAATTTTGAGGCCGTAGACTCTTCGGGTAACAAGTCAGCGTGTTTGGTCTTTGTTCAAGTGATCGCATTGGATGCCCTGGATCCATTGGTAAATCCGAACCCGGCTTGTACGGGCGACGAGGTAATCGTCACGGCTGCGAGTATAGCCGACGCCACCTACACTTGGTCGGGGCCAGTCACTTCGAGCACCAATGTTGTGACGATCAATGGACTAAGCGTCCAAAACAGCGGTCAATATATCGTAACGGCCAATGTTAATGGCTGTAATACTGGTCCAGATACAGCGATTGTCTTTTTGACTTCGGCACCCTCTGCAGAAAATGACTTGAACTACACCATTAACCCGGGCGAAACGCTCGACTTCCCAAGTGTATTGATAAACGATGACCTTTCCCCGGCCTTTGATTTTGAAATCTGTAATTCAAGCGCTTTGGATGGACTGGTGATGAACACGAGCGACGGAACATTTACCTATACTGCTGGAGAGGAGCCAGGTATGGTCTCGTTCTACTATGTAGTCTGTTCCAAGACATGCGAACTCGAAGACCAGGCGGCGGTGACGATTACGATAAACGATACAAAGTGTGTGTTTATCCCGAACATCATCACACCCAACGGGGATGACACCAATGATTGGTTCACCATTCCTTGTATAGACACGGGCCTCTTCCGGGACAACTCGCTTCAGGTGTACAGCCAATGGGGGGATAAGGTATATGAAGCTTCGCCTTATAGCAATGACGAAGCCGAAGCTTGGCACGGCACACTCAACGGTGATCCTGGCAAGGACCTCCCAGACGGTGTTTACTTTTACATCTTCAAACCTGGGGCAAACATTGCGCCTATGAAGGGGTTTGTGGAGATTTTCAGATAATTAACAAGAGACGGATCGGTTTTTGTTTTGATAAACTATCGGGCATTAATCCATTACCAAAATTAAAGTTTAAGGTTCGATAGTTTTTCAAATCAACCATCATTCGTCCTCAAACCATCTCATACAATGAAAAAACTAATATTCTCAATCGCCCTGCTGATGGCTGCTTTTGTTTCGCTCAACGCGCAACAAGAAGGCCAATTTACGCAGTTTATGTACAACAAATTGTACCTCAACCCTGCTTATGCGGGTGCACGCGGCATCCCAAGCCTGACGGCTATTTACCGCAGCCAGTGGATTGGTTTTGATGGGGCGCCACAGTCCATGCTGGCGAGCTTCAATGGGCCGTTCCTTTCTCCACGAGTAGGGGTCGGTGTGACAGTTTCCCACATGAAAATTGGTTTGCAGCGCGATTTCAGGGCCTCAGTCGCTTATTCATACGACATGGTAGCCCAGGAAGCATTCTCTCTTCGAATCGGTTTGTCAGGCTCTTTGCGTTCTTTGGGATTTGCCTACAACGAGGCTACACCACTGCAAAGTGGCGACCAATCCGTTGAAGATCAGCGCATCAACGATTTTTATGGCAACGTAGGGGCGGGTGTTTATGGCACGATCATGGAGCGTTACTATTTTGGCGTATCCGTACCGCATATGTATTCTAATGCGATCGGTATCGTCAACAGCAATGCTTTGACTTTGGCCAAAGAATCACAACACTTTTATGGCATGGCCGGCGCGATTTTGCCGCTCAGCGAGGACATCAATCTGATGCCCGCCATCTTGTTGAAATATGTAAAAAACGCGCCTTTCGACGCGGACATCAACGTGAACCTGGACATCCGCCGGAAATTTACGGCAGGCGTTTCCTATCGTCTCGGAGGCGATGGCACAGGCGATTCGGTAGACCTTTTGGCCTTTTGGCAAATCGCGCCGCAGTTTGGTGTCGGCGCAGCCTACGATTTCACGCTCAGCAACCTGAAGGATTACAACGCAGGCTCTATCGAGGTTTTGTTGCAATATGACCTGAAACAGGTAAAAAATGGCAAGAAAAAGATGTCGAACCCTCGGTTCTTCATGTAATTTCCACATAATCAATTCAGTACTATGAAATCCTATAAGCATATCTCACTGCTTTTGGTTTGTGCCAGTTTAGCAACCGTGCTTTCTGCGCAAACGATACCTGGGGAGCTTACACCCGTGACTGTTCAGGTGCAAAACGAAGCAGCCGTCAATACTACAGGGCTTGAATTCAGCCCTACTTTTTACGAAGACGGCATCGTGTTCATTTCGACCAATACGGCGGGCTTAAAAAAATTGACCGACGAAAGCCTCAAGTTGCCTGCTATGTCCATACTCCGGTCACGCCGAGATGTAGAGGGTAAATTGGGCCTACCAGAGCCCTTTGCCAAAGAACTTTCTTCGCTCTACCATGAGGGGCCTGTTTGTTTTGACCGCACGGCTGAAACCGTTTATTTTTCACGCAACTCAGTGATTGACGGGAAGGAAAAAATCGCAAAAGACAAAGCGCAGAAAATGCGGCTTTATTCCTCGAAAATAGTCAACGGCGCCTGGAGTGAGCCAGCACCCCTGCCATTCAATTCCAACGAATTCGACGACTGCCACCCAGCCATTAGCATTGATGGTGACAAATTGTTTTTCGCCTCTAACCGCCCCGGCAGCCTTGGCGGAATGGATATTTATGTATCATACAAAGTGGGTGAATCCTGGAGCGAACCCGTCAATTTGGGTGCGGGCGTGAATACGGCGGGCAACGATGCTTTCCCGTTCATCCACGCAGACAACACGCTCTATTTTGCCTCCGACGGGCAATCTGATCGGAAGGGTGGTTTTGACCTCTATTATGTTATTCCTGAAGGCGCCCAATGGACTAAGCCCGTCAATATGGGCGATCCGTTCAACACAGGTGGGGATGATATTGGACTTATTGTTGATCTCAACAAAATCAATGGATACTATTCCACCAACGGCTCGGGCGGTCAAGGGGGGGATGAGATTTTCAACTTTCATACGGAGAACGGAAACCTCGACGACTACTTGTTACAAAACATGCGTGTGCCGGATCGCAATCTCGACCTTAAAGTAGTCGTGACAGAGAAATCTACTGGCACACCGATCAAAGATGCTGAGGTGCAAGTGCTCAACTACGACGGCAACAACGTCATTGGGCGGGATGAACAAGGCAACCTTATCACGGTACAAACCATTCAGGGCAAAGAGGTAATCAGCTCAATGCCTCCCGACAAGGGAATCAATGGCGAAACGGATAGCAAAGGTCGTTTTGGCACGGACGTAAAACCGGGCAATTACGTCGTCATTATTACCAAAAAAGGCTTCCAGACCAAACAGTTCCGCCTTCCCATTTCCAAGCCGGGCAATGAATTGGCCGCCCAACTTGAAAAATCAAGCATGGCAGGTCCTGGCAAAATACAGTGGATCCCGTCCGTATTTAACTACAATACGAATGCTCCGCTTGCTGGTGCAACCATGTTATTGACCAACACAAAAACAGGCCAAGTAGATACATTGGTCACGGATGTCAACGGTACGCTAGATCATTACATTAATTCGAACAGCCAATACAATGTGGACATTCTTCAAGGTGGCCGTACCATTGGAAGTACCACGGTAAACACCAATGGTTGGCCGGATTATACGAAGCCTATGTATCAGAACATCTCCGTAGCACCGCTCATGCCAGGCTCTATCATTGAGTTGCCGAACATTTACTATAATTACAACGATGCTACTTTGCGGCCAGATGCCCGCAAAGATCTTGATCTGGTGGTGGCATTGATGAAGCAACAATCGTCCATTAAAGTAGAACTCCGCAGCCATACCGACTGCAGGGGCAGCGAACAATACAATCAATCCCTCAGCCAGCGTCGTGCGGATGGCGTGGTGGAATACATGGTTACCCAGGGGATCAGTCGTAACAGGCTCGTTCCAGTAGGTTACGGCGAAAGCGAACCGCGCAACATCTGTACCGATGGCGTGAGTTGTACCGATCAGGAACATGCGCGCAACCGTCGAACGGAAGTTCGTATGCTTGCAGGCCTCACAGGTTCTAGCATGGTCTATGTGGATGGAAATATCAGCAACAGCCATGTAGACCCGACGCCTGCCAACGTGAATGTTAAACCACAACCACACAGTAGTGGAGGTGGCAAGGTAAAAGTCACGAGTGCCAGCAGCGATTCCTACTACGTTGTTGCGGGATCCTTCCTTGCAGAAAATCGGGCCAACAACCAAATGGCTCATTTACAAAAACTTGGTCACAAAAACGCAGAAATTGTGCGCTTCCCGAACTCGAATTTCTTTTCGGTTTGTGTCGGCAGATTTGACACACGAGACGAAGCCTCTTCACTCAAACGCCAACTGGATCAAGACCACATTGATACTTTTGTGCGGGCGGTGCAGTAGTGTTACGTCATTGGGTCATTAAGTCATTGGGTCATTAAGTCATTAAGTCATTGGGTCATTGGGTCATTAAGTCATTGGGTCATTGGGTCATTTGTCATAATGACCCAATGACTTAATGACCCAATGACCGAATGACTTTTTACCTTTGTGCCAACTTTCGGGAAACGCGGTTGTTTCTTTGAAAAACTGCAATAAAGGAGAAATTTGAAATGGCAATATTGATTACCGATGAATGCATCAATTGTGGTGCATGTGAGCCAGAATGCCCCAACAACGCAATCTACGAAGGTGGTGTGGAATGGGCGATTTCTGATGGCAATACCGTGGTTGGGCAATACGAACTGGAAGACGGGACAAAGGTAGATGCTTCGAAAAAACTCAGCCCGGTCTCTAATGACTTCTATTACATCGTACCCGATAAGTGTACGGAGTGCACCGGATTTCATGAAGAGCCCCAGTGTGCCGCCGTGTGCCCTGTGGATTGTTGTGTTCCTGACCCCGATAGGGTCGAGTCAAAAGAGCTGCTCTTGGCGCGAAAAGTACGCCTACATCTCTGATAAAGAATTTTCATGGTTCTACAATTGCCTGCTGCCCACCTGGACAGCGGGCAATCTTCATAGATGGGTAAGGTGAACCGATTGGCAATTGGAGCGACCAAACTTAGTAGAAAAAATAGCATTAGCCCTCTTCCTTAAACGGGTGTCGGGGCTGCCATTCCTCCACAGGCTTGAGGTAATCCAATATTGCTGGGACAAATTTGTTGGCCACGGAATGTTGGTGGCGAAGGTAACAAGGCAGCTCGTGCGCCACAGCCCCTACGGAACTCTTGATTTCAAGCGCTGTTCGCGCAAAAACGACTCGTTTACAGCCCCCTTCAAGGCCAATTTTTACAATGTCGTACAGAATATTGAGATAGAGTTGGTAGTCGTGATTAAGCGCTTTTTCGTATCCTAGAAAATGCGCTTCGAGTTCATCGTGGTTTTGGATAGTAGAGTAAAAAGCAACCAATTGGCCTTCCTGGTAGTAGGCAAACATTTGGAAATGTTCGCCGAGATCGCGTTCAAGGGCTGCGAGATATTGTTCGTTGAGATCTACCATGTTGAAACCGGCGTTGTTGGCGATGTCGCGGTAAAGCCTGTAAATGGTGGGCAGCTCTTGCTGGATTTCAGTGTAGGAGAGTTGTCTACGTTCCATGCCATCTAATTTTTTAAAGGCGCGTTTGGCGCGGGTACGGTATTTGGTAGACATGGCGCCCAAATATGCTTCCATATCCTTAAAATGAAGATCGAGCACCATGTTGGGCTGAATATCAAATTCGGTAAACCCTTTTTTAACCAAAATTTTGCCCTGGGTATGGTTTTCTGGCGCAATGTCTTTGACTAGGATGACGGGCATTTTAATGCCCTCGCGCCCCATCTTTTCAACCACATGATTCAAGGCTTTTTCCAACATATTGATGGAATCGGTGCGGCTAACCTTATGATAATCAAAGAAATAGCCATGCTCGCCCGTAAGAAGCAAGTTCCCGCACACAAGAAGGTTCCCGGCGGCTTTACCGGCCACCCAACGTTTGAACCATTGTGCCAGCCCGCCAAAAAAACAGGGATCTTTGCGCGGCACGTCCAAGTCGGCAATATTGTCGTCGCCCTTAAAATATTTGATTTGACAAAGTGCAACGCCGATAGGGCTGTCATTTTTGTAAAAAATGAGGTACCCGAAGCGCATACCCACTGGCGGGTTGGCTTCCACGACACGGAGGTAAGGGCGTTGTAGGAAAATATCTTGCGCCGGGGCCGCAAGGTCCCAGTCGCGACCTGCGGCTTCAATGCTTCTATAAAAAGCAAAACGGTGGGATTCCGTCAATTCGGCTGCAATGATTGGATTCAAGGATGGCTGTAACGTTAAGGTAGAGGTCATAGCAAATCAGGTGGCGAAAGCAGGTTCGCAAAAGAACGCTGTTTTGCGTAAATGGTTGCTCTCATTCGACTCAGCCTACTGAAAGGCCGACAGTTGCCATTTTTTTACTTCTTCCAGAGCGGCATTTTCATCTGCCCAACCCATGATTTTCATGGTGCCAAGTCCGTCGTAATAGAGGAAAAAAAGTTCAAGGATATGTCGGATAGCACTGTAATCCCGCTGAAATTCTGTCCAGTTGGTAGCTCGAATGATTCGTTTAGAAGCTTCTATTGGAACGGCCAGCACTTTGTGATCCAGTTCGCCCAAATCCTCCAGCAGAAGCAAACCAATTGGAAGTACTTCTACCACGGAGCCTGTGGAGACCTGTTCAGCCAACAATAGCACATCCAGCGGGTCGCCGTCACCGCCACGATCTTTGTCCATACAAGTAGAAGGGATGAAACCGTAGTTGATGGGGTACGACATAAAATCCACCCGGCGCACTTGCCCCTCGCGCATATCTGGTTGAAAATGAAACAATTGCTTGTTATACTCGTATTTGGTATTGGTGCCTGCAGGGATTTCGATGACGGCTTGCAGGTGGCCGTCGGAGGAGAAAGAGGGTAGGGCGAGGTGGTTCATTTTTTTGTTACAGGGGAATCATTTTTTCGTTGCCTCCGAGTGGTCATCCGATGACTCAAGGTCATCGGATGACCACTCGGAGGCAACGAAAAAATGATTTACAGTTTTGGATGGTGAAGTGATTTGACTATATCTCCTTTTCTATCAAGTAGGAGTTTCGAATCGGCGAATTCCGGTTGATCATTTCAGCCAGAAAACCAGTTAAAAACAACTGTGTACCAATTATCAAAGCCAAAATACCAAAGTAAAAAAGGGGCCGGTCTGCGATGCCATATTCCTGATAAACCGTTTTGGCAAAAGTCAGATAGACCAAAATACTAAGGCCGATCAAGAAGGAAATCAAGCCCAAGGTGCCGAAAAAGTGCATGGGTCTTTTGCCAAATTTGCCTACGAAGGAGATGCTCATCAAATCCAGCGGACCATTGATAAAGCGCTCAAACCCACCGAATTTCGTGACCCCGAATTGTCGGGGGCGGTGTTCTACTACCTTTTCGCCAATTTTGGTAAAGCCCGCCCACTTGGCAATGACCGGGATGTAGCGGTGCATTTCACCGTACACTTCGATGGTTTTCACCACATCAAGTCGGTAAGCTTTGAGCCCGCAATTGAAATCGTGCAGGTTAATGCCGCTCATCCAACGGGTGGCAGCATTGTAAAGTTTGGTCGGGATAGTTTTGCTGATGGGGTCATGGCGCACTTTTTTCCAACCACTTACCAGATCATAACCATCCTCGGCGATCATACGATAGAGTTCAGGAATCTCATCCGGACTGTCTTGCAAGTCAGCGTCCATGGTGATGACCACCTCGCCTTGTGCAGCTTGAAAGCCGGTGTGCAGACCAGCAGATTTGCCATAATTGCGCCGGAATTTGATGCCCCGGACACAAGAGTTGTTTTCCTTGAGGGCATTGATGACTTTCCAGGAGCGGTCCGTGCTGCCGTCGTCTACCATGATGATTTCGTACGAAATAGGATGGGCCTCGCACACACGGCGAATCCAGGCTTCGAGTTCGGGCAGGCTTTCGTCCTCGTTTTTGAGGGGGATGACTATGGAGAGTTGCATTATTCCGGCGTGAAAATTTGGTGCGGCAAAACTACACCGCTATAGTTCAAAATTCGTCAAAGGGCTGGGCTGTAGTGGTTGCTTTGTTGGGATCAAAGGATCACGCTGCACATAAACAGGTAAAATGGCCTCAGAATCCTTATCCACCACAATGGGCATCTGCTGATGCCATGATTTTTCTTTCAGCATCGCTTGCCACCGTTCAAAAAGTTGTTGTTGCTCTGTTGCGCTAAACTTGCTTTTCTCGCCATAAAAACCCTGCACCTCGCGTTGTCGCCTTGCCTCAAAAAGTGTGACGGCACAGGCCACCGAGATGTTTAAACTTTCAGCAAAACCAACCTGTGGCACCACGAAATTCCCATCGCACAAGGCCAACGCTTCCGCGCTAACTCCCTCATCTTCATTGCCAAACAACAAGGCTGTTGGTTGAGCCAGGTCCAGGTCGTATAGTGATTTACTCCGCTCACCGAGGCTTGTAGCAAGTATGCGCCCATAGCGCTCGCGCACCCTTCTGAAACATTCCTCTAAATCCTCAAAAACGTACACATCTATCCATTTAAAAGTGCCGCCGGAGGTGCGCTTGCCCAAAACAAGGCCGCGCTTGTTCAGGTATTTTTTGGTATAAATGACAAACACCTCGCGGACGCCAACAGCATCACAGGATCGCAATACCGCGCTGATATTGAGTGGGTCGAAAATGTTCTCCAATATCACCGTCAGGTCGGGCTGTGATTGTTGGATAACCGAGCGGATTTTTTGTTCGCGTGAGGCGTTCATTCTACAGGAACATAGCTGAATTTATCAAACTTCAAGATATGCACAAATGTATTTTCCCAATAATCCGGGCTGTTTCGCCCGTCATCCACGGCGCCGCTGCCAAAAATTTTGGAGAACGAAAACTGCCCCCGCAAGGTCGAAGTCGTAACATCGTCCAATCGTTCTGGAAAGGAAAGACCGTACTTAGCCAGCATTCTCCCGGTAAACAAGGTCACATCATATCCGTTGAATCCATCCTCATCTGGAATGGTCCCGGTGGCAGTGTAGAATTTTTCTTGAAAATCTTTCACTTCCTGTTTGGAGTAATCGAGCCAGGAAGACGAACTGATGTGTACATTCAGGCTGCTAAGATATTCGGCATCAATGGCATCGAAGTTGCGCCATTGCGGCATTCCGTACACTTCCACCTGGTTAGAGCCTTTAACTTCTTTCAATCTTCGAAGAAAAGCCATCACAAAATCTTGGCTCGCCCAAGTGGGAATTACGAACACCGAAGTACGCCCAGCTCGCAGATACCTTCTCAAATCTACCTTATCAAAGTTGTTGGTTTCGTCGGAAACGAGTAGCTCCGCGAAACGGGTACTGCCGCCAATCGAAGTGTTTGCATCCTGGAAATAAACCAAGCGTTCGGCCTCTTTTTGCTTGCATACCAAGGTTACGGCATCGGGTCGGCTGGCCTTGCGGATATAACGCGTTATGGCTTCACAATGTGCGCGGAGAGAAGGATTGATCTGGATAAAATCAGGGTTTTGAGCAGTTAGGTCCGTACTCGGGCTTTCGGGCGAAATCAGGATTTTACGCCGTGCTTTCGTCCAGGGTGCAAAGCTCTCCAAGTGGCTGGAGCGTACCGGGCCAATAAATACAGAGGCTTTTTCCAGACGCGGGTTCGTCATAAGTTTTTGAAAATCAGCGTCATTGGCTTGAGTGTCCCATACATCGGCTACAATATTGATGCGCTCTTCCGTGCTCAATTGTTCCAGCGCGACTTTTGCTCCAGCGTAAAATTGAACGGCTAAGCGGCTCTTTTCAGGTACAGCACCTCCTGTCATTTGACTGCTTAAGAACGGCATAAGGAAGGCAAGGTGATAGGTTGCTCCCGCTGCGGGCGGCGCGGGCTTATCAGGCACCCCTCCAATGGGCGGTTTGCCAGCGTTGTTGGGCTTCCATCGGATGGTGTCCATGGGTGCTGGTTTACCTGGTATGGGCTTAGTCGGTGCATTGGGGCGTGTAGTGCCACTGCTTCTCCTGGCTGGGTTACAGGCGATAAAGACTGCAAACGCAAGTAAAAAGAGAAAGAAAAATCGAGTTTTGTTATGGATGAGGATCATAGAATTTCAGAAATTTGATCTTGTATCATATTCTTTAACCTCCTGCCTTTTTCGTGTTTTTATACCCTAGTTCCAGCAGTAGCTTCAAGACTTTATCCCGGTGATCGCCTTGCACAATGATAACACCGTCCTTGGCACTTCCTCCAGCCGCACATTTGCTCTTGAGCAATTTTG
>Ga0247843_1005366_pt1 | contig 17931 bp, 17 predicted proteins | sample LaCruzMarch2017__FD_192420 | JGI IMG/M metagenome (GOLD analysis project Ga0247843, IMG submission 192420) | Freshwater microbial communities from meromictic Lake La Cruz, Castile-La Mancha, Spain - LaCruzMarch2017_8m | ecosystem: Environmental > Aquatic > Freshwater > Lake | place: Spain... | reverse complement strand
GGCACGGCGTGGTCATCGAAGCGCTACCTCACCATGAACCCAGCCAGTCACCACATCGCCATGACCGCTTGAGCCGAGACAAGGAGACGCCAGCCAAATCAATTTGCGAAAAATTCTGGACACTACCCCGGGTGCAGCCCAGTGAACCCAACCCGAGCTCCGCGCTATCGACCCCAAGGATGGAGCAAATCCCGCGCTTTCACCCGTGCTCGCCAGCCCGCCGCTTAGTCCGCCAAAGTCGCCCGGATGAATTGACTGTTCCTGGTGGCCCCCGACCGGATGTATACTCTGTGCGTGTGCTCAAGGGCCGGAGGTTTCGAAGCAAACTTCGCAAGGTGCGCCTGAACTGGCGAGGTTCTCCACTAGGTCAATCGGCGGATTCACTTCGCGCCGGCCCTGTTGTCGGCGCATCGATTTGCAGGAACCGGATGCCCATGCTTGCGGCGCCTAAGCCATCCGTTTCCGGATTGTCTCCAATCATCACTGCTTGCGATGGTAGCGCATCCATAATGGCGAGAGCAGTCTCAAACATGCCCGCGCGCGGTTTGCCGAGAAACGTGATCGGCGCGCCGCCTGCGGCAAAAGAAATCGCCGCGGCGACTGTGCCGGTCTCGACGACAAGGGTGCCCGTCGCCGATGGATGAGTGCGGTCAGGATTGGAGGCCACAAGACGCGCGCCACTGCGGACGGCGCTAATGGCCGGACCAAGTTGTGCAAACGACAGTTTCGGATCTCGCAACACAAGAACGATGTCGGCATCTTCGGCGTCAGTCAGACTGATCCGTAGTTTTTGGGCGCGTTGCCGCAGAGCATAACTCGCAATCAGGTGAATGTGCGCTCCGGGAAATTCTGTCCTCGCGAAGCTCAGCGCGAACTCGCCGGCGAGCAATATCTGCCCCTCCGGCAGATCAACGCCGCGTCGTCTGAGGAAGGCTTGGATATCGCGCGCCTCTATCGCAGATTGGTTCGAAAGAAGAACGATACGATCACGCCACCTTTGCAACAGGTCTCTTGCCCCTGGTGCCAGCTGGTCGCCGTGGATGAGGCATCCGTCCCAATCGAGCAGAATGGCTCGAGCTTCGCGGATCTGTGGGTCGGCGTCCGCGAGCGAAGCTAGATGTGCTGACGTCAAAAGGCGAATGTCTTTTCTTCGGTCTGATGGCTCGCAATCAATCGCGCCAACGCTTCCCGTGAGATAGGCTCCACACGCTCCCATTCCTGCACGTGCAGCGAGTGCGTCCGCAGCCGAGCGCCATCCCATGAATGAAGCTGGAACCCTGGTGGCTCAAGCTCGAATTCGGGCAATTGCTTCATGATGTCGAAGTCGGGTGACAGATCGAGCGCGACTTGATGCGCAGTGCTTGGCGAGACCGTTACCGCACGACCGGAAACTTCGGTGAAGATCGGCCGGTGCAGATGCCCGCAGATCAGCCGCACGATGTTGGGATAGCGGGCGATCACATCAAGAAGCGGTTTCGCCCAGGCGCTGCCCTGACCATCCATCCATTTGATGCCGGTGTCGAACGGCGGGTGATGCAATGCAATCAGGGTTGGAACGTCGGCCGCCTCGGCCAGACGTGAGTTAAGCCAGGCCGCCCGTTCGTTGCAGAAGTCGCCGTCATGGCGGTGATCACTGGTCGAATCCAGCGCGATGATCCGAACCGGCCGCGTTTCCATGACGTAGTGCAGAAACCCGGTTTTCGGCAGGTAGTCGAAGTGCGCGAGCTCCTGCCTGAAAATCTCGCGCTTGTCGTGGTTGCCTATGACGACGGCCACCGGAGCGCTGATGCGGGCGAGGAGTTCGCGGAGTTTGCGATACTCCTCGGGTCGACCGTGGTCAGCGAGATCTCCAGTCGCGATCACGAGTTCAGGCTGGGGGGACAGGCGGTTGAGCCGGTCAATTGCGGCCGTCAGAAGGGCGTTGGAATCGACCTTGTCGCCGTAAGCCTTGGCGTTGTCTTCGACGACATGGAGATCGGTGATTTGTGCGATGAGCATCGTCGGCTCCGATGGCGAGAAATCCGCTTGCGCGAACTCGATATCTGGTACGAGTATTCAGTTTTTATGCACTTCGCAACGGCAGCTAACGGATGGCGCGCGCAGGTGCAAAAATTTCACGGTTCTGATACAATTGCCCAATGGGTATGAAAAAGGACGCCGAGTCTGGCCAGCATGCGGGGGCAGGTCGCGCGACCGCGGCGCGTGCCGCGTCAGTTGCGGCGGCGGCGAAGCCGATCGTTGAGGCGGCGCTGCGGCTGCTGCGGGAGCATCGGGCGCTCGATCTCTCCATGCGCGAGATCGCGGTTGCCGCCGGGGTCGCGCCGAGCCTTGTCGCTTATCACTTCGAGTCGCGTCCCCACGTGGTGGCCTGCGCCTGCGCCGTCGCCGGCGCGCATTGGCGCCAAAAGCTCGGGGAGCTGACGGCCGCGGCGGCGGCTGAGGCGGGTGCGGCGCGAAAGGCGGAGGTCTGTTCCGCCTGGATGGCGGGGCTCGCGGCGGATCGACCGGATCTGGCCCGCTTGTGGGGAGACCTGCTGCTCGCTGCGGCGCGTGAGCCCCTGTTGGCCGCGGTCGCGCTGGACTGGGTTGCGGCGTGGCGTGAGACGTGGCTCGCGATCGCCGAAGGAAATCAGGAGGCCGCCGCCATCGCGGGCGAGTTTGCAGCGTTTGAGATGGTCTTCACGGCGCCATTGCTGGGCATTGTCGACCGGGATCTCATCATGCGAGAGGCGATGCGCCGCGTCTTCTTGAGGATAGAGGGTGGCAAGGTTTCTACCATAGATTGTTACTGGCATACGCGTTTTTGCCTGGATCGAATGGACCCGCTGCCGGCGAAAGCTGCGCCGGACCGCGCAGTAAAGGCGCGCATCATCGACGCGGCGGCCGATATCATCGCCATCGAGGGCGCCTCGGCGGCCACCCATCGCGCGATCGCGGCTCGAGCGGGCGCGTCGCTTTCATCAATGACCTACCACTTTGAGACCAGGGCCATGCTGGTGCGTGAAGGGTTGTTGCGAGTGTTCCAGCGATCCATGACGTCTCGACCGCTTGAGCAGGCAGACGTGGCGGCGTGGGACGAGGTCGCCGACGCCCAGTTCGAGCGATCCACGCGTGCGCCGGACGGCGCGCCGGGTGAGCGTCTCTCCATGGTGCGCGCCATCGCCGAGGTGGCTCAAGAGGCCGCGATTGACCCTGGCTTTCGGGATGTGGCGATGGAGTTGCGACGCATCCGAGGTCTCGTCACACGACAGTCCATCGCACACGCCCTTGGGCTCTCCGACGTCGCCGGCGCTGCGGCGGCGGACTATGCGATATGGGAGAGCGGCGCGGCGCTTTTGCGAGATGTGGAGTCGTGCGGGCATGAGGCGGGGCGCGCGGACAGTGTCGCGCACGCCATGCGCGTTTTCTTCTAGCTCGCGCCGCAAGCGGTAGCCGCCTTCTTCGTACAATCGTTCAGTTTAGGTGCGCCTAACGCGCTCTCGGATTCTTGTAGCGCGCGCGTTTTGTCGTCATACGCCTGTCGCACATCGTTGGTACGTATGTTCAACGATGTGCGAGGGGTGTCCAATGAAAATGCGCAAATCGGCTCTTCTGGGCCTGTCGTGGTTTGGAATGGGTCTGTTCTTCGCGGCCGGGGGCGCCCCGGCGCTGGCGCAGGAGGGACCAGCAAAGCCCGAAGAGGCGTCGACCGATGTCATCACGGTCACGGCGCAGCGTCGTGAGCAGGCGATCGTGGATGTGCCAATCGCGGTTTCAGCGTTCGATGCCGAGACGCTGCGCACGTTTGATATCCAAGGACACAACCAACTTGCGTATTTCACGCCAGGATTGATCGTCCAGGAGCAGAGCCCGCAACGCACCGGTTATGTGCTGCGCGGTATTACTGCGGAGGTGACGGACGCCTTCGCGGAGCCGCAGATCTCGATCTTCACCGACGGGATCGACAACAGCCGGCAATCGGGATCGATTCTTGAGTTCGTCGACCTTGAGAGAGTCGAGGTCGTGAAGGGGCCGCAGGGCACTCTCTTCGGCCGCGGCGCTGCGATCGGCGCGATTTCGGTTCGGTCCGCGAGACCGAGTGTGAGCGAGGCTTTCGGCTCAGCGTCGGCGGAATACGGCAACTTCAACTTCACCAACCTCACGCTGACCGGAAACGCCCCTCTCCTGGATGGCGTGCTAGCGGTCCGCGGGGCCGTTCGTCTCAAGACGCGCGACGGGATCGTCGAGAACCGCGCGGGCCCGATCAGGGAGTTGATGGGCCGCGATACCTTCTTCGGCCGCGGATCCTTGCGTTTCCAGCCGAACGACAGCTGGAAGACGGACATCATCTTCCAGAGCCAATCGGATGATCCCGGTCCCACGCAGTTCAAGAGCATTGTCGTGGCCCCGGTGGGAGGGACCGTAAGCCCCTTCACGGCAAGCGAGCAGGATCGCCCAGACCAGAAGCTCACGCGCGATGTGGCGAGCCTGGTCATCGACAACACGTGGCGTGCCAGCGACGCCTGGACGCTTCAGTCCTTGACCGGGTATCGCGAGATCGACGCGCTAGAACAATGGGATGGCGACGGCACCCGTTTCGCCTTTGTGATCGGCAATCAGGACACCCAGCAGTGGCAGGTCAGCCAGGAACTGCGGGCGAGCTGGCAGCCCGAAGGACCGCTCTCTGTCTTCTTCGGCGCAAGCGCTTTTCATGAAGAAATCCAGGACATCTTCGGCTTCGGAGTCAACGAGCAATACCTGCTGAACGGCGTGCGTCTGACGGCGCCGCCGGCGACGACGTTCACCGTCGCGCCGGGCGTGGTGCTTCCGGTTACGGCGATGAACCTGACCGTGCGGCGGCAGAACAACACCCGCGACAGCCTTGCCCTTTTCGCCGACGTGAGCTGGAACGTCACCGATCGCCTCACGGTCGAGGCGGGCCTGCGCTATCAGAACGACGAAGGGGAGAGCCAGGCGGCCACAACGGTGACGACCCTGGATGGCCGCGCGCCAATCGCCCTGCGCAACGGGCTCTTCGGCGGAAACAGTCGTGGCGTCTTCTTCACCGAGAGCGGCGGCTTCGATCTTGTGACGCCGCGTCTGGTGGCGCTCTTTGCCGTCACAGATGACGTCAATATCTATGCTGGCGTGGCGCGCGGCGCGCGCTCTGGCAGCGTCGGCGTGAACATCACTGCTGCAGGCACAGGTGTTCTGGATCTCGTGCGCCCGGAGTACGTCATCAACTATGAAGTGGGTGTGAAGGCGCGTCTGCCCAACGGCATGATCGCCGACGCGGCCGTCTATCATTTCGACTACACCGACTTCATCACCATCGACCCGAACCCGGCGATCGGACGCATCAACGGTGGTGAAGCAAGTGCGACAGGGTTTGAGGCGAGCCTGAACGGCGAGGTCATCGACAATCTGACGCTCGCGCTCGCGTATTCCTACCATGACGGTGGATATGACAATTTCCGAACTTCCGCCGGAAATCTTTCGGGCAACAGGTTCCGCCTCGCGCCAAAGACTACATTCACCCTTGGCGCCAACTACGTTCACCCGCTACCGGGCGGCTTCAAGTTGCGCACGCAAGGGACGTATGCCTATCGCGGTCAGCACTTCTTCAACGACGATAACCTGCCCGCGGAGCAGCAGAAGGCCTACAGCCTGGTCAACGGCGCCATCGGCGTCGTCGCGCCGAACGATCGCTGGTACGTCGAGCTATGGGGTAACAACATTCTCGACGAAGAGTTTGTCATCGACATCGGCAATACAGGAAAGTTCTTTGGCGGCTCCACCGCAATCCGCGGCGAGCCACGGTTTTACGGCGTACGCGCGGGCGTGAACTTCTGATCTGTGTCGGTCTCGAGGGTGCGGCGGCGCCGCACCTTCGGACGATCGGCGTCGGCTGGCGACGAGCTGAGTGGAGGCGTCGCGAGGAAGCTGATTACGTCGAGCGCCAGGCGCCTCGGCTATCCGGTTCGGTCGAAGATTTTAGGCATTCTCCTCGTGAGAGCGGCCCGAGGGGTTTCAACGATGCAGCGACTTGGTCGTCTCTCCTGGGCCCAGATTCTGGCGCTTTCGGCGCCTGCGATGCTCTTTGCGGGATTTCAGATTCCGATGTCGGTGTATGCGCCGGCTTTTCTCGCAGAGCATGTGGGTCTTTCGCTCGCATCGATCGGCACGATAATGCTTATCGGTAGACTGTGGGACATGATCAATGATCCGATCCTTGGTCTCTTGTCGGATGCGACCCGATCGCCAATTGGCAGGCGTAGGCCCTGGATCATTGCCGGTGCGCCGATCGCCATGCTTGGCACGTGGCAAATTTATTTCGCGAGCGCAGGCGCCACTTTCGGCGAGATCCTGTTCTGGATGATCGTGCTCTACACGGGCTGGACCATGTTTATCGTCGCGCACGGGGCATGGGGCGTAGAGATTAGCGACAATTATGACGAGCGCTCCCGCATCTTCGGTTTCAAGATGCTTGCGGTCGCCGCCGCGCTGCCGCTTTTTGCGATTGGTCCTGCCATCCTGGAGCGCACGACGAGCGCCACACTGGCCGATCAGATGCGGCTTATGGGATGGATTGTCATCGTGGGCATGCCGCTCGCGATCGCCTGGCTGTTATGGCTCATGCCAGAGCCCAAATGCGATCCGAGCAAGCTCACGTGGAGCGCGCTTGCGGAGTCTTATTTTGTGGTCTTCAAGCGGCCTGCTTTTGCGCTTATTTCTGCAGCATATTTCTTCGTCGGCATTTCGGACGCGATCGGATCAACTCTCTATCTTTTCCTCGTTCGCGACGGGCTGGCGCTTCCAGACTGGGCGGCGACATTTCTGGTCGTCCAAGCCCTGTTCGGTTTTTTGTCCATTCCGCTATGGTACTGGATCAGCCGCAAGACCAACAAGCGCATCGCTTTGATCGGCGTACTTGTTGTTCAGCTTGCCTTGGCCCCCCTGCCGATGTTCCTGCCTGCGGGGAATTTGGGTGTGTTCGCGGCCTATACGGCCGCCAAGGGGCTCATCTGGGGGGCGGAGTACATGCTGTTGCGCGCCATCGTTTCCGACTTGGTGGATGTGGACGCTGCGAGCAGCGGTGAAAATAGGGCGGGTGTCTTCTATGCTTCCTTCAATCTGACTTTGGGTCTCGCAGGCGCCGTCGGCAGCGCTTCCCTCCTTTGGGGTCTTGGCTATCTCGGATTTGATCCGAAAGCCCCGGCGGCGGAGCGAGCCGGGTACGCCGACACGCTTCGCGCGCTAGCGACGTTTGCGCCGCTCGCGTGCGCGGTCATGGGCTTGGCGCTCGTCAGCGCTTTCAAGATGAAGCGGGAGGATCGCCTAACAGCTCAAACCCAAACTGCCCAAGCTCTCCACGCTGATGCATGACGCCGAGGCAGACGTCCTCGCCTGCATGACCTTTCCCAAGGAGCGCCGCGTAAAGCTGCACTCGACGAACCCGCTTGAGCGGGTGAATGGCGAAATCAAACGACGCACCGAGGCCGGCGCCATCTTCCTCGAACAGAACGACGGATGGGCCCTCCAGCGCTGCCGCCATATGTCACTGGAAACCAGCGCGCCGCTGAGCGATAATCCGCTCGTCAGTCTACCGGCGTGCCGGCATGACGTCCTTGGCTCGATCCAGCCCGCGATCACGATGTCTATCTCCTCATACACTAATCTCCTCGTACACTAACTTCCGGGACACGACCGCAGATATCGGCCTATTGCTTGCGTAAGGTTACGCTTAGGGATCTGGACGCAGCCGCCCCTAACTTCAGCGTAAGTCTGATCGCAAATTTGCCAGGCGATCCCTTGCCAGGCGATCCTTTGCCAGGCGGTCCTTGGAGGGGAGGATCATAGGGGCTGTCTTGCTATAGCAGTCGCCATCGGAAACGGCGGGAAACGTCGGGAAATCGTCTAAGTGTTTTTGCCGTGGCTAAGCTTGTCACCGTCGCCTGCAGCGTTCGCTTCTGTCATCGGCAGCAGACTCGATCGAGAATCGTAGGGCTCAATTCTTCGACGGCTCGCCGGTCAGACTCTGTGGTACGTGCTTGGTTACGAAGACGGTGAACGGAAGAGGAAAAGTCTGTCTATTTCTTTGAATTTAGAAGTTATTTCTATTTTGGCGAAAAATTCAATCCCGTCCCCCCCCCACAAGTCTTGGATGACGTTTCTGGTTTTGTTTTTTGACCTCGCGCTACCGCTGAATCCACGCCACCCAAGCCGAAGCTCGCTACCTCGTCGGCGTTGCTCAGCGTACGGCGCCGGTGAATTCGAGCCGCTCGGAATTGTATCCGAGCGCCTGAATACGCGACACGGCGTCGTTGCGCACCGCCGCCGGCAGGGTTGGTCGGCGCGACATAAGCCATAGGAAGCGACCCGTCGGGTCCCCCACGAGCGCCCAGTCCGGAGCATGGTCAATGACCCAGTATTCCTGCGCCCAGAATCCCGCAAACGTCAGCCTTGTGCGGATGTTGACGCCAGGATCCAATATGCGACCGCTGGACCGATAAACTTTCTCGCGACCGTTGGAGCCCTCGCACCGCTGCACGGCGCGCACGCGGTTTCGCTCAAAGGTGTAGTCCACCGTCGGCGCAAGGCAATCGCGCTGGAGCTTGTTGGGAATGCGGGCGATCTCGTACCAGCGGCCTGAATAATTGCTGGCGTCCACCCGCTTAGTCGGGGATGGAGCGGAAGCGAGCGCTGGGCCCGCTGCAAGACCAGCGAGCGCGAGGGCTACTGCCATGTGTTTGACCGTTCTCATGACACGCACTCTTCCGAAACAAGAGGCGGCGGCGCACACGCGCCGCCGCCTGCCGACACGTTGAAAGATACGTCTGACGACTAGGTGCGGTTCACCGCCGTACGCAGCGTGTTCGCCTGTTCCAGATGCGTGCGCAGCTTCGGGAGGGTCGTGGCGGCCCAGCTGCGCAGGGCCGAATCCTGGCCGTCACGGCTGTAGGCCTCGAACCGGGAGATCGCCGCTTCATGCGCGTCGATCACGGTATCGAGGTATTTGTCGTCGAAACCGGTCGCGTCGGCGTTCCTGATGTTATCGATGAGCAGCTTCGCGCCATCATCGGGGGCGGCTGGCAGCGTCACACCGCTGGTCGTCGCCCACGTCTTGAGTTCGGCGGTGGTGGCGGTGTGCTCGCGCACCATCATCGCAGCAAAGGCCTTGACGTCGGCGTTGTTCGCCTTCGTTTGCGCAACCCTGCTTGCTTCAACCTCAAGCATGTCGCTGATCGCGACGGCCATGGCGAAGGTGTTGGTCTGCTCGGCCGTCTGGTCGGGCGCGAGCATCGGTGACGTGGGGACGCTCGGCTGCGTCATCGTCGTTGTATCGGTTGTGGTCGTCTCGCTCGCCGGCGGCGAGCAGGCGGCGACGCCGACAAACGCAGCGGCCGCGAGCAGGGTAATCTTGTTCATAGGGTGACTCCGTCTGCAGTGACCGCTCTCCGACCCGGGGAGAAAACGCCAGTCCGGGGGAGACGTTCCCGGAGGCTGTGACGAATGCAAAAAGCGCCGGGCCGGCTTGGCTAGGAGCGTGCGAGCGTCTGGTTTTCCGCTTCCCGGGCCGGCGGCTGGAAGCGGGCAAGCAGCCGCGCGCCCGGGCCGATCAACGGTTCCGCGCCGGCCTGTCGGGCGATCTGCCGGAGCAGGTCGGAGTCGGGTTCCGCCGGCGCCGCGTCGCCGTCGACATCCATGGACACAGCGAGTTCAGCGCCGCCGCCGTGGAGTTCGCTCCAGCGGATGTGGATGGAGATGTCGTTGGCGTCCGACGCTGCACCGGCGATGAGAATCTCGGTGAGCATCAGTCCCGCAGTAGAGGCGCGAGTCACCGGAGCCACCGCGGGATCGATCTCCATGAGGAGCCGCGCGCGTCGACCTTTGTTGAAGAGCGTGGCGTGCGCCTGTCGCGCAAGCTCGGCCAGATACGCGTCAAGGTCGATGACGCCGAGATGTTCCGGCGGATCGATGAAACGGTGAACCAACGCGATGGCGAGCGTGCGGCAGCGGCTTTCAGCAACAGCGCGCTGCGCAAAGCTGTTCGACGCGCGCTTTTGCTGCCGGCTCAGCAGGCTGATCAGCACCTGTAGATTGTTCTTCACATGATGGTGCAGGTCACGCGTAAGCGCCTTGTTGTCCTCCGCCGCTTGCACGAGCGCTTCCTGCCGCTCTTGTGCAGACTGCATCGCGCGATCGAAAGCATCGCCAAGCGCCTGGAACTCGGGCGGAGCGCCCTCTAGCGTCGTGGAGGCGGACGGCGCGCCGGACTCGACGCGTGCATGTAGACGCTGGAACCAGCTCAATACCCAGATCTGAAGCGCGCCCCAGACGACGACCGCAGTCAGCGCCACCGCAAGCAGCGGCGCCGCTACGGTGAGGAGCGCCTGCAGGCCTAGGAGTACGCGGCCCTGGATCGGGAGCACGACCACGCGCAACGCGCCGCCGCCTACCCAGGTTTCGATGGCGTCATCGGGCGGCGTCACCGCGCGATCCGCGTTGTCGGCCATAAGATCGCGATCGGATGCAGAGACCGATGCGATCAACGCCCCGTTCTTGTCGAACACCGCGACGCCGCGCACGGTCGCGCCGATTTCCTGCCGCAGCGCGGTCGCGAGCCAGTCGCGTCTCAGGGAGAGATAAACAGCGCCCTCGAAATCCGACGCCGTGCGGATCGGAGCCCCGATCAGCAGCACGCTTTCCCCGTGCGGCGCCTTGCGCTGCAGCGCAGACACCGAAACGGTTGCGCCGCGCGACAGATCTTCGAACCATTGCATGCCGGCGAAGGAAGCGACAGTTTGGTCGCCGGATGCGCACACGAGCCGCCCATCGGACGCAGCGCGACCGGCTGCGGCATAGCGCTCGGCCCCCTGGACCGCCGCCTGCATCACCGACACGCACTGCTCGCTACGCACGCTCAACGGCGTCAGCCGCGCGAGCGTCGACAGCACTTGCGACCCGCCTGCGATCACTTCGTTCAGCCGACTGGATACACGATCTCCCACGGCTTCCGCCGCCGCCGTCCGCTGTTCGATCGCGGTGTTGAAGGAGCGATTGGCTTCCATCGCGCCGAAAACGACGCCCGGTGCGCCCGCCGCAATCATCACCGCCAGAATGCGCCCACGGAAACCAACTTTCCGGAACGCTTCACCGATCCGTCGCAACACGTTTCGCATCGGCCACCAGTGATGCGAGCGCGTGGTCTGCGGGCAGGTCGCGCGCTGGCATGCCGGTGCTTTCCAGCTTGAAGAGAAGCGCCTTTCGGCTGCGGCTCACACGACTCTTGATTGTGCCGACGGCACAGCCGCACACCGTCGCCGCCTCCTCATAGGAGAGTCCGCCCGCCGAGACCAGGATCAGCGCTTCGCGTTGGTCGTCGGGCAGAGTGGAGAGGGCGCGGCGCACGTCGTCGAGGTCCATCTGGTCACCCTGGACGGCTTGCGTCTTCAGGGTGCGTTCTGCAGCCGTTTCATCATAGGCCACCGATCGCCACGCACGTCGACGCTCAGAATAGAAGAGGTTCCTGGTGATGACAAAAATCCACGCGCGCATCTGCGTGCCGGGCGTGAAGCTCGCCCGCGCTTGCCAGGCGCGCAGAAGGCCTTCCTGCGCGAGGTCGTCGGCGCGTGCTCTGTCGCTTTGGCACAGGAAGCGGGCGAAGGCGCGGATTTGGGGAATAAGCGCTTCGAGCTCTTTCTTGAACTCAGCGTCCGGCAGACGGGGCTTCTGGGGGGGCTGTGCGGGGTTCATAGCGCACCCGTCGGGTCTTCTGTGTCCTCGGGCGCCATGTCGTTGAGGAGGCTCAGGAAGTCATCGGGGAGCGGCTCGCGCGTCACGTCTTCCCAAAGCGGTTTGAGCTGCTTGCCCAGCGCGCGCTGGCGCACGAGCGCCTCCTCGCGTTCAGCAGGCGTCATCGCCTTCAGTGGCTTGTTCAACCGGTCGGAAGACGCCGCGCTTGCTGCGGGTTCGATTGCGGCGTCCGCTCTTTTCGTCATGTTAGATTCCGACGTTGTGGTCACGCGTCCAACCCCTTGATAGATAGAAATGTCAGCATGGACGCGCAAACCAGAAAAAGGTTCCGGTGCAGGGAACCGGAAAATGTCTACGGCGTTTTTAGTTCGGCTAGGGTTCCTAATCGGACAGCTCAGTGAGGGAAAATGCCGGATCGGTCGAAGCTTGCAGCCCACTTGCCGTTTCTGCGGCGTTATTCCCGCGCTCTGACAGGGTCGCAGGAGACCGGCGACGCCTATGTTCGCACCGCGCTTGAAGCGCTTGTGAGCGGCGGCTCGCAGATCGACCCCGAACTCGGGCCCCGGGTCGGCCTCTACCGCGTGTATCATCAGGTGATAGGCGCAGCGGCGGGCCTCGACCGCGGGGAGGGTGCTGCACTCGCTGAAACCCCGGAGGAACGCCTGCGTGGCTTGAGCCCCGCGCCCCGCCAGGCGCTTCTGCTCTCCGTGGTGGAAGGGTTCACTTTTTCCCAGGTAGGACAAATTCTGGGCGTGACCGCGGTTGAAGCCGAAAAATTCGCGCAGGATGCGCAATCCGAAATCGAGCGCGATCTCGCGACGGACGTTCTCGTCATCGAAGACGAAGCGATTATCGCCATGGACATTGCTGATCTCACGGAAGAGCTCGGCCACCGCGTGCTGGCGATTGCGCGCACACGAACAGAAGCGCTTGAGGAAGCCAAGCGCCGGCGCCCCGGCCTCGTGCTCGCCGATATCCAGCTTGCTGACGACAGTCTGGGAACGGATGCAGTCAGCGACATACTGAAGCTGTTCGATGTGCCGGTGGTGTTCGTCACCGCGTTCCCGGAGCGCCTGCTTACCGGCGAACGTCTTGAGCCGACCTACCTCGTGACCAAGCCGTTCGATCGCGTTGCGCTCAAGGCCACGATTGCGCAAGCGCTGTTTTTCCACCGACCGCGCATCGCCGCGTAGACCGGACTTCACTCGCAAAATGTCATTGGCGGGTGCGGCGACGCGCCCGCCAATTCTTCATCTGGAGACCGTATCGTTGCGGAACTCACGAAGCGTCACCACGTTGTTATCCGGACGCTCGACGATGTCAGTCGATGCGGGAAATTGTCGAGGAGAACACGCTCATGAGCATGACAGACCGTAGCAGCGAAATCACCAACGGCGCGCGCAAGGCGACCGATTCCATCAAAGCCACCATCGACGACGTCGTCGCGCAGGGCGGCCAAAAGGCGCGTCACGTGTTTTCGGTGTCAAAGGAACGCTTGAACCACGCTCTTGACGTTGCCGGGGAAGGCGCCGACAAGGCGAAATCCTACATCACCAAGCAGATGCACGATCGGCCCATTACGACCACCGCCACCGCGATCGGCGCTGGCGTGATCCTTGGCCTTCTCCTGTCGCGCCGCGGCTAATACGCGAACTCAGAGGCATGCAGCGCACGACTCTGGCAATTGTCGCCGCCGCCGCTGTCGCAGCGGCGGCGGCGCTCGCCGTTTGGGCGGCGGGCTTTGCGATCTTTGGGTTTATCGCACCCGTGATCGGCGCTCCGACGGCCGCTGCTGTCGTCGCCGCAAGCGCGGCTGGCGCAGCGGCTGTTGCATCGCTTCTGGCGCCTCGCAACGCACCCGCATCGTTGACGCACTCGGAGGCGGTGCAAAGTGTCGCGCCCTCGGTCGCGTCGCCGGCGCCGCTGGGGATCATCGCGGCTGCGTTTCGCGAGCGGCCTGTGGTGTCGCTCGGTCTCACCGTATTCGCAGGCATGCTTGCTTCACGACAGCCACAACTCGTGCGCGAAATCGCTTCGGCGTTGGCCGATCGGCGCTGATCACGCGTCCACGCATAATTAAGTTGATACCAGCGCAACATCCGATCTTTCGCAATTGCAGCCGTAATTGCTAGATCGGACAAAGTGGCTCTAGAATCATGCGTGTAAAGCATCCTTACCCGAGCATTCGATCGCCACAGCGATCGAGTTTGGTCGGAGGGCTCTAGAAGCGCCGTTTCAGACCGCACGCAAAGAGAATGGGCCGGACCCTTGCGGATCCGGCCCATACAATCAGGCCAGGTTGGGGGGATGGGGGGACAGCGGCCCGGCCCGATTACATGATACTACGCGGTGCACGCCTCGACGGTTCCGCCCCAGAGATTGAAAGTTTGTCATGCTGGTTTCGCCTCCTGCACATCACGGCGTTGTGACGCGACGGCGCGCCGCAGGGCGAAAAGCGCACGCCCGAGGAATTGCGCAACAGCGCACCTATATCAGCGCCTGAACCATGATCGGACAAAGGAGCCCACCATGCCCATCGAATTTCGACCGTTGCCCTGGGCGCACGATGCGCTCGAGCCCTTCATCTCTGCGGCGACCATCGCTAAGCACCACGGCGCTCACCACAAGAGCTATGTGGAAAAGGCCAACAAGCTGATCGAGGGTACGAAGTACGCCGAGCTGGGTCATGCGGAAATCGTCCGCCAGTGCGCTGCCGATCCGGATGGGAAGCAGCTTTTCAATAACGCCGCGCAGGCTTTCAATCACGCGCGCTACTGGGAAAGTCTCGCGCCCGACGGCGGTCAGCCCGCAGGCGGGCTCGCCGCACGCATCAAGGATGACTTCGGAGATATCGTCTCGCTGAACAGGCTGCTTGCGGAGAAGGGCGAGAAGCACTTCGCCAGCGGCTGGGTATCATTGGTCTGGACGGGGGAGAAGCTCGATGTCGTCGACAACCACGATGCCGGCACGCCGATCGTCGAAGGCCACGCGCCGCTGATCACGCTCGATGTGTGGGAGCACGCTTACTATCTCGACGTGCAGAACGAGCGCGCGAAATATCTGAAGCAGGCGATAGATAACCTGCTCGACTGGAAAGGCGCGAGCGCGCGGTTCGACGCGCTAGGCTGAGGCGTCACTCGTCGATGTAGGTGATCCGGTAGCTCAGCGTGTTCCGCGAGTTCGCGGTCACGGTGAGCAGGAAGGTGGGCTCGCCGTCCTTGGTCGTAGCGCGTACGGCCGCGCCGTTCCACATGGTGTTGGTAACGCGCTGCGACGCCCCGAGAATGCGCTGCGCGATCTCCACCTCGTGGGGACGGTTCGTTGCGTTCGCCACTTCGATGGTGAGGTCGCGGGTGATCTGCTCGCGATCACCAGAGAGCGCGCGCGATGTATTCCGAGCGACAGTGCGCTTCGCGGTCACGTCGAAGCTCTCCGCGATCGTCATTTCCCAATCCACGCCCACCGGCGTGTCTCGGGTGTCGTCACCGCCGGCCACGAGGAGACCGAACTGCGGATGCGGCGCATAGACATTTGCCTCACCCTTGGGCAATGGTTCGCCAAGGCCCCGCGCTGCTTCGTTTTTCGAGCGCAGTACGACGGACATGCCCTGCGGATTGGCGTCTGTGTCGCGCACGTTGCCGACACGCAGCCGCAGGAATCGGTCGATGGCGACATCCGGCTTGTGCACCAGAACGACCTGCTTGGTCTGTTGCGCGGCGACCGTGGTGCGCTCCGGAAAGCGGTAGAGCTGGTAGTCGCCAAGCTCCTCGCGCTCGGCGCGACGCGATCCGGTCACAACGACATCGCTGTCCTTTTCCATCATCTGCGCAACCGGCGCGGCCATCGCGGGCGGCGGCGGGGGCGGGGGAGGCACGCTTGCGTAGATCCCCTGATAGTCCGGTGGAAAATCGCTCGTGGTGTCCATCGACCAGCACGCACGATGCGCCATGCGGTCGAAGTTCGCGCGCGCGACATCGGAAAACGTGCGCGAGAGATCGCCGGCGACGACACCGACGGTCGCGTCCACAAAACCCTCCTCGCCAGCATTCTGCACCGTGATCAATCCGGTAACGTCGGCGCGCGTGCCGTCTTCGTTCAGCGTAATGACGTAGTCTGTCTCCCACTCGATGCCGGTGGCGAGATACGAAAGCGTCACTTGCTGACGTCCCTTCGGCGCCTCGGGCCCTAGCAGCGTCGATAACGCCGGGCGTGCGCGCAGCCCGTCCGGTATGCGCGGGAAGATCACCTGCTCGGGCGACCCGGAGCACCCCAGCGCCTCGAAGCGATCAGCGAAACGCAGCGCGACGCCGTCGCCCGCCGCCTGGATAACCGCTGTCTCCTCGACGACCGCGCCATTGCCCCTGTTCGTGCGACGGATGACGACTTCATCCCCGATCGAGCGCAACAGCAGCGCGCGGCCGTTCAGCCCGTCGAAATCGAAGTTCCGCTCGGTCTCGGCGCCTTCGAAGCCGCGGATGATTGCCGATTGCGGGATCGCCTGGTCCAGCACGCCTTCGAACACCACCTTGGCGGGCCCGCCGGGCAGGTCCGCTTCGCGCGTCTCGGTGATCAGCGCGAGGTTGTCGCGATAGATCGTCACCGTCACGGCTGTGGGTGCGCTCGCACGCACCTCGCGCGGCGTTTCCTGCGCCCTGGCTTGCTGCATGGGGGCAGGCGTTGCGCACGCCAGAAGCGTCGCAAAGGAGGCGCCAAACAAACGCATCAGCGCGGCGGCGTCGTTTCGCGGCGGTTGCCTTCGCGGACAGTGAAGGTGAGGCGGGTTTCGCCGCGCGCGGGCACGGGCACGGACCATGTATAGGTGGTGGCGTCGAGTTTGCGGGGTTCGATGCTGGGGCGTTGCAGGTCGTGGTCTCCATCGAGGCCGCCTTGCAGAAGGTTGATCGTCACCGCTTCTGCGCGCGCGTTGCGGAACACATAGGCCATCTGCGTGACCGTGACGCCATCCACCGGGTTCTCGCGCTTCATGACAGTCGATTGCGAGGTGACGTCGAACGCCGTGCCGACGTTAAGCACGACATCGGAGCCTTCCGGCGTATGACCGATAGCGTCTTCGCCGATGAACTGGACGCGCCCCGTGGAGTCCTTGGTATAAAGACGCACCGTGCCCTGCGGTAGGGCCGCGCCGAGACCGACATCTCGCGCATTGCGCAGATTGAGCCGCACCGCTGCGCCGCTGGAGAACCGCTCCGTGCCGAAGCCGTTTCGCTCAACATCATAGACCTTCGACGCACGTGCGTTCGGCGCATCGAGGAAGCTGACCTGCTTGGTCTGATTTTCCGCGATCGTCGTCGGCTCGGGCAGCGAATAGATGTGGTAGTCGGCGAACGACGTCTGGTTGCTGGAAGCCCCGCCCGCGCCGGCGCGACGCACGCCGCTTGCGCGACGTCCTGTTTCGCCGGGTGCGCCGGCGACGAGTTGCGTGCGCGCGTTGGTGAAGGCGGCGCCCGTGCGGTTCGTCAGCGTGACCCAGCCCTGCATGGCGAGTGTGCCCGCGCGTTCATCGAACACGCCGACATAATCGGCGCTCCAGCCGATGCCGCTGGTGAGGTAGCGCAGCGACGCAGGCCGCGCGCCCGCGCGCTCGCTGTCGACGGTGACTGAAAGTGTAGGCTTCGCGCGCAGATTTTCCGGAATGCGGTCGAATAGCACACGGACCGGCAGGCCGTCGTCCCGCAGCACTTCGATGCGGTCCCCGATCTTCAGCACGACGCCCTGGTTGGCCGAGAGCACTTCCGCCGTCTCGACGACTTCGCGACCGGTCGCTGGATTGGTGCGCACAATGCGCACGCGCGAGCCCACGGCCTTTTCCATCATCTTCACAGGCGTAAGCAGATCGAAGTCGAAATTCTGCTCGACGATCGAAACGCCATCGGCCTTCAGAGACGCCGTCTCCGGCTGGATGCGCCCCGAGACGTTGGGAAACTCAAGCCGCGTGCGTCCGGACCCGACCTGCACCGTGCGGACGTCCTCCACGAGCGCAATGTCGTTATTGTAGATCGTGATCGCCAGACGCGGCGTCGCCTGTTGCGCGGAGGCGGCGGTCGCGACCAGAAGCGCGCCCATGGCGGCGAAGGTTGCCAGTCTCATGAATTTCCCCTGTGACGCCGCGACTTAACCCGGTTCAAGCATCGCCGTCATCTGTGCTTTTTTAGGGCGGTGTTTTCGCGCGCCAGG
>Ga0247843_1005352_pt1 | contig 17962 bp, 27 predicted proteins | sample LaCruzMarch2017__FD_192420 | JGI IMG/M metagenome (GOLD analysis project Ga0247843, IMG submission 192420) | Freshwater microbial communities from meromictic Lake La Cruz, Castile-La Mancha, Spain - LaCruzMarch2017_8m | ecosystem: Environmental > Aquatic > Freshwater > Lake | place: Spain... | reverse complement strand
TATAGTATCTAGAGGTAAAGCCCTTTTGGATATTAAAGAAAAGTTAAATAATTCAGAGAGATATATTAAAACCAGACTTCATTATGTATAACTCTTAATACTTTAATCCAATCTTGTAGATGTTCTGATACTTGTATTTTATCTGAATTTTCAAATCCGTCTTTAGCTATATTGTAATATATTTTCTCTGAAGGATAAGCTCTTCTAGCTTTATTTAAACTTTTATAAAAAAAACCTAAAAAAACTAATAATGATCTTGCTGTTTCTTCGTCTTTCTTGAGTTCAAAAAAAGATTTTTGAGTTACTGGATACTCTATCAAATCATAAAATTTCGTGCCAATGCTTTCCGATATATATTCTTTTTCTTCGAAACTGTATTTTAAATCTTTACTGTATTTTATTATTGTTATTTCTACAAATACTGGAAAGCTTATATCTACTATTCCATTTATATCTTCTTCTGCTATTTTGTTTAATATTTCTGGTAAACAATCTGGATCTTGAATTAATAGAAAAGTTTTTTCTGCAGATAATTTTAATTTTTTAGCAAAGAAATCAATATCTCTATCTGAAACTATCATATAGATTTTTGTGATTAATTCTTATTATTTCTATTAAAATGATTCTGTATTATGTCAAAATTTTTATCTAATTTTGTTTCTATTCTATCGAAATAGGTTTCAAATAATTCTCTAGTTACATAAGTAGTAGAGACTTTTAAAGCAAGATCTGCGATTTCTTGTTGATGCTTTCTTGATTCTATTTCCATCTCTTTTCTTAATGTTATAAAATCACTAAATGTTTTATCATTTATATCTTTCATAAGATTCTCTTGCTTATCAAAAAGAGAGAACACCCTAGTAAATAACCATCCTCCTAAAAAAGAAAAGGCTCCTAAAACTATATTAAATATAAAATAAATATCCATATTCATATAGATATTTACACTTTTTCTTATCTATTATAGTTTTAAATCAGAAAAATCTTCATCTTCAATATCTGTTTTCCTTGCACCAACTTTATAGCTAGATATTTCAGTCTCTTGAGGAGCAACTTGGACTTTACTACTATCTAAGTAGCTATCATGCCATCCAGCAATAGGATTGTCTTTTTGGTTAAATATCTTCTTATAGCCTAAGCTTCTTAGTCTGCTGTCACAAAGCCACTTAGAATAACCATCTAAAACCTCAGCATTTAATCCAAGTAAACTGCCATTACTAAAGAGATACTTAGACCATTCACTTTCGTTCTTTGCGGCTTGTTCATAGAAAGCGTATATCTTGTCTTCATTTTTCTTCACAAGAGACGTAAAGCCTTCTTTATCTTCTTCTTTTAAGATTTTCATTAGATTTTGAGATACCGCGAAATGAAGAGCCTCGTCTCTTTGAATAAATTTAATGATCTTAGAATTACCTTCCATCTTACCACGATATCCAAAGTAGAAAGAACAAGCAAAAGAAACATAAAATACAAGTCCTTCCATTACATTAATAGAAAGAATAGCATCAAAAATCTTTTGTTTAACGTCTTTTTTCTCATCGCTACCAAGAATTTTATCAAAATTATCTCTAATCAATTGAGCGCGACTTGTTATTTCTTTATCTTCCATTATACTATCAAAAAATTTTGTAGGATCTGGATGTACATTATTCAAAAGATAAGAATAAGAATAACTATGGATGCCTTCAAATTGAGCCCAAGTGTTCATGCATATTTCAAGTTCTGGATTACTGACATAGTCTTTGAGAGAATGTATACTTCTAGATAACATACTATCTCCAAGAGTTTGAAATCTTAAATTACTATCAAATACAAATCTTTCTGTATCAGTTAAATTTTTATAATCACTTCTATCTTTTCCTAAAGCAATTTCATGAGGCCACCAAAAGTTTTCATTTTGCTTTTTGAATAGCTCAAAAAATATTGGATACTTAAATCTATCGTATCTTTGCAAGTTTAAATCTTCGCCAAGAAACAATGGCTGTTTAGTGAAATCTACATTTTTAAAATTTAATACGCTCTTCATAATTTACAAGCTCCACTAGCGCAGTCATCTTCTTTTTGTGTCATAGACTGCTCTTTATCTCCATCATCTGTATTATTATAATACAAACTAATTAGTCCAAGACTATAAGCATACATTACCTCTTTCATGACTTTGCTATCTGGTAATATATGGTTATCATAGTGACTATAATTATAATACACATTAGTAGAAATAGCCATATCAATATATTTTTGAATTACTGCGTTTATTTTTAATAAGCCTAAATTGTCTTTAAAATCAAAAGCTAATTCATAATTATGATCATATTTTCCAATTCCTGGAACCATAACTGGAAGCTTACCCATTTTGCTTGTTTTATAAGTGATAAGGCTACGAATGGGTTCAACACCATTTGTAGATGACTGAATCACAGAACTACTCTCACAAGGCATACAAGAAGACAATGTAGAATGTCTTAAGCCAAACTCTTTGATATCTTTCCTTAGCTTCTCCCAATCAAGTGATAGTTTTCTTTTAACTAATTCATCTACTTTATCTTTATATGTATCTATTGGTAAGATGCCTTTAGAATATTTCGTGTTTTCAAACTTTTCGCATCTACCTTTTTCTTTGGATAATTGACAGCTACTCTTTAAGAGATAATATTGAAAATGCTCCATCCATTCATCTATTACTGGAAGAGACTTATCTGAATTATATTTTAATTCATTTTTAGCAAGAAAAGCTGCAAGATTGGTAATTCCAACTCCAAGACTTCTGCGCTTTTTGGCAAAATTTTCAGCAGCAGTATTAAAATAGTCTTGAATATCTATAATTTCCTCAAGGAATCTTACGATAAGATCACAAACTTTTTCTAAATCCTGCCAATTTTTTACTTCTAACATATTAACTGCTGAAAGAATACACATTCCAATTTCTGCATCTTTATCGTGATAATCATTAAGTGGAATTGTGGGATGAATAACTTCTGTGCAAAGATTACTCATGGTAACTTTATCAAACCATGCTCCATGATTATTAGCATGATCTACATTTAGAATATAAATTCTTCCAGTTTCAACTCTTTCTTTTATTATAAGAGAGAATAATTTACGAGCAGAAATTTTCTTTTTAATTTTGAGTTTCTTGGATTCACACTCTTTATAAATTTTATCAAAGTCTTTTGTTCCCCAAGCTTCATAAAGCTCTGGTACTTCGGCAGTATTAAATAGCATAATATCTTCGTCTTTTAAAACTCTATCATAAAATAATTTGCTCATACCTACTGTATAATCAAGCTTACGAACTCTATTATCATCTGTTCCAGCATTATTTTTTAATACGATAATATCTTCAATTTCATAATGCCACCATTGAATATTGCAAGTCGCACTTCCTCCTCTTAAACCATTTTGTTGCCAAGCTTTTACGCTACTCTCATAAATTTTTAAGAATGGAATCAAACCAGTATGAACAACTTCTCCATTTTTAATTGGTGCACCAATTGCTCTAATTTTACTAACATCAATTCCGATACCGCATCTATTTGCTGTAGCCATACTAACTGCTGTGGCGCTAGCAGTAATACTTTCTCTTGTGTCGTCTACTCCAATTAAACAACAACTCGCATAATTTTTACTAGACGTTCTTACTCCTGCCATAACTGGCGTTGGTAAATTTATTTTATGTTTACTGATGGCGTCATAAAATTTTCTAACATAAACTAATCTAGTTTCAGTTGGATAATTAATAAATGCATAGGCAGAAATTAATATGTAGGCAAATTGTGGGGTTTCATAAATCTGTTGAGTAGTTCTATTTTTTATTAAGTATTTATCACATAATTGTTTTATACCAGCGTATGTGAATATAAAATCTCTTTCGTGATCTATAATTTCACCTAGTTTATTTATTTCATCTTCTGTATATTTTTCTAGGATTATAGGATCGTATATTTTATTTTTTAAACCGCTATTGATAAATTCAGAAAGTCTTGGGGCGTGTTTACCCTTCCAAACATCTTTTCTTAATTGATAATTAAGAAGTCTAGCCGCAACATATTGATAATTTGGTTTTTCTATAGAAATTAGATTAGCGGCACTTTCAATTAACAAACTATGAATTTCTTTTGTATGAACACCATCAGTTATATTGATCTTAGCGTTAATTTCTATGTCTGTTAAGCTTACGCCAGTATACCCATCTATAGCCCAATTAATGACTTTATTGATTTTTTCTATATCAAATTTTTCAGTAGTATTGTTTCTTTTTTTGACGTTCATCTTATAGAATGGATTAGACTCTATATTACATCTTTTTTATTGATAAAGAAAGAAAATTATAAAATGTTATAAACAATTTACTCTGAACCGCTTCGGGGGTGTACTTTACCTTTTCTTTTTTTAGACCAATCCTTGTAATACTTTTCTTTTACTGGATCTTTGCCATAAATTTTTTTTCTTTTTTCAGAAAGTTCCGAGCTACGATCAAACATATCGCCTAATGTACCTTTTTTATTTTTTGTAAATTCTGAAAATTCTTTTGGAGTACAGTCTGCTTTTAAATTACCCTGAGTATTAACTTCTGGCGCAGTAAAAACTCTTTGCCAAGTTATTCCATTTTTGTCTATATAAACATGATCATCGTGAACAGATTGAACTACGTCTATAGTTTCTTGGGTATCTGGATGAATATAAGTATATAGTGGCATTACTCAATATGACTTAGTATATTGTTTACTAGTTTATCCGAACTAAATTCGTCTTGAAGCTTTAAACCAGCTCTATTAATTTTATTTTTTTCTACTTTCTTGAGTGCTAACTCGCAAGCAGATATAAAGTCATCTCCATTAAAATCATAAATATTACCTTGATTATAAGGATGTCCCTTATGAAAAAATACTCCATCATAAGCTTCAATTTTTGAGTTTGGTTCGACAAGAACACTATTATCTTCATTTGCCCATGATTTATATCCATGAGCGTTCATAATTACAGAATGTTTACCCATAGCGACAGAATGAAACTCTGGTAATCCCCATCCTTCTCCACCACTCATACCAATTATAATATTACCACTATTTAAAAAATCATTATAAATTTTATTTTGCCCCATAAATGGAAGAAAGTTTATATTAAAATAAGACTTACCTTGCAAGGCCTGAGAAATAATGTTATTTTGATCTTCTGGCTTCATAAAATGATTAAATATTGAACATTGAAGCGAATATTTTTTATTATTTCCAAATTTATTCGCCCATAGTTGTATTAGTTTTACATGATGTTTTCTTTTTTCTAGTTTACCAACTAAATTAAATACTATACGATCATCAACAAAGTAACTCTTATCTATAACATTAAAATTATATTTATCAAATGCTAGAGGTATATATTCTACATTTTTACATCCAAGATTTTTATATAAATCAACATTCTCTTTAGACGAGAAAAGTACTTTACTATTGTTTTTTACTGTATTTAATTCAACTAATGTTGGTTGATCTAATTCATAAAAACTTAATAGAACTTGATTATCAGAATAACTCTCAAATGAGCCGTTGATATGCCAAAGTTTAAATACTTTATTCTTCTTAGAGTGCTTTACCAGAGATTGATTTATTGAGTTTTGAATCCATGTAGCGAACTCTTGCGAAACATCTGATTGAGTGGATAAATCTGGATTACCAATAGGTATTAATAATACATCTTGATTTAATTTAAATAGTTCTCTAAGAACTAAAGTTGAGATTTGACCGAAACTAACACCATTTACTGGTAAATTTAAACTTAAACTCATAGAATATCATCTTGGTCCTCTTCAACTACTGGTTGAACTTTTTTAACTGGTACAGCTTTAGCTACCGTATCGCTTGATGTATTATCTACTGTATTAGAAGGCGTGGATTTATTTTGATTCTCTAACGGTTTAGAAACATAGATTCTATAATCTGGAGCGTTATCCTTAGACTTGTTATTATTAGCAAATACTACTACTTTAATTTCTTTCTCTAGACCTAGATCATCAACCTTGACGTATCCAGATAGAAATGACATACCAGATTTGCTTTTCTTTTTCCAAAGTGCACCTAGCTCATTTTGGTTTTTGTTTGCGTTTTTATTTATATTTTGATTTGTATTTTGATTTGTGTTATTCATAGTTTTATTATATTACCATTTATATTAAATTTTGTCAAAAGAATTTTTACTTTTAACTTTATTTTTTAATAATATTATAGCTTTATTATGTATATTAATAGCAGTTTGAGTGCTTATTTTTAATTTTTTGGCTATTTTATTCCAAGACATCTTCTTATTAGAGTAGTTTGAATATCTCATTTTAAATATTCTTTCGACTCTTTCATCAGAACAAGAGTCTATAATATTATTGATATATTCATTTATATTTTTATACTCTTTTTGACTTGGCGTATTTTTTTCAATTAAATAATTTAATTTATCATTATCGATGGCTAGATAATGACTATTTTCGTTCATGCAATTCAAGCATTGATATCTTACTTGATTGTATAGCCAAGTTGAAAATTTGGATTTTTTATATGGATCAAAACTCATTGCAGATTTATAAACTATATAATCTTTTTCATCTATAACATCTTGAACATGCACTCCAGATGCTAGCATTGGTGTTGAGTATTTTTTATATAAAGAATGACATAAAGCCGAGTGACGCTCTATAAGAGTTTTAAGTGCGATTTCATCGTTATTTTTTTGTACATTCTCCACAAGGATAGTGTCATCTAAGTTTATATTCATATTTTTTTATTTTCTATATATTTTTTCATATATGTTTTTTAAATGCTTCTGCATCAATTCATAAAGAAAATTAACATCTTGACAGGTTTCCCAGCACACCGAGTAGTCAGCGACAGCTTTCAATTTATTGTCATTAGATTTTTCTTCTATATTGGCTGGTTGAACTAAAGTCCCATCGTCAAGTTTTCTTGATATATGAATCAAGATACCGTTATGATTTTTAAGCCAAGAATATTCATCGTCTTTATATTCTATGTATCTAATATCTGTTATTATAGGCAATGTGCCATTTTTTTTGAAATCTTTAATAGTAGAATCAACCATAGATGTCCAATATTTACCTTCAGTTTGAACCCTCCTGCATTTACCGTAAGCGACCATTAAAGGTCTGATTAATTCTTTTTCTGAGCCTTCACATTTGTTTAAGTTAATCTTAAATTTCTTATCAACAAAATCTTCTAGCTCTTTTTTAAGTTCATCTGCAAGAGCGACTCTTTGCGTGTTTATATTCTTTTCTTTTAAATATTTTTTAAGTATAGAAAAAAATGTGTCCTTGCCAGATCTAGCGACACCAGTTAGACCTATCATGCTATTCTCCATAGGTTATGTCTCTTTCTCCGTTGTATCTTGGCAAAGGTTCTTTATATTTAACTTCATAACTAACTTTTGAAGTTTGTTTTAATTCACTTTTATCTTTTATATTAAAGATTTGCTTGGATTCAAAAGGCTTAGTAAAGAGCGTGCCATTAGATTCATTTGTGGAATTGTTTTTTGTTTTATAAGTTTCATACATTTTATTACCAATGATAATGTATTCAGGAAAAGGTTTTGAAAATATAGTTCCTCTTGATTCATTAGTAGAGTCGCTCTTAGTTTTGTAGGTTGCATAAACTTCTATACCCCTATGAGTTTTGATATAGTTATATGATTGAAATGGTTTAGGGAAAATGGTGCCATCAGATTGATTAGTTGATCCATCTTTTGTTTTATAGGTATCAAATACTCTGCCATCTTGAGCGTATGTATTCGAAATTAATAGTAATAAAGTTATTATTGCGTATTTCATATTTTTATCAAATCTATATTATAAAATTTAAATATATCTTTTGCTTTTTGATCTTTATCATACTCTTCAATATATACCACAGTTTTAATTCCATAGCAAGCAATATTAGTAGCGCAATGCGAGCACGGAAGAAGTGTGCTAGCGATTAAATAAGGCTCATCCTGCTTCTTAATAAGAGCTAACGCATTTACCTCTGCATGAATTACATAGTCCCTGCGAGAATCTCTATTCTCCCAGAAATTATCATCTACCACAAGCTTAGACACAAGCCCGTTATATCCAACAGATAAAACTCTACCTTCTTTATTTAAAATACAAGCTCCTACTTTTTTATGTAAATCCTCTGATCTTGAGGCCCAAATCTTAGCAGTTTCAAGAGCAGCACTTAAAAACGATAGTCTGCTTTTCATATTTAACATTTAAAGTGCCAATATAAAGCTATACCGATTCCTATTAGAATTTGGATAAGTGTTTGATCCATATACCTATATTACGACTTTTTATTTTTTAAGTCAACATTTTTACTTGATTTATTCTAAAGAAACGTTTAACATATTTAAATGCAAAAACAAGAATTTAAAGAAGCTTTAAGCTACGATGACATTTCATTACTACCAAATTTTTCAGATATAACTTCCAGAAAAGAAGTTGATACAACAACTAAAATATCAAGAAATAACTATATTAAGATACCTATCGTATTGTCTCCTATGGATACTGTATCTTCTGTCAAATCCTGCATTAAAATGAACAGACTTGGTGGCGCTGGAGTTTTGCATAGATTCATGTCTCCGTATGACCAAGCTAGAAAAGCGAAATACATAAAAGATGAAAGTAATTTTTCTATAAACGCTATAGGTCTTAAAGATTTTAAAGAGAGAATTAAAATGATTTCGGACTATACAGATGTATTCTTTTTAGATACAGCTAATGGTTTATCTAAACGAGTTGAAGATTTTTTACGATGGTATAAAATATCTAATTTCTCGCAAGATATTATTGTTGGCAATACATTAACCAAAGAAAGCGTATTTCGTTTATCGAATTTAAAAGCCGATGGATTTAGACATCTTATAGGTCCAGGTTCTATGTGTTTAACGCAAGTCAAAACTGGAATTGGATGTCCAAGTGTTACTGGCAATTACTATGCTTGGAAAGCTGTAAGAAATTGGGAACTTTCTCAAGTTGATTTGTTTAAACAAGATAAACCTAATCCATCTCATAGGCCAAGTATTCTTGCTGATGGTGGGATTAGATATCCAAAAGATTTAGTTAAAGCGATCGCTAGTGGATGTGATGCTGTTATTTGTGGAAGAATTTTCGCTGGACTATCTGATGTTGTTGATGAGGAAAATATCGTTGAAATAGATGGTAAAAGATTTGCTAAATATCGAGGAATGGCTAGCCAAGATGTTGTTGAGGATTATGATTTACATGACGGAACCAAAAAGAATCTATTTGTAGAAGGAGATCATACTTTGATTCCAATTATTGAAAACAAATCTATTGAAGATATTGTATATGATTTTACTAATGGCTTAAGAAGCGCTATGAGTTATCTTGGTTTTAGGAATATTCAAGATATGCGCGGTGGCTTATGGAATAATACCATACAAGCAGTTAGAAATAGCCCAAATAGTATGTATGAGGGATTTGCTCATGGAAAATAATTGATTTAAATTAATAAATGCATTATAATATTAAAATGAACAAAGAAAATGTAGACAAATTAATTGACAGTAATAACCCTTATGCAAGGGGAACTGAATTTAGTCCTATCGTTAGGATTTATCCTAAAATTTCAAGAAACACAATATGCCCTAGTAGTGGTAAAAAATTTAAAAATTGCTGTGGACAAACTGGACAAGATTTTTGCGATAAAGCGAAAGACTCGTTAAAAGAACATTTAATGAGATTAGTAAATGAACATGAAAAAGAAAAACAAGCAGAAAAAGCAAAAGAATAAATATTACGCTATTTTTAGCAAAAGCGATAATTTTCTTCATGGAGTATTTCCACCTTCTCAAGATGGGCTATGCAAAGCTAAAGAATATTTGCTAAAACTAGATCCATCTAATAAAAACTACAAGATCAAAAAATATTAATTATTAATATTTGGATCGGCTAATTCTGGATTATGGCGAACTTTTGTTCCACGCTTAAAATTTTTATGTAGATTTTCATATAGTATTTTAAAAGTATTCAATGGTTTTTCTGTAAGATTTTTAATTGCTTGTTCTGGTTTTTGTGTCTCTTGATTTTCTATTTTTTTAATCATTGAACTATAAGCTATAACTAGACATACAGCGAGTGGATCAAAAACAATAACAATTAATATAATAAAAATCCTTACTGCCGTTTCTATTTTTAATCCGAATGCATCTGCCACGAATTTAAATGTACCAATCTCACCCTTTGTATTGTCGCCTTCAAGTTTCATTATTTCTTGACTATTATCAAGGTTTTGTTTTTCTAAATTTTGAAGATCAGAAGTTACAGTAGATATTTGAGAGAATAAATTATTAATATTGTTTTGAGATCCTTCAACGATCTTATTCTTGCTTTCTAATAGTTTAATATCTGTTATTTTTTCAGTCTTAGCAGAGCTAAAAAATCCACCACCAGTAGTTTTAGTTGTGGTTATGTCTTGTTTTACAGCGTTATCTAAAGACATTTGATATGTTTTTTGCAATTCTATGAGATCTTTTAGTTTGCTTTTATTGAAATCTATTTGAGAGATATAAAAAATTTGTTGAGATTTCAAACTTTGAATTTTGTTTAAGTTTAAAGAATATTGAGAAAAATTACGTTGAAACGCATCAGAAAGAAAGCCGAAAATCCCAAGACTTGTTATGCACATAAGTAATATAGTAGCAGATAACATATATTTTTTCAGTAAATCGTGTGTTGATAACCAGTATCTATATAAATAACTTGCGCTAACTAATTTTGCTAACTCTAAACTTCCAGCCATTACTGCAACGCTCCAAAAACTAGCAGCAAAAAGAAGAGCTATACCCTTAACTGAAAAAAATGCAGCACATGAGGCCAATAAAAAAGCTGATAATCCAAGTATACATTTAAACATATTAATAATTTACACTTGTATTGCTTGTGTATTTGTTATATAATACTTTATTAATGATCAATTCGGTAGATATTATCTTTGGGTTAGCTTGGGGAGATGAAGGCAAAGGTAAAATCAGCAATGCAATTAGCAAAAACTATGATATAGTTTGTCGTTGGAATGGTGGTCCAAATGCTGGGCATACAGTATATTTAGGCGATAAAAAATATAAAACACACCTCATTCCTTGCGGAATTTTTCAAAATAAACTTAGCGTAATTGGTCCAAATTGTGTTATTAATATTGACAAATTTTATGATGAAATAGATTATCTTAAAAAAGAAGGATTTGATACTTCATTAATTAAAGTAAGCCCAAAGTCTCATGTGATAACAGAAAGACATATTCAATATGATCTTAAATTTTTAAAACTTAAACTTGGAACAACTGGGCAAGGAATTGCTCCAGCGTATTCAGACAAGATGTTGCGAACAGGAAAACTAGCTGGAAATTATATTGATAAAAAATATATTTGGGACGGTAATCTATATGGAAATATTCTTTGTGAGGGAGCGCAAAGCTTCTGGTTAGATATAAATTATGGAGATTATCCCTATGTTACAAGCAGCGAAACGCTTCCATATTCGGCTTGTTCTTTAGGATTTAGTCCTAAGCTCATTAGAGATATCATTGGGGTAGCAAAAATTTACGATACTAAAAGTGGTGTGGACCCGTTATTTCCAGAATCATTATGGGAAGACGAAGAACTAAATATGATAATTGAACTAGGCAAAGAGTTTGGCTCAACAACTGGCAGAAAGAGAATCGTCAATTGGTTAAATTTAAATAAACTAATTGATGCAATTAAAATTTCTGGAGTAACAAAACTTATAATTAATAAGTGCGATATTCTTGAACAGATTAATACTTACAAGGTCTATTTAAATAATTATTTATATAAATTTAATACATTACAAACTATGCACTCTTTTATTAAAACATATTTAAGCTATAACGTTAATCATTACATAGAAGTTATATTTTCTGGGAATAAAGAATCTATATAAAATAGTGTAAATACCATGTGAGCAATTTAAGACAAGCATTAGCAATATGTTCTGAATTTGCAGATGAATATGGGATAGACTCTAAAGATAAAGATAAAATAGTAGTTCGAATGAAAAGTAAATATATTAATGAATTAAAAAATATGCTAGAAAATAAAAACTTTAAATTAAAGTCTTTTGATACTTATGGAGACGAAGCTATTGTTTTTTTTGTTCCACAAAAAAGAAATAAAAAAACTTAAATTATATTGACTTTTAATTAAAAATTATATATCATAATTAAATATGATATCATGTTTTATAGGATTCTGTTAAAATGGATAAAGAAGTATTAGGTATATTTCGTAAATATGTAAAAACTATAGAAAGATACGATAAGGGGTTCTTGGATGGACTCTATCAAACTATAGATAAAACAGAAGGTTGGTTGTGGCCTTATCAAGCTTATACTCTGTATGCTGTTGCATCTCATCTAAAAGGTAAATTAGTAGAAATTGGAAGTTGGAAAGGAAAATCTGCTTCTGTTTTTTGTTTTGCTACAGAGCCCTCCGATGTGCAAATATATTGCATTGATACTTGGAAAGGTAGTAATGAGCACAAAGATTTAGATACATCTAACCTACTAAATGAATTCAAAAGCAATTTACAAAAATTTAATTTTTTAGATAGAGTAAATGTACAGCAAGGACCATCTTTAGAAATCTCAAAACTTCATGATAATGAAAGTTGTGATTTGATTTTTATTGATGCGGCTCACGATTATGAGAATGTCAAAGCGGATATTTTAGCTTGGTATCCTAAGCTTAAGAAAAATGGTATTATGATAGGCCACGATTATCCAGCCCCATCTGCAACAGATTTTCAAGAGTTAAAACAGGCCGTTAACGAAGAAGTAAGAGATAAGAAAGACTTATTTGAAGATTTTGGCTACTTTGCTGGCGTATGGGGAGCAATTAAAAAATGAAATCTTTGAAAGGATCCACAAATTTAAAATTAACTAAAAAACAAAGAAAAAAATTAATAGCTAAAGGAAAATTAAGAGACTCCTTCGAGCTATGGGTAGATCATCATAATCATAAAATGGAAGTGATTAGAACTTTAACTGGTTTGGTAGGAGTTATACTCTCTTGTATAATCATGCTTAAGGTATTTAGAGTTATATGAACTGGATCAAAATACTAAATTTTATTGATGGAATTTTTCCAGAAGAGAAAGCTCAACCAACATTAGGTACTCTTTATAAAATCAAAGGTGAGCCTTTGCCATTTAGATATATTAGATTTATGAACGACTCTTATTCAAATAAACCAGTATACCGCTTTAAGCACCATCAACTAAAAGAATATAAATTTAATGATCTATCTAAAATAGAAAGACAAGCTAATAAAGAAGAAGTTAGGTTGTACAATTTAATTAAAGAGCATGTAAATGAAGTTGCAGAGAATAATGATTAATTTTTTGCCTAGTAACTCAATGGTAGAGTGTCCCTGTTAAGGAAGTGGTTCTAGGTTCAAATCCTAGCTAGGCAGACTCAATGAATTTTAAATATAAAATTTGCAAGCACCACTCCAAAACAAGATTTATTTTCGAGAAAAGAGGCTCTTACAGATGTCAAAAATGCAGAAGTTTAGCTGTATCAAAAAATAGAAGAAATAGAAAATTAAAACTTGTAAAAATTTATGGCAGTAAATGTAAAATATGTGGATATAAAAAATGTATTCGAGCATTGCAATTCCATCATTTAAATCCAAATAAAAAATCTTTTGGTATTGCAGAAAAGGGAATGTGCTTGAGTTTTTTAAAAATGAAAAAAGAAATATCTAAATGTATTTTGGTATGTGCTAATTGCCATGCAGAAATAGAGCATGGAATTCAAAAAATTAGGAACGATGGCTGAGTGGTCTAAAGCAGAAATTTACTAAATTTCCGATGGGTAATTCCATCCGTGGGTTCGAATCCTACTCGTTCCGAAAGCATCATATTTACTAACAAGAAAATGCCAAATATATATTTGACAAAACCACAAGATCTATATATAATATACTAATATGAATAAAATTAAAAATACACTATTAAGCCTCGTTCTAATTTCTGCTTCTTTTGCCTTTGCTGACTCTGGCACAGCTAATGAATCTACTCCAGTAGCAGACGGTTTTCTATCAGCAGGAGATCTTGTGTTTGTTAGGCCAATCTCAACCGCAGTAACAATTGGTGCATTTGGAATTTTTGCAATAGTAGCCCCATTTACTGAAATGGCAGGATGCACAGAGGAAACCTACGAAGGCTTAGTTGACAGCGTTGGAAAGTTTAGTTTTGATCGTGATCTTGGTGATTTCAAAAAGTAATATTTCCTAAATAGATTTAGCCAAATATATATCTATATTTGCTAAAACAATTATGTGAAATAAATGACTAGTTTTCTTAATCCAATAAACAATTCCAAGATCGATGTAATAGATTATTTAGATTCAAATATTTGGGTTCGTTTAAGCAATACTAAATATGGGGTAGGAGTTATTGCCTTAAGAGATATACCCAAAAATACAAAAATAACAGATTATGATTATTGCGAATTTCAAAGTTTATCACTAAAATTTTTTTTTGCAAACCATCAAGACTTTATAAAAGGCATAACTAAACTACATCCAAATATTCAAAATTTAATAAAAGATAGATATATATTTCACGAGTTAGGTGAAGGATATATTCTATCGCCAAATTCACATCAAATATATAGATTATATGTAAATCATAGTGACAACCCTAATATAGATAATAATTTAGTATCTATTAAAGATATAAATGAAGGAGAAGAAATAACATTTTCTTATAAAAATATTATTTTAAATGATTCTCATATTGTATCAAAAAAATATTATAATTATGTAGCTTAAATACCTATAAATTTATGAATGAAAATCATCCAAATATGAACATAAAAAAGCCAAATATATGAACGAAAAAAGTGCAAATAATAGTGCTGGAAAAGGTGACAAACCAAGAAATTGTTTCTCTAATAGCTTTAAAGAAAACTATGAAAGCGTAAATTGGTCGGACGAAAAAGATAAATCGTTGATTAAAAAACAATTAAAAAAACAAAATGGTTCATCTACATATATTTACAGATAATATATAGAGTATTGACAGATTTGACAAAGAGTAATATACTCTTACTATGCGAAAAGGAGTTTGTTGTATTGTATTAAGTCTAACTGAACAAGATAATCCTATCAAGTTCAATACTATGACTTATGCTCGTTTCTCAACTATGGATAGGAAAGAAGCTCTTTCTACCCTTTCCTCTAGAATATTAAACAATATGCTTACTACATATCATTATATCAAATATTGTGCAGACCATAATCATACTTATAGAATTTCTTCTGATTTATTTCCTCTTATTACTTATGATAAAGCAAATGTTGATCTCCAAGACCTTCCAGATTATAATAAAATATTAGTATCATTTGATAGTATCAAACATCTAATTCAATCTAAGAATGTAAGAGTATCTTGTCATCCTAGTGAATTTAATGTTCTTGCTAGTGATAATGAAAATGCAATAACCAAAACAATCAAAGAATTAAATCACTATGGTTGGTTTATGACTCAGATTGGTTGCCCACTAAATTATGATGCACCTATGAATATGCACATACATAATTCCAAGGGCAATTTAAATGATATAATTAAAAAGTTTATGAGTAATTTTGACAAGCTAAGTAATGATGTAAGGTTTAGATTGGTTATAGAAAATGATGATAAAGACGCTTGCTGGTCAGTTAAGAAGCTAATGAGACATTTCCACTCGGTTTCTAATATTCCTATTACTTTTGATTATCTTCATCACAAATGTCATCCAGATAATTTAACAGAAGAAGAAGCGTTTCATCTTGCACGAATTACTTGGGGCAATCATACTCCATTATTTCATTACTCTGAGAGTATAGATGGACATAAGAATCCGAGGAAACACGCAGACTACGCAAAGTTCTTGCCAAATACTTATGGATATGATAACATAGATATTGATTTTGAATTAAAAATGAAAGAACAATCTTTTGCTAAATTATGAAAACTCAAGATAAATTAGAAATACTTTTTCCTAATCCACAAGATGTATTTAAAATGTTTCATATTGATTTTGAAACTGGAGTAATATACAAAAAAGATTTTTGGGATAGAAAAATCCCCAAGATAATTGGTAGACCAACATCAGATGAAAATTATAGAAGAATAAATGTAAATTGCCCTCATTTGACGCACATATTCAAAAGAGGCTATACAGATGTCTCTGCTCATAGATTAATATATTATGCTTATACTGGAAAATTGCCAGAAAAAGTAGACCATAAAAGAAAAGATGTTGAATATCCAGACGCAATCTCTAATCTAGCAACATCAGATTCAATTCATAACAGATGGAATACAAAAAAAGTAAATAGGAAAATATTAAAACCAGAAGAAAGGACAACGAACTTTCCGTCTGATTACAGAGAAAGAAAATTAAAGGAATATAAAGGCGTTTATTTAGCCTATGGTTATTATTGGGCTTTATTTAATGGCAAAATCTTAAATGAAAATGGGTTTATATGTCCTATATTAGCCGTTGATTTTAGAAATAAGTTTTTAAAGGAAAAGTTTATTAGAATGTATGGCTCTTTGGATAATCTTCCAGAAAACGCTTTAGATATTATAGACGAACAAGAATTATTTTTACAAAAAATCACCCAAGAGGAAATGGAAAAAACCGAAGATTACAAAATAAAACAAGAAAAAATAAAACAAGAAAAAAAACGAAGATCAGATATGGCATCTCAAAAAAAATTAAAAAAACAACAAATCTTAAAAAATAAAATATCAGTAGAAGTAGAAGATGACCCATTTTATTATATATGAATGATTACTTATATATTATAATCCCATATTTTAATTTTTGTCAATGGAAATCAAATATTGATAATCTAGATTTATTTTTATCAGAGAATAAGTTCTCGAAAAATGTTAGAGTTGTAATATCAGAAGGAATTTTTAATTCAGAATTAAAAGGTTATTCTGATCGTGTTTTTTTGCATTTAAAATTTAATTTTAAAAATGTTTTTTGGGCTAAAGAAAATTTAATAAATTTAGCAATATCTCAATTACCAAAAGACTGGAAATACGCAATTTGGTGTGATAGAGATGTTGTATTTGAGGGAGAACAATGGATTGACAAGTCAATAGAGAAATTATCAAAATGTGATATTATTCAGCCTTGGAATAAGCTAAATTATTTAGATAAAAATGGCAATAAATTAGACGAGGTGTATTATAGTGTGCTATCTACCAAAAGCGGAGCATCAGAAAAAAATATATACGGCCATTCTGGTATGGCTTGGGGAATAAATAGTTTATTTTATAAAAAAATAAAAAAGATTTTAGATTGGCAAATTGTTGGCGGGGCAGATTTAACATTAGCTTTTTCTTTTGGGATAAACGATCACAAAAAGCTGTTAAATTTAATGCAAACAAAACCTATGAAAAAAACATTTAAAAAATATCTTAAAAATTTTAAAGATATAAAATATGACTATGTAGAAGCTAACATCAAGCATTTATGGCACGGAGATTCAAAGAATAGAAGCTATAAAGAAAGATTTAGAATCTTAGAGAAACATAATTTTAATCCAAACAAAGATATTTATTACGATGAGAATGAAGTCTTATGCTTAACAGAAAATGGCGAAAGAATGGAAAACGACATTAAAGAATATTTTTTATCAAGAAATGAAGATGATTTAAATAAGTTTGACAAAAATTAAATAAAGAGTAATATAAGTATATGGGAATGTTTAATTATATCAAAGTCGAGCAAGACTTACCTCTTAACGAGGAACTGAAAGCTCTTAATATTGACTTCAAGCAAGAAGAATATCAAACAAAAGAACTAGAGGATAATGTTATGATTACTTATATTATCCGTGATTATAGATTATTTGAATTAAAAGTAGATGGTCATTGGGA
>Ga0247843_1005351_pt1 | contig 17963 bp, 10 predicted proteins | sample LaCruzMarch2017__FD_192420 | JGI IMG/M metagenome (GOLD analysis project Ga0247843, IMG submission 192420) | Freshwater microbial communities from meromictic Lake La Cruz, Castile-La Mancha, Spain - LaCruzMarch2017_8m | ecosystem: Environmental > Aquatic > Freshwater > Lake | place: Spain... | reverse complement strand
CGGATTATCCGGCAACCGACCTGGGTCGGCGTTTGCGCTTGGTGGCACAATTGATCGGAGGCGGCATGACTTCGCGGGTCTATTATGTTTCGCTCGGCGGCTTTGACACGCATGCCAATCAAGCGGGTGCCCATGAGCGCCAGTTGGCAGTGTTTGACCAAGCAGTCGGGGCCTTTTGCCGCGATATGAAGGAGCAGGGAAATTTCGACCGCGTGATGATGCTCACCTTCAGTGAATTCGGACGGCGCGTGGCGCAGAATGCGAGCAAGGGCACCGACCACGGGGCGGCCGCGCCGCTTTTTCTTTTCGGCGGCGCACTCCAGGGAGGCCTGATCGGCGAGCATCCCAGCCTGACCAAACTCCACCGCGGTGATCTCGTGCACCACACCGACTTCCGTAGCGTCTACGCCACACTCTTGGACCAGTGGCTGAAAACCCCGTCTGCCGCGGTCCTTGGCCGCAGCTTCGGCGATCTGCCGCTGCTGCGCGGGTGACCTGAGAAGTCGAGGCCTGCTGTGTGCGAGGTGGCACGGTGGGTCATGAGCACTGGGGTTGAAGCATGACGGCGCGACCCGGCCGGGTGCAGTCAAAGTGGAGGGCCACTTGCCATGACGGCAAAACGGGTTAAATTTAAAGTTAAGTCGATTCTCCCCAACATATTCCGTGTTTTCCTTCAGAATTTTCTTCCGCCTTCTTCTGCTCGTGGTGGTCCCGACAGCCGAAGCGCGTATCGGGCTCGCCCTGCCGTATGATCCTCCGTCCGGCTATTACGCGGCGGCCGAGGGTTTGTTGGGAGAGGGGCTGAAGAGCGCGTTGCATCAGCGGATTCGCGGTCACCGCGTGCTGTCCTACGGCTCCGGCGGAACCGTGCCGGCCCTGCGGGTGCTCGACGCCATGCCGGGCGATCCGACCCGGGTACGCCTGCTTTACTGGGGCACGGGCCGGAGCATACTGGATTACGGAGGCAGTATCGGCGACTGGAATCACGAACACGTCTGGCCGCAAGCCTATGGGGTTGATGCGGGACCGGGAAAATCGGACGTCCACCATTTGCGTCCGTGCGATGTGCAAGCCAACGGCGAGCGAGGGAGTCTTTATTTCGCGGAGATTGCCAGCGGCAGCACGCCCCTCCGGGCGCCGTTGTGTCGGATGACGGCGGTCGCTTGGATGCCGCGTCCGGAAGAAAAAGGTGATTTAGCCCGCGCCATGTTTTACATGGCGGTGCGCTACGAGGGCGGGGAGGCCACCCCGGATCTTGAGCTTTCCGAAACGCCCAATGCCGGGGCTGACCGCTTCGGGCGGCTCTCCGACTTGCTCCGCTGGCACCGGGAGGATCCGGTCAATGACGAGGAGCGGTGGCGCAATCACAAGATCTACACGGACTACCAATTCAACCGTAATCCCTTCATCGATGACCCCGACTATGCGGAAATGGTTTTCCGCGGTGTCCCTGTGGTGCGCGTCACTGCGCTGCAACCTGAGACGACCGAGGGTGGTGAGCCGGCAGTGGTGAGGATCAGCCGCCGTGGCCCCGTGCAGGGTGCGTTGACCATCGGGTTGATTTACGGCGGTAATGCCGGAGCCGAAGCTTGGCAAACAGCGCCGGTAGCCGTCGCAATCCCGGCAGGGAGTGCTGAGATCGACTTGACGCTTATTCCCCGGTCGCAGCCCGGGGAACAGGGGGCAAGGACGTTGCAGGTTGCCGCTGCGGCCAACCCCGCTTACGCGCCGGTTAGTGCGGCCGAGATTACCCTGCTCGACGCGCCAGTCGGTGGCTATGAGCTTTGGTCTGGTGGGCAGACAGTTTCTCCGGCCGGCATCCTGGCTTACGCCATCGGTGGAGCGAGCAGTCCGGACGGGAACGATGGCGCCGCCGTGAGCCACAGCGTGACTGCGAGCAGTCTGACCATGACGGCGATTGTCCGGACGAACGATCCGCATTTGACTGTCATCGGGCAGACCGTTGGCAACCTCACCGGCAGCACGTGGACGTCAAGTCAAGTGACGATGACGCCCGGTGATCAGACTGGCGTCGGCGAGGGGTTGCAACGACAGGTCTGGAGTACCCCGCGTGATGGGGGGAGCGAGAAATTTATCCGCCTCGAAGTCATTCTGCAGCCGTAAAGCGGAGAGTGGGGTCTGTGCTGGTGGAGGGTCTTTGTTGCTCGGAGAAATTTTCTGCCGTGGTCTTTCCTCTTGGCAGAAAAATAGGTGTGCCTGAGCCTTTTTAGGACTGCGCTATCTTTGCCAAAACCAACGGGCGGCAGAGGCGAAGGGGCCAGCCGGATGCCGCGCTTACTTGACGTTGGAAATAATGCTGTTGGTGTTGGTGGAGCCGCCGGTGCTCGTCACGATGACAGTGGTAAAATTGGTCTGGTTACTGTTCGTGTTTTTGATCTTGTTGTCGTAATCGTAATCGAGAAGGACCGAGTACTCGATGCCCCACGGATCGTAGTACTTGCCGTCGGCAGTGGAGAACCCGTTTTTCTTGCCTTTGGCGATTTTCGGCTCGAAAAAGACGATGCCCCGCGGATTATTTGTGTTGGTGGAAGTCAATATGGCGATGAGGTTATCCGGGGCTTCTCCATCTTTTGATTGACTGCCCGGAAGCCGCCCGTATTCAAGTTGGAAGGCTTTGACCGCGGCAGCCAGTTGGTTGACGTCATTGCGGGCCTGGGCCTTTTTGGCGGAGCCCATGGCGCCCTGCACGGCGGGGAAGGCCAACCCGGCTAGAATCGCGATGATGGCGATGACAACGAGAAGCTCGATGAGCGTGAAGGCGGACATCTTGCGTGGGAAACTGGGGGTAGAGGAAGGATGGGGGGCTGGCGAGGACATGGTGGGTCTGGAATTCATGTGATGAGCGATGCGGTCGGGTAAGGAAAGGGAAAAGTTTACCACGTTCACTTTGAGGTGTTGGAAAACTATTTTCCCGGGGCAGGCCCCAGACTGAGTGGTCAACTAGAAGATTCCTAGCACTTAGCCTGCGGGGAATCAAGCGTACGGAGGAGATTGTCCGCGTTCAGCTGGGAGGGGGACGGCCGTCACCTAGGCGTGCTGGCCACGGACGCTAGAGGAGAGAATAGGAGCCGTGAAGCAATGGGAGCGCAATTGTCTAAAGCTTGGTTCGGTGAAAGTTGGAAATTGCCGGGCAACAAAGAAGCTGTTGTCTGGCCCGGCGACGGTTGTCGGCTCGGACTTGCCAGAAGGGGGAATCGCGCTACCTTTCGGCCGATGAGCGCATCCTCCCAACCCACCGGACAATCCCACCAAGCCCTACCAGTGGAACTGTCCACCGCACACCTGCAAGTGCAATACGCCAATTTATGCCGCGGCATGATGGGCGCGGAGGAGATCGTACTGGATTTCGGTTTCAATCCTAACAGCGCGGGCAAGGTTACGGACGAGCCGGCCCAGTTGACCTCGAGGATCATTCTCACCGTTCCTTCGGCCGTACGTTTGTACCAGTTGCTGCACGCTTTGCTCGCCAAGCGGCAGGAGGCGGTGCAGCAGGCACAGGCTTCGGCCGCAGAGGCCAATCCGGAGTCCACTGATCCGCCGGCATGAACACGGCCGAGCATCAGGCCTTGGCCCAGGCCCGCGCCCGGATCGAGCAAAACCTGTCTGAGATCGCGTCCTTGGCCCGCGATAGCCGTCTGGCGCCCTCAGAATTTTTCGCCCGTTTTCTCGCCCTCACCCTGGAGTCGGTAGATGCGATGGGCGGTGCTGTGTGGTCGATAGATCAGGGCCAGGCAAACCGAGTGGCGGAGGTCTCTTTCGCTTCCTCGGGCTACAAGTCGGCGCGTCAGAAGTTGTGGATCGACCAGTTGCTGGCTCATACCGTAGCGACGGCCAAAGCCTGCGTGGTGGCAGTGCAAGAACAACCGCCGGCGGGTGAGAATGCCCCGGGCAACGAGGCGCCTTATCCGTTCTTTTATACGCCGGTGGTGCTTGACGGGCAGACCAGGCTGGTTTTGCAGGTCTGGCTCAAGCATGCGGGCGACCCGCGTCATTACGCGGACCTCGCGGCATTCCTCGAGAGTTTGGCTCACCAAGCCTGTCTCTACGCGCGCGGCATCCAGCAGGGTGCGATGCAGCAGGAGAATGCAAAAAACCGCAACATGTTGCGGCTGCACGAAGAGATGATCGGCGAACTGGATCCAAAGGTCCTGCAGTTGGCAGCGGCCAATTATTTGGTGGATCTTTTGCCATGCGCGTTGGCAGCGGTGTTCCGGCGCAGGGGCCGTTCGTGGCGGCTCGAGGCAGCCTCCAATCAAGAGATAGTGGACCCCAAAGCTTTGCAATCGCGTGCCTTGGCGCGGGTGGCGGAACAACTTGCCGAATCATGCGAGGGAAGCGTTTTTCCTGGCGCCGGCCAAACCGCCGAGGATCTCAGCCTGGCGCTGCGCGACGCGGGCTATTCCGCGGTGGCTTGGTGCCATTTGCGGCCTTCGAAAAATTCCTCACCTTCTGTGCTTTTGCTGGGGTGTTGGCACGAGGTGCCGGAGAAATCGGCCGTAGCGCGTGACACCCTGCGCTGGTGCGCTAGCCAGTTGGCCAAGGCGCTCGATGCCGCCACACACTTTGACTCCATTCCTTTGAGGCCGCTCGCCTCGGCGTCCGGAAGGATCCTCCGAGCCTGGAACGACGGCCGCCGGCGCCGGGTTCTCACCTGGGTCGTGGCGCCTTTGGTCGTATTGGTTGCTGCCCTGTTTTTTCCGGTGCCCCACAAAATCAAAGCGGATGCGATAGTGGTGCCGGCGCGCACCGCCACGGTGGTGGCTGAGACGGATGGCAAGGTTGTCGAAGTCCTCGCGGCCGAGGGTGCCGAGGTCAAGCAAGGCGAGGTATTGGCGCGATTGGAGGATGCCGACTTGGCCACGCAACTGGCGGTTTCCGCCCAGCAGTTGGCCCGCTGGCGGGTTGAGCTGGCGCGGGCGCAGGCTCTGGCCGACGAACCGGGTCGCAAGATGGCTGAGTTGTCAGCGCTTCGGGAGGAGGAAAATATCCGCCGCTTGGAGTACCTTCGTTCCCGCACCGAGTTGCGGTCCCCTATGGACGGGGTTGTCTTGACCCGCAATGTCCAGCATAGGCAGGGCGAGGCGATGGTGACCGGAAAAGTCTTCTGCGAGGTGGGCAGCCGGGGCGCCTACAATCTGCAGCTTGATCTCCGGCAGGATGATTTGGGCGCGGTGCTCGGGGCCCTCGGGGAGGGGCGAATTTTGCCGGTCCATTTTATTTTGCATGCCCACTCTCGGAGCGGTCTTTGGGCGGAGCTGTCTTCGGCTAGCCAAGTAAGTCAGTTGCCGGAGGTGCGCGACGCCGCAACGGTTTTCACCGCGCGCATTCCTTTCCCAGCCTCAAATCTCGATGGCGATTTGAAGTCCGGCTATACTGGCAAAGCGAGCATCGTGCTCGGCCGTCGTGCGTGGGGCTGGTCGCTTACGGCGCCGTTCCGTCAGTATTGGAGAATGAACTGGAGTCTATGAAGGGTCTCTTCGCGCGGCCTTTGTTGTTCGCTCTTTCCTTTTGGGTTGTTTTGCCGGGGTCTCCTTTGAGGGGGCAGGATTCCGAGCGGGCCAAGACGGGTTTCGAGGCTCGCGGCATGTTGATTCCATCCCAACATGCCAAACTGGCCAGCCGCACCAAGGGAGTGATCGCCGGGGTTAGGCGCGAAGGCGACAAGGTGAGCAAGGGTGACCCGGTTTTGGAGTTGGAGAGCGATGTGGAGGGCCTGCAGCTTCAGCAGCAGAAACACATTCTTGAATTGCGTGCTTTCGAGCGCGGAGCGAGCGACGAATTGGCTTCCAAGAGTGTGATCAGCAAAACCGAGGTCGAGGAGAAGCGTGTCAATTATGAGGTTGCCAGAGTGCAGTTGGAGTTGGCGGGCCACCTCTTCGAGATGCGCAAAGTCTTGGCGCCATTCGACGGCGTGGTCGCGGAACGCCTCAGGGAGCGGGGCGAGGCTGTCGACGAGTTCACACCGGTCATCACGCTGGTCAATCTGGAGTTGCTCTATCTCGAAGTGTTCCTGCCGGCGGCGTACATCCGCGAGATAAAGAAGGGTCAGGCCGTGGTAGTCACGGTCCCCGACTTGCCGGGACGCAAGTTTACCGGGGAGGTGGCGGAGGTTTCGCCGGCGGCCAACCCAGCCAGCGGGGAGTTCAAGGTGCGCGTGTTGGTTCCTAATCCGCAGGGTGAACTGGTGGCTGGCACGCCGGCCGTGGCATCTTTTGGCGGAGGGGCCTGAGGTCATGGCTTCGACAACCGCTGTCCACGGCACGGCGGATCCGGCAGCATGGACGCCGCCGCCGCTGCGGGCCGATTTGGACGCCGTCCCGCAGGCTTATTTGGGACGGCGCTATGTCATTTACAAAAACCCGATCAGTTTGGCTTATTTCCGTCTCCCTGCGGCCCATGCGGAGGCGGCGATGCTTTTTGATGGAAGGACCCCGCTGCGTGACCTGCCTGGTCGTTTGGCGGAAGGCTCGCGTTACTGGCGATCCCTTCGTGAGGAGGAGGCCCTCTCCGAATTGGCGGCCCTTGCCGGTCAGCTGGCGCAGGGCGGATTGCTCAGTGTGCGCGGAGCCAGCGCGACGGAACGCAGTCGCCGGTTGCGCGAGCTGAAGAAAAGCCGGGGGTTTGAGTTGGCCGTCGGGAAGGTTCTTTTTTTCAAACAGTCTCTCTTTGATCCTGACGATCTTCTTGGACGACTACTTCCTGCCGTGCGATGGGCCTTCTCCCCGGTGGCTCTCGTCCTTGCCGCCGCCTTCTTCATCCTCTCTCTGCTCGCCGTAGCTTGGAATTTCGATCGTTTCGTCGCACAGGGGGCAAATTTTTTTACCCTCTCCAACATCGGCCTGACTTGGGTTCTTTTTCTCGGGGTCAAAGTCCTCCATGAATTCGGTCACGGGCTTGCGGCCAAATACCACGGCGCGGAAGTCCATGAGATGGGGTTCATGTTCATCCTCTTCACGCCTTACCTCTTCTGCAACGTCTCGGACGTGTGGCGCGCCGGCAAGATGGCGCGGGTCGCGGTCGGTTCCGCCGGCATCATGGTGGAACTGGTCATCGCCTCCGCGGCAGTCTGGCTTTGGCTGTTTTCACAGCCGGGATTATTTCATCAGATGTGCTTCAACACGATTGTCCTCTGCAGTGTTTCGACCGTGCTTTTCAACGGCAACCCGCTGATGAAGTTCGATGGTTATTACATCCTCTCCGACATCCTGGAGATCCCGAACCTTCGGGCCAAGAGCAACGCGTGGGTGACGGCGTGGGCTCAGCGCAGCTTTCTCGGGTTGCGGCCCAAGACGGCTCCCGCCGCTGCGCACGAGACGAACCCGCTCTTCGGTATTTATGCCGTGGCGGCTTACACCTACGGGTGGTTTGTCATGTTCAGCATCTCGATCATGCTTTTCGACCTCCTCAAGCCTTACGGCCTGCAGTTCGTCAGCCGTACCTATGTCGGCCTTTTTCTTTTTGTCTCTCTCGCCCTGCCGCTTTACCGGTTGGGGATGAGTGTGCGCGGCTTGCCTGAGTTTCGCAGCGCCGTCTTCCGGCGCGGGCGGGTGCTGGCCCTCGGGATTCTGTTGTTTTCGGGCTTGGTGTTTGCAGTTCCGTGGACTGAAACCATCAAGCGCTCAGCTGCCCTCGAGGCGGAGCACGTGGAACCCGTGTCCGCTTCGGCTGCAGGAATTCTCGAAGAGGTGAGAGTCTCCAGCGGAGCTGCGGTGCGCCGCGGCGATGTGCTCGGGACAATTCGCAACGAGGACCTGACTTCCAGCCGCGTCTCCTTGGGATTAGAGCGCGAGTCGCTGCTCGTACGCTTGCGGTATTTGGCCTCCGAGGATTCACCCGAGGCGGCGCTTTCCGTTCCGGTGGCGGCGCGCCAAGCCCGGGAAATCGAGGAGGAGATGGCTGGTCTGGATGAGAAGTTGGCTTCCCTCGTGCTGCGGGCTCCGCGTGATGGCGTCTTGAGGACGTCGCGACCGGAGGAGTTGGAGGGGCGCTATTTCGCGGCTCGCGAGCCGGTCTTTGAAGTGGGGAGCGGGGATGCTTCACGGGTGCTCATCGCCCTCGACGAGAAACAGGCGCGAAAAGTCCGCCCGGGACAAGCGGTGCGGGTCATCTTCACCGGCTTACCCGGTGAGACTTTCCAAGGGAGTATTGTTTCCGTGCCACCCGCGCCCTCGTCCGGTTTTTCCGCTCCGGCGCTAGCCAATCTGATGGGTGGCGACGTTCCGGCCGAACCCGGCCTTGACGGCCGTACGTTGCGGCCTTCGATGGCTCACTACGAGGCCGAGGCTCAGGTGGAAATTTCGGCGGAAAATCGGGCGCGCTTACGGCCCCACGCCTCGGGGAGAGCACGGATCGAGATCCGTCGTACCACGCTGGCCGAGTGGCTTTGGGACAAGTTTTACGACGCGGTCAATCCAGACATGCGCCTTTAAAGTCGGGTCCCCGCGAATTTTTCGCGATTACCATTTGCGTGGAGCCGCCTCCTGTGCAAAGGTCAAAAATTCCGATGCTTAAAAGTGTCCGCGCGTCCCAGCCCCCAGCTTCGTTTCTCGAAGCCCTCGAACCACGTATCGCGCCTGCCATTATCAATGCGGGGCCCGCTCTTGACGATGGTGTCTCAACGGGCGGCGTAGGCTATATTTCGTTGGGCACACCTTTCCAACAAGCTGGCGAGGCCTTGGTTTCCGGCCCCGCCATTTTTGATCCTCCGGTTGCCCCTGATCGTGCGGAGCATTTTTTCATCGACTTGCGGGCTGGTGACACGCTCCGCATTTACAATGACAGCACAGCCTTCGCTGACTTTGCCAAAGTGACGGCCGGACGCGTCTTTGCTTTCTTTTACGATAGCGACGGTGACAAAGCGCCTCAGGCCAATGAACTGACCGGTTTGGTTCTCAGCGCGGGTGCCAAGGTCTCGGTGAGCGGCGATGTGGGCGGTAGCATTCTTGCCACTCTTGATGCCAAGACAGGGGTGTTTTCCACCGACAGCTTGGTCTCCAAGAAACAAAATATTGCGGCCTTGACCGTCTCGGGCAACGTTGGCCAGTTTGATCCCGTTACCGGTGCCTTGAGTTTCGGCAATATCGTCAGCGGGGGAAATATTGACGGGCTGTCGGTCGGGCGGGTCAACATCGTCCAGTCGGGGGCGCCCGCGCCGCTATCGTATAATCTCGGAGGTGTGGCGGGGGTCGGGGACGGGGTGATCGGAGTTTTTGATCCGGGAGTGAAGCAAGCGGGGGGAAATCTTTCCGGGATCAAGGTTAATTCGGCGGATGTCATTGTCGCCGGTGCCGGGGGTCAAGGCGGGGCCGGCGGTAAGATCACCAATTTGCAGGTTCTTGCGGACGGGAATGGTATTGTGATTGGCGGCGGAGCCGGCGGTGCGGCGGGTCCTTCCAGCACGCTGGGCGGGGCCGGAGGCTCGGTGTCGCAGGTGGTCATCGGAGGCGTGGCCGATAGCACGGCCAACGCGCTGATTCAGGTTTACGGCGGGGCCGGCGGGGCGAGCACCTCTGGTCAAGGCGGACTCGGCGGAAGCCTGGGAAAAGTTTACGTGGGGTATGAATACAACAATGCCCGCCAACTCGAGGTATCCGAGTATGCCTTGCTCAACAACGTGTTCCTCCTTGGTGGCGATGGCGGCCAAGGCGTAAGGGGTGGCGCGGGGGGTGGTCTCAATCTGGTCAATGTGGTGGCGGCTCCCGGAGAGGACGCAGGCGTTGATGGGGAAATCCGCCTTTGGGCTGGCCAAGGTGGTGCGCTCGTGGCCAGCGGGAGCGCGGCGGGAGCAGGCGGGAGCATTAGCAACTTCAAAATTCAAAACCTCGACCCCGATGCTGCGGGTATTTCCGACGTGTCCGTCAGTGCGGGAGACGCCTCGGCAGCCAGCGCGGTTTCGGCCGGGCTCAAGCCGCGGGGGGCTGCGGGTGGTTCGATCACCAATCCGGTGGCAAAAGCCGGTGAAACTTGGCTTGTCGGCCAGTCTTTTGACTTCGAAGCGGGCAACGGGTCCTCGACTGCGGGGGCCGGAGGTGCGGGTGGTTCGATCACCAACTTATATTTCAGCCCTTTCACAAATCAGTTCCTGGAAACTCTGGCTTTGCGGGCTGGTGAAGGAGGCGACTCCGGTTCGGGCTCCGGGGGTGCCGGCGGCCGAATCAGCGGGGTTTACGTTCCGATATCTGATTTATCTGCGTTTCGAATGGCCGCCGGTGACGGGGGAGTGGGAGGTGGTGCCAATGGTGGAGCGGGCGGTTCCGTCGCTAATGTGCAAATTTTCGACCAACAGGATTCGGTAGTTTTGCCCGTTGATGTTGAGGCCGGCGCAGGCGGAGCCGGTCTCAAAGCCGGTGGAGCGGGCGGCGCCGTATCCGGCTTCTCTTATTTCGGGCAACTCGCCTCGCTTCGGGTTGCCGGTGGGGCGGGCGGGAGCGGTACCGACTCTGCGGTCGCTCGCGCATCAGGAGGCAATGGCGGTGCTCTCTCGGGCATTGCCCTTTCCGTGGGCGAGGCATCGGCCTCAGCGTTCGCTGTGCTGACGGCTGGCAACGGCGGTGATGCAGTGGGCAGTGGAGCGGGGGGCAAGGGCGGCGACATCAGCAAGAGCAACTTGCAAACCCACGGTGGGGTTCAAGTGTCTGCCGGACAGGGAGGCAAAGCGGGCGAGAAGGGGCGCGTCGGGGCCGGCGGTTCGCTCGGTTCGAGCGCTGCTGCCGCGGGTTTGTTTGCGCGCTCATCGTTGGAGTCTGTTGCCTTCCTCGCTGGTCAAGCTGGCGTTCCCCTCGCGGCGACGACGCCGAGCTCGGGCGCAGCAGGCGGGGGGATCAATAATGCCGTCGCCTCGGCAGCGAAGAATATCACTTTCACCGCCGGAAACGGCTCGTTAGGCGGGGCTGGGGGAACCATCTCCCGCGCTGGCTTCTACGGAGCTGATGACTTTGACAGTTCTTTTGCCGGCAACCTTGCGATTCAGGCCGGCCAAGGTGGTGACCCGTTGGTCTCGACCGCCCGAGGCGGTACGGGCGGTAGCATTAGTTCGGCGGTGGGCACCTCAAGCAGCACAGATGGCGCAACGGTTATTTTCGAGGCGGGGCGTGGCGGCGGAGTAGGTCCCGTCATCGGATCGACAGGAGGACTTGGCGGCTCGGTCAACGGCGTGAGTATCACGGCGGGTGCGGCACCATTCAGCGTGCTGGCTGGCCACGGCGGGGACGGGCAAAAGTTCGGCGGGAAAGGCGGCAGCGTGCAGAATATTGCGTCTACGCCGGCCATGGTGGTACGTGCTGTGGCCGCCGGTGATGGCGGAGATGTTCTCGCCGGAACGGCCAAGGGTGCTGCGGGCGGAACGGTCAACAAAGTCGATGTGGCCGGTGATCTCGGTCTCCGCTCGGGGGCGAACTTCGGCTTCGCCACCGATGGGTCCAAGATGGGTGGGGTTTTTGCCGGCCTCGGCGGGAGCAACTCCTCCGCGCCATTCGACGCGAAGCTGACCGGGGTCAATGGCAACGTGACCAATCTTACGGCACAGGCGATATCGGCGATCGTGGCTGGTCGTTCCTCCTCTCCGGCGCTTGTCAATCTGGTCGATGGTATTTATCTGCGCGGTAACACCGCTGCCGCTGTTGATTCGGCCGGAGGGTTTACCAATTTCGGGGTGGCCAATCTGGCCGGTGGAAAAGCCTCCTCTGCAACCGCCGACCCGCTGGCCGACCAGTTCCATTATGCGGGTGGCGTGGTCGATCCGAGCAACACCACGGGATTTGCCTGGAGCTACGGCACTCTGCAGGCTGAAGATGGCCTCATTGCGGCGACCACTCTCACCGCCAAACGCAACTTCACCCCGTTGGCCTTCTTGACCAATGCAGCCCCGGCCAACAGCCCCGCCGATTACCGATTGTTTGTCCCCGACCTGCGCACCCCAGCCTAATGAAAAGCATCATGCAAACTTTGCTCGAGCAACTTGAGCCGCGCATTGCGCCCGCCTCACTGGCCGGCACGGATTACGAGGCCATTACGGTGGGAAGCCCGCAACTAATCAAAGCGGGGGAAGGCCTTTCCACTTCGGCCGACGGCACGGGCAGCCTTCTCCTCAAAGTGGAAAAAGGCCAGATGCTGGTCTTCACCACGGATCTCAACGCCAACAATCGTTTCGATCCCAATGAAATCACCGGCATTGCCGCCGGCGATGGGCTGCGTTTTACCTCATTCGTCGACATCAACGGCGACATCGTGACGAACTTGCAAGCCAACGGCCGGCTCTCGGATTCCGATGGAGATCGTTCCAATGGTTTGGACGGCAAGTTGCTGCTCAACTCCCGCATCGAGAGCATCACCCTCCGATCGGTAACGGCTGCGGATTTGGGCGCGAATGGCTCTGTAGGTAACAGCATCGCGCTGAGTTCTTATTCGGTGCATGGCTTCATTTACGCCGGAAACGGCTTGGGCGGTGGAGGGGGCAAGGGGTTGATCATCGACACGGCAGGCATCTCGGACCAAGTGGCCAAGTTCAGCGGTGGCAATGTGGACCGCCAAACCAATGACGTCGTGCCCAATGTCGGTGGAATCAAAACCGGAACGGCTGCCTCTGGTTCCGTCTATTCGTTCGGTTACGATCCTGCGGATGGGAGCCAAGCCGGCGGCTATGGTGGTGCGTTGGCGGACTTTGTTCCCCAGATAGGTCAAGCCGGGGGCGACGTCCTCGGAATTCGGGTCGGGGCCGGCGCCAGCGATGCCACTGCCGACGCGTCGTCTGCGGAGTACACGATCGGCTTCGTCGTGACCGGCAACGGAGGGATCGGAGCTCGAGGTGGAAACATTCAAGACGTGGCGTTGAACGGAGATACCGGTGGTCTTCGAATTGTGGCTGGTGACGGAGGTGACGGTATTGACGGCGGGGCCGGCGGTAACATCACCAATCTCAGCGACGAGGGCTCGTACAATAGCGTGGTCGAGATCAGGGCGGGAAGCGGCGGCGAAGGCTTTCTCGGTCGGGCAGGTGCGGCCGGTCAAATCAGTTTCGGCACTATGATCACCAATGGCCAGGTGGCCATTGGCTTGGGCTCCGGAGGGATCGGTTTGACCCAGGGTGGCGCAGGCACCGGGTTACTTTCCGGGAAAATCCAGCTGAGCGAGGGCGCCGGTGGAGCCGCTGACCCGGTCACCGTGGTCTCGTCTTGGCGTCCGGATGATTCCATTGCTCCCATTGTGGCCGACTTCAATGACGACGGCTTTGCAGATGCTCTTTTTGCCACCCAAAACCCGAACCAGCTTGGCCTGCGGTTCGGGGCGGCTGGGGGTATCGCGCTGGGGGCACCGACCTTGTTCTTCAACGCCCCGGTGTATGGGTCGCCCGCGGACCTTTCGAGCGGCCTTGTCATCGCGGATTTCAACGATGACGGCCTTATCGACATCGCCACCGCATCTTCGCGGGAAAACGCCAGCGACGGCCTGCGTGTCTTCCTCAATGATGAAACCTGGTTCGACAAGGCTTCGTTGGATTCCGCTCTGCAAAGCGGCAATTATGTCGACAGCTATGTTCACAATGCTTTGCCTTACTTGCCTAGCGAGCTTCTGGTCGGAGGCTTTGAGCAGCATCGGCGGGGCTTTGCCGTCACGGATCTGGTCAGTGGGGACTTCAACGATGATGGCTTCACCGATCTTGCTTACCTCATGCAGGGTTTGGCCATCGCGACGGAGAATCCCAACCGGACGAATTTGGTCGTCTTAGAGGGATTGGGTGACGGGCGGTTTTTCGCCAATTTCGGTTACGACCGTGCCACGGACTCCCGCCTAAACCAACCCTTCGACGTTGCTTACCGTGGAGAAAACGGCTGGAACGAGGTGATGATAAAATCCTCGGTCACGACTGAGGGTGATGCCTCCACTTCGCGCATCGTCATGGCCCAAAACCAGGCCACCGAGTTTCTGGTCGGCGACTACACGGCCACGCCAGGCATTTTGACCACTGCCGCCTTGGCGAGTGGAAGTTTCTATCCCACTTGGCGAGCTCCTGCCCCGGCAGAACCTCCCGCTCTTACCACCCCGGCCAATATTCTTGGCTTCACCATGTTGGATATTGATCAGGATGGCTCTTGGGATATGGCTGCCCTCAACGAAACGGGCGCGCTGACCACGTTCCAATTTGATGGAACGTCAGACAGCCAACTTGAGTGGGTAGAGGGTGTGGGTTTGGTGGGCAGTGAGAACACTCTCTTCGGCGATGGTGGACCGGAGTTCTTCGCGATCGCCACGGGGGACTTCGATGGCGACGCGGCGACAACAGAGATTGCCCTGCTTGGAGACGATCCGGAACCGGCGGGCTGGAGTTTCCGATTTATTGAGTTGGGCGGACTCGACATTTTCACCACGCGGGCCAACTTGGTCAGCTCAGGTTCCGCCCAGGCTTTGGCTCCGGCCGATTCAGGTGCGGACTTTGCGCCGTTTGATCTGACCGATGGTGACGGCACTGTTCCTGGGGCCCAAGGATTTGTCATCGCCGGCAAAGTTTCGATTACCGACGATACAGCGTTGCTGACCCCTGCAGGCGACCTGCTGCCGCTGAGCGCGAATAGCACGCTTCTTGTCGCCGGAACTGGCGGTGATTCGCGCCTCGGGGCGGGTGGGAACGGCGGTGGCCTCGGGACTGGGGCACTTGGCTCTTCGGTCGACTCCACAACGGGACTCTCAGCGACAACGGCGGCGATCGAAATCATTCAACCAGCTGACGAATTTTCCCAATCTGTCGTGGCACTGTTGGGCGCGTCGGGAGGCAGTGGATTTACTCAGGGCGGTCGCGGTGGTGCTATCTCCGGCCTGAGTGCAGGCTATGCTTCCGGGGCGACTGTTCTGGGCGGGACATACAATCTCCGCGGGGGAGAGGGCGGATCTGCCCTCCTAGGGGCTGGCGGTTCGGGAGGCAGCTTGGCAAATTTCTTTACGCAGACTGGCCGGAATTTTACGGCCGGCGACGGTGGAAACGGCATGACCGGCGGGTCCGGTGGCAGCATTCAGCCCAACACAGCTTCTGGCCAGTCTTCGAACCAGTCCAGTCTTGTCACAGCTGCGACAGGCCGCGGCGGAGATGGGATCACAGCGGGGGGACAAGGAGGGGAAATCACTGGTTTGGTCAGTGAATTTCTCGCCCTTGTTCAAGGGCAGGGCGGGTTCATGAGTTTTTCCACCGGTGACGGTGGCGATGCGGTCGCAGGTCGGGCCGGTAATGCTGGGGCGGTTGTCCGTTCCAGCCCTCTGGCCACAAATAACAATTTGGTCGGTCCGCTTACCATCTTGACCGGCGCTGGCGGCAACGGGCTGATCGGTGGCAGCGGCGGCAGCATCAGCGAGTTCCGCAATACCTCAACCCTTTTCTCCTCACCTTCTCTGGTTAACCTTGTGGCGGGCAACGGCGGTTCGGGCGTGACGGGCAATGGCGGTGCCGGAGGCAGCATCACCGACGTGACGGCTTCGGGGACTGGAATTGGTGTGGTTGACCCCCTCGGGCCACCGCAACAATTCAATCGCGTGATTGCCGGCGACGGCGGTGACAGCTTCGGCTTGGTCGGAGGCGCTGGTGGTGCGCTCAACCGCGTCAATTCCACTGCCAACTCGTCCGCCACAGCTGTCGCGGCCGGCCTCGGCGGAGACGGCCTGAGCCGGGGCGGGGTCGGAGGTTCGGTGCTGAATTCATTCGTGGACTCCGCGGCGAGCAATGATGCCGCTAAAGTGGTTGTTTTTGCCGGTTCCGGCGGCAGCGCCTACGCTGCCCTAGCGACCAGCTCTAATGTCGGCCCGGTTGGATCTTCTTCGTCTATCCTCGCCCTGCGTGCCTTTGGCGGCGTAGCTGGTATCGCCGGCAACGGTGGAAGCATCACGGGATTAACCCAGCCAAAAACGGTGGAAGCTGCCGTAGACCTAGTTGCCGGAAATGGAGGGAGTCTTATGAACTACGGATCTCCGGCCGATGCTAAGACCAACGTTGGCGCGGGCGGTTCGGTCACCAACATCAACTTGGCGGGAGACGCTGGCCGCATTGCTTCCAATGTCGCCATTCAGTCCTACGGGGCGGATTTTGTGCAGACCACCTTGAGGGATGCTCCGGATACCCAGTTGACGAGTGCGGTCGGAAACGTCGGCGTGGTGGCGGGGGAAGCGGGAAGGGTACGCGGAAACCTGCCGGGCGGTGATGGCGGTGCCAAAACGGGGGCCGTGACCAACTTCTCGGCGACCAACATCATGTCTATGGTGGCCGGTTCCGTAGACCGGATCGCAGCCATACGGGTCATCTCCGGGATCAATGTGGACGGGGGTATTCTGGGTGCTTACAAGAACACGCCGAAGCCTCACGACGCATCGGCGCCGCTTTACCTTGCGGCCAACGGTGTGACCCGCCTCGATACGCCGGCCGTGGGTGGACGTCTCATGGATGGCGCAATCATCACGCAGAAAAATTCCTCGGGCTTGCTGGGAGCCCGCATTTTCACGCTCTAAGCGCGTGCTGCAAGGTGAGTCCTGTCTCAGCCCGCACCTTCGGCCAGCACGCGGCGGGCGGACTTTACTGAGCCGTCCGGGAAACATATTAAGGGACCGTTTCCGTGCGCGTCGCTACGTTCGATCAGCCAAGGTTGTTTCGCCCAACGGTTGGCGATGTCTGGCTCGGCGGTGAACATGGTTGGGATGTAATGAAGCTTGGGATGCTTGTCGGGCGGGGTGTCTGACCGTGTGTAGGCCGCCTGGATGGTCGGACAGCGCCAGACTTGCGGACCAATCCCAAAGGGCTCCAGAGTCTGAAGCCAGAAAGTTTCCCAAGCCTTTTCCTCGTTGAGCGATGGGCCTTGTGGCCAGACAGATTTGTGGTCCTGCAGATACCCGCGTAGGCCGATGTTCAAACCACGCAAGTTGGCCGCGCATTTTGCTTCGCCGGCGCGCCGCATATAGTCCCCGAAATTCGGGATGAGAATTGCCGCCAGAATCGCCAAGATTGACACTGCGGCAACAACCTCAAGCAATGTGAAACCTTGCAGATAACCCCGGGACAAGGATCGTCTGGGCGGACCATTCACCATAGCAAAGCCCGTTCGGTAAGCTTTAGGGGCTTATTGGGCTGTATTTCCGTCACCGGATGTCGAGCTTATGTCGGAGACCTTGATGCCATTGAGTGAGAACAGGGTACCAGCCCCGCCCACAATCTGTAACTGACCGGTGTTGTTGCCCGTAAAGGTTACGGGAGACTTGTCGGAGGTGAGGGACGCGGTAAACCCGCCGCTGGCGTACGAGAAATTAGTTTCACTGAGTACGCCTCGCCCATCGTACATCGCGCCAGCAACCGAACTTGCATCGACGTTGATGGTCGCAAAAGTTGTCCCGTAGTAGGTCACGCCATTGAAAAAGATGAGAAAGTAGTTTTGCCAAGGGTCCGGAATAACGGTGGATTGGATGACGCTGATGTTGGTAGTGGTGGTCGATTCCGAGTTGGTGATGATGGTCGGAGAACCTGCTTGGAGAGCAAACCCGAAGACGCCCGAGGTGTTGTTCCCGAAGACAGTGGCCGAATATACTCCGTCGAACTGCCCCGGGTAATAAGCGCCGTTGGCCCAAGGTCCCGGACCGAAGCTACCTGCTTTGGTCGTCGCGGTGAGAGCCACCATTACTGCCGCAATGAGAAGAACTGAAGCCGGGGCGAATACTTTTTTCATGTTTGGAAGAATTAACCAGATTCTTTCAGCCCTTCGTACTCGGGTCAAGCCCCCTCTGGCGGCATCTCCAAGCATGGAGGACACACCCTGTTCCAGAGTCTTGCGTGCTCGGCCACCGGGAGGTCAGAGGTCCAGCTTGAGGATTTGGTGGAGATCGGGGAGAAGGTGCATTGGAGCCGCCGGGGGCTGGGTGCCGAGGATAAGGACGTCCTCGGAGGTCGGAAGGGGTCGCTCGGTGGGGGTGGCGACGGACTG
>Ga0247843_1005350_pt1 | contig 17964 bp, 16 predicted proteins | sample LaCruzMarch2017__FD_192420 | JGI IMG/M metagenome (GOLD analysis project Ga0247843, IMG submission 192420) | Freshwater microbial communities from meromictic Lake La Cruz, Castile-La Mancha, Spain - LaCruzMarch2017_8m | ecosystem: Environmental > Aquatic > Freshwater > Lake | place: Spain... | reverse complement strand
CCTGGGCCGACCGCACCGGCGTCGACTTGATCAAGCAACAACCGGGGGCCGATCCCGCCGCCGTCGCCTTTGATACGGTAAAGGCTGGCAAGGCTCGCGGCGCGGATGTCATCATCATCGACACTGCCGGCCGACTGCACAGCAAAGAAGATTTGATGGCGGAACTGGCCAAAATCAACCGCAGCATCGCAAAAGAACTTCCCGGCGCGCCGCATGAAACCTTGCTCGTCATTGATTCCACAACGGGCCAAAATGCCGTGCAGCAAGTCCGCGCCTTCAGCGAAGTGGTCAAACTGACTGGCCTCGTCGCCACGAAACTGGATGGCACCGCCAAAGGCGGCGTCCTGGTCGGCATCGCCCACCAGTTCCGCCTGCCGATATCCTTTATTGGCGTCGGAGAAAAAGTTAATGATCTCAGGCCCTTCAACCCATCAGAATTCGTCTCGGCGATGGTTTAGGCAGAGTCCGAACCCCGCCTAAAATATTTTGTAAGAACCGCTAAAGCCTGCCCGCATCCAACCGATCTCCTTAGGGAACTGGGAGATTTGATGCGGTTTAACCTCACGACAATCGCCTGCCCCGCCGTTGCGATCCTTATCGCGGCGTGGACTTCGTCTTGCCTGAAAGGCCCGGGGTTTTTGAAGCAGGGCGAGACCCAGGCTTTGACCAGCCTCATTCAAACCACCGAAGAAGCCGGCGACGTCACGGGCAGCTATTCCGCGGCATCCAACCGCTACCAGACAATCCTGGCGTCCTCTAGTTCAGCCCTATCCGGCGCATCGGTGATCTTCCCCCCAGGATCTCTTTCCATCAGCACGTCCATCATTCTGGGGGAAGGCTCTGACGCCGCGAGTGCCGATGTCCTGGCACAGCTTGGACTGGATTCTTCTGCGGTGAGCGGCGTCGGATCGTCTCTCTACGTTTCTGCCTCTGACGCCACCGACCTTGTTGTTCCGATGTCCCTGAGCCTGCCCTTGTTTTCTTCCAGCAGCCTGTTTCTTGACGCCGATACGTCTCGTTACGCCGTGGCTTACGTTGGCATCAAACTGGAAACCAAAGAAACATCCGTCGGTTTGATTCCCAACAAGGAAATCACTTTCAAGGACGGCAATGCCACGTTCGAGACGTCGACTTGGGGCAGTTACCGTTTGGTGCAAATCAGCGAAGAAGTCGAGAAGCCCGTCGAGCGCGTGGTCAAACCCACCGCCGAAGCGCCACCCAGACGCAACAACGAGGTCAAGGACCTGCCCAAAATGTTGGTCACTGGTCGCAAACCGTTTGTTGTGCAGCCCGTCGGAAAATTCACGGTCACAGGCGAAAATCTGATTGGCATGAGAGCCTTTATCAAAGACCGCAAACTGACCCTAAAAGAATCCAGCGACGGCAAGTCCGTTGAAATTCAGCTGCCCACCACCGAAGAATTGATCGCCATCACCAAAACCGCCGCCACTCCCGGCCGCGGACTCGGCATGTTCGTCATCGGCCTTGGCCAGGATGGATCTCCCGGAACGGAAACCAACATCATGATCTTGGACACCAAGCCCACTGCCAGTGCCTTTGCCTTTGCCTTCAACCTAAACTCCGAAGCCATCTGCGCACGTCAGCCGTTCATCGATGGCGCGGGGGGCACCAATCGCGGTACGGGAACGGTCAACTGTATTGGAAAACCATCGGCAGAGCCCGAATGCACTTCGGCAGTCACCAATGGTTGCCTCCTGCCGACGGGTTACGTGGCCGCGGGATGGGATCGGATTGCTGAAGGAAACATCAAAAATGGCGTCACGATTGCCGGGGTCGCGGGCAAATTCCCAAGCGCCGGTTATCTACTCCCCGTCGGGACGGCGAAAAAGCTTCCCGAGCATCCAAGTCTGAAAGGAGTCACGATTCCGGCTTTTGATCCAATAAACACTGTCTCAGCGAAGACCGTGAATCTTTTCGATGAGACGGGTGCAGCATACGCGATCAATCTTCTTAAAGTCTCTGACACCAATGAGCTGACACCCGGAGCTATCCCCATCAACTTAAAACGCAGCAATACGACGACCCTATATCTGCCATTCAAAGTCATTGGCGCACCGCAACTGGTGCCGCCCTCGATCAAATATGGCATTACGATTTTCAGCACGCAGGGATCGACACTGACCCGGGACTCGTGGAGCTCAACAAACAGTGATAACTCCACGACATGGGCGGACGCCGCCACTGGTTATGATTGGACGGAATCGTCATCAGGTTACTGCACGGCACCGGCTACCTTGCCCACGCCCTGGGACCTGAAAATCGCTTTGCAAACCGGTATCACCGGCGGGCCTCAAGGGTTACTGAAAGACTCGACCTCACCTGTTTCTGTTCAGACCGCCGAGAACGAGATTATCAAAACCTTTACGATTCAGCCTCCCATTGACGGGACACTCGATAATACAAACGCTTCATCGTTCCGGGTCCTTTGCGTCAACAAAACATCTGTAGGTGGCCCGTGACGAACACAAACATCCAACTTGTTGTCATCGCAGGTGTCGCAGGCATGGTCCTGATCGGCCCTGTCGCCGTGGCACAGGAGCGGTCGTCGTGGTTTGTCACGCCGCCCGACCGCACGACGGCGTTGATCCTTGCCAGTGATGCCGCACAAGTTTGCAATGGCGTCAGCTATATCGATGCTGTCACCGGAAAAGCAAACATCGGCACCGCAACCGGGATAACGTGCCTCGGCAGGCAAAGTACTACCGCGGCTACCTGCACCGCCGACGGCAATACAAACTGCGTCATTCCGGTAAATGAAAACCTCCCGGCAAATAAAAAACTCATAGCCGTTGAAGGACCATCTGCGACGTCCATATTGAAAGCTGAGAATATCAAGAAGGGGATCAAAATTGGCGGTGTCGTTGGTGATTGGCCGGGTACGTGTACGTCATGCAAAATGAACCTCGCCGTTGGCGTCGTCGGAAAGGATGTCAGCGCGCTGCTAAACTATCCCACCATCCTTTCGACGGATTCAAAAAAGTCATACATCCTGTTTGGCGACGATGGAACAAGTTACACGTTCACCATTTCATCCCCCGGCGGCACAATCACGCCGTCAACCGGGGATGCGGACTATTTTACCAACATCGATAATACGCTGTTCAAAGAATTCACTGTTTCGGGAGCTGAGGATCTGACACCCGGATCGATTGTGCACGGAAAAACGATTTTCGGACAGGCAGGCACGGCTATTCCGCGCGGTCCGTGGATCAAATCTGCAACCCTCACATCCGTCTTTAACCGGCTGGCAACCGGAACATCCCAGACTCCCGTTGCGAAAGCCAATATTTTCAAAGAGGCAGGAACAGAAACTTATTGGATGTTGCTGCGCGTCAGCAGCAACACACCTGCACCGGTTTCGAATGCCGCGAGTAAAGCGTTCACCGACTGCAACACCGCGAAAGTCAGCATTACCGTTGATGGAACCAGCATGATACTCGGAGGTTTAACGGCACAATGGGACGTCCCGACCGAGGCGGACATCGAACGGGCTTTCTACACGGGCGCGACCGCTGCGAGCGGTTTATTCGAGGACGAATCGACGGCAAACCTGTCCATGTATGGGACCAATCAATTGTTTTGGACTGCCAGCACACCAGGATCGACGCCAAACAAAAAATTTTATTTTAAGGATCAAGGCACGGTACCAACAGTATCCGCCGAAAGCAGCGGGGGTAATGCCATGACTCTTTGTGTCTATCGAAGTGCCAGCATCGGGCAGGGAAATGATAGAACATCATTTATGCTCAAAACAGGCACCGACCCTGTGCTTTTCGAGACGAAACTTCCGGACGGGACTGATGGTCAGCTCAGGGCTCATGTGTACCTAACGTCGAGTGAGACGAGGGCTTTTGCCTATGTGTTTAACTCTCTGGCGAATACCCCAATTCAAGCGAAGTACCTGCTCAACAACGACACCACTACGCAAGTAACGTCGGTCTGTACCGACCTCAAAAAAACATTGGCGACACTCAACAGGGGACTACCGTCAGCTTTCGGAACCTATACATGGATGCCCGTCAGCAAGGCGATCCTAGACGCGAATGCGGCGGGATTCACTCTTGAACCATTCCTTGGCAGCGTCACAGATGGCCGCTACTCACTGGGAAACCTATTACTTGTTTTCGACAGCACACAGTCCCAAGGATCTTTCGGACTTTTCAATTTCACTGCCGCTGGCCAAAATCCGGTCACTGCCATTGGCACCGAAGGATCAGTCATCTGTACCGCTGGTCCGTAAACCTTTCTGACCAAGGTCAGGACTCAAACGACTCGGTTTTGAATTGCTCGGGCGCGACGCCTTTTGAGAGGGCGTGGTTGCGACCGAGGTCCATCATTTCTTGCGGGCCGCAGGACATAAATGTGACGTCGGCGTAGTCGCCGGCAATCGTATCGGCCAGCATCGACTCGTTGATGCGGCCGTAAAGGAAACCTTCCTTCTCGGCGTGTTCGCGAGACAGGCTGACGATGACGCGGCAGTTGGGAATCCCGCGCAAGGCGTTCAAGTCTTCCCAGCAGATCAAGTCCTTTGTGGACCGGTAAGAGACAAGAAGGGTCATCTTTTCGGGAGATCCTTTTTTGCCAAGCGTGTTTGCGTGCTCGCGCATGATGCTGACAAACGGGGTCACACCACTGCCGGCGGCAATCATGAACAAGTGTTTCTTGTCGTGGGCGGGATCGTAACAGAAGCGGCCGATGGGGCCGCGGGCGCGCAGGATGGAACCAGCACGGACGTTGTCGCAAAGCCAGTTGCTGATCAGGCCCTTTTCCACGCGCTTGACGGTGAAAGCCACCGTGTCGGGCTGGCACGGCGATGAGGACATTGTGTAACTGCGAACGACGGGCTTGTCGGCGACGTCGTCGAAACGAAAGGTCAGATACTGGCCAGCAATGTAATCGAATGCGCGCTTGTTCTCTTCGGCATCCACCATCAAAAAAGTGTCGGTGTCGGGAGTCTCGTGGATGACTTGAGCCACGCGAAGGTTCATCCACCCGCGCTTTACGCGGCGGTCGGGTGTTGGGGCGAAAATATTGACCACATCGGTTGTCATGACAATTCCTGACTTAAAGCTTCGGGTGCAACTGAGCCACAGCGGCTGAATATTCTTTTTCAAGGCGGGCGACAAGCTCTGCGCAACTCGGAATGTCGCGGACAGCGGCACAAACCTGGCCGATTTCAAGCTCGCCGTTGGTCAAGTCACCATCCAGCATACCGGACTTGGCGCGGCCTTTGCCGAGGTGGGCCGCAAGTTCCTCGGGCGGGGCGCAGCGGGCCTCGAGGGCTTTGATTTCTTCGTAAAAAGGATTCTTCAAAAGGCGAACAGGGACGAGCTGCTTCATCATTAAAAAAGTGGAATCAGGTTTGGAATGGACGATGGCGTTTTTGAAGTTGTCGTGGGCACTGGATTCGACGGTGGCGGCAAAGCGCGTCCCAATCTGGACGCCGGAGGCACCCAGGGCCAGGGCCGCGGCAATGGCGCGCCCGTCGGCGATACCACCAGCGGCGATGACTGGGATTTTTACGGCGTCGACGACCTGGGGGATCAAGACCAACGTGGTGATCTCGTCACGGCCATTGTGACCACCGGCCTCGAATCCTTCGGCGACCACGGCGTCGCAACCGGCGTCTTCACATTTTTTGGCGAGGTCCGGCGAAGACGTGACGTGGACCACGGTGCAGCCATGACTTTTCAGAAACGAAGTCAGTTTCTTAGGGCTGCCGGCTGAAGTGAAAAAGATGCGCACCCCGGCATCGAGGGCGACCTTGACCTGTTCGTCGATGCCCGAATAGAGCAGCGGCAAGTTAATTCCAAAGGGCTTTGAGGTCAGGGACTTCGCCAATTCAAGGTGATGTTTCAGGAGGTCGGGTTTCATGGAGCCGGCTCCGACAAGGCCAAGAGCGCCGGCATTGCTGGCGGCGGCGGCGAGTTTTCCGCCGGAAACCCAGACCATGCCAGCCTGCACGACCGGCAGTCGTGTGCCGAAAAGTCTGGTGAGCGCGCCCGGAGACGAAGGGGTAAAAGTCATCGTCGGAAATCCTCGCAATAGAAACCAATGAAATAGGCATAAAATGGTCGCAGCCCGATGGTCTATGCGATAATAAACAAACCGCTTTAGATGCGCCAATTAAAGGCCAAAAAAGGGCAGAGAAAATCTTGGAACACAAAATCCACCGTAAACCGGAAAATGCTTATAAATTGCTGGATTGCGGCAATTTCATGAAACTCGAACAGGTCGGACCCTGGCGGATTGCCAGGCCAGCGGCGCAGGCGGTTTGGCGACCGAGGCTGCCCGATACTGAATGGCAAAGGGTCGATGCGAGCTTTGAGCGGTTCAAGGGCGGCGATGGCAAGTGGACCGTCCACAACCGGAAGTTACCCGGGAGTTGGGAGCTGCCCTGCGGGCCAGTGACTTTAAACGTCAAGTTGACCGACTTCGGGCATTTGGGGATTTTCGCCGAACAAGACCGCAACTGGCCGCGCCTCGTGGAGCTGGTCGAAGGCGGCAAGGATCTCGTCAGGAAATCCGGGGAGGGGCAAGGCTCCGAAGGATTTCAGGTGCTAAACCTGTTTGCCTACACCGGCGGGTCGACTTTGGCTTGCGCCCGCGGTGGGGCCCACGTGGTCCACGTCGATGCGTCGAAGACGAGCGTGGCCTGGGCGCGGGAAAATGCCGAAGTTTCAAAGCTGGCAGACAAACCAATCCGCTGGATCGTCGACGACGTCCGGAAATTTGTGCAGCGCGAAGTCAGGCGCGGAACGAAGTATCACGGAATTATTTTAGACCCGCCGACTTATGGACGCGGGGTAAAGGGCGAGATCTGGCAAATTGAAGATCACCTGTCGCCGCTTTTGGATGACCTTGAAAAAATTCTGGCCGAAGATTTTTCATTTATCATGCTGTGCGCCCATTCAAACGGCTACACGCCGCTGGCCCTGAAAAATCTTGTTAAAGACATGCTGCGCCCAAGGGCAAAAATCAAATGCGATCACTTGGCCGAAGAGATGGTCATTGTCGAAAATAGCGAAGGAAATAATATTAACGCAAATGGCGATCGCCTGTTGCCCAGTGGTGCCATGTGCCTGACCACCCGGAAATAATCACCAGCACCCAAAATGCGAAATTAAAGGCCCTTATCGCCCTTAGAGATCGCAAGGAACGCGAGGCGACGGGCCTTTGCCTGGTTGAGGGTTTGCGCGAAATTCAGATGGCCATCGCAAATGGTTACGGCATCGAGACCCTGTATTTTTGTCGGGGCGAATTTTCAGGCGATGGCGAAAAATCCATGAGGGAGATGAAATCCCTGAGCGAGTCGGCCAAACAAGTGATTGAACTGGGCGACGTGGCTTTTGAAAAGGCTGCCGTTCGCGAAGGGCGCGACGGGCTCATTGCGACCGTAAAAATGCGGACGTGGACTTGGAAAGATACAAAGCCTTCGGCAATGCCATTGATTCTGGCGGCGCAAAATGTTGAAAAGCCGGGAAACCTGGGCGCCTTGCTGCGCACGGCAGAAGCCGCCGGAGCGACAGTTCTGGTGACCTTGGACGCCAAGGTCGACGTGTGGAATCCCAACGCAATCCGCTCAAGTTTAGGCTGCGTCTTTCGCGTTCCCGTCATCAATCAATCGTCGGAAGAATTTGCGGCGGAATGCAGGAACAGGGGAATCCGGACCGTCGCAGCGGCCTTGACGGAAAAAAGCCAGTCGCACGATGCCGTCGACATGACCGGGCCCACGGCCATTGTCATGGGGGGCGAAGCCTGGGGACTTACCGATTGGTGGCTGCACCACGCCGATGCCACCGCCATGATTCCCATGCACGGAAAAGTCGATTCGCTGAATGTTTCCGTCGCGGCAGGAATTCTGATGTTCGAAGCGCTGCGGCAGCGGGCAAGCCAATTACCGCGTTAGAAATTTCCCGGCAGCGACCCCTGAAAGCCAGGCACCCTCAATGCGCGGGCCGCCGAATGCGTCTCCCGCCAAGGCCGCCACAGGTTCCGAAGAAATCTGGCGGTAACGGTCGGGGCAAGGATTTGCGGGAATTGCATAACGCCATCGTTTAAGTTGCCAACGGGTGGGATCACCCAAGGTAGCGGTTGATAATCCAGCTGCAACAACCATCTCGTGGGCCACCACAAGATCATCGGCAGCGAAATTTGCGCGACTAAATTCAGGGCAACTATGCAGGGTAACCGAGCCAGCCACGGGCGAAATCCCCTTGCAGTGATTATCGGCGCCCCAAGACAGCACGGGACCATCAAAACGTCGGCCGCCCGGCGCAGGAAACGAAGCCGCCGCCTCTGAAGGCCCGGCTAAAATCATCAAGGCGAGGCAAGGATCGAATTGAACATCATGGGCAATCATCCGGCATGATTCCGCCAAGGCATCGTCACTGAAAAAAGCTGGTGTTTGTGGTGCTGGGGCCGTAACCAAGACGGCTTTGGCACGCACAGAGGGGCGATTCTCAACGTCGATGCACCAGTGATCGCCTTGGGACGAAATTTTTGTGATTTTATGATCGACAAGAATTGAGTCCGGCGGCAGATCCGACGACAGATGTTTCACAATCCCTGTCATCCCATTGGGGCAAAAATATCGAACATGCCCGTCCTCGCCAGTGGCCTCACCGTCGGACGACGGAAATCCATGGCACCAAGGAGCAACGACGCCGGAGGCTTGCCATTGGAGAACCGTCGTTGCAAAGCCATCGTCACGCACCGTAAAGAATTGGGCACCGTGATCGAACACGGCTGCACCGATCCGACGCGTGGCAATTCGTCCGCCCGGTGCACGACCTTTGTCAAACACGGCGACAGACTTACCCGAGGCCCGAACCACCTGAGCCGCGGCAAGCCCGCTGATTCCAGCGCCGACAATGGCAACGTCCATAAGCATTTGTTACGATCCTTCTGCCATTAAACACCAATAGGAACATATTCCATGCAAGTTTACGATCTGTCGAGTCGCGTCTACATCATCACCGGAGCAGGCGGCGGAATTGGTTCGGTACTGGCAGAGCATTTACACCACTGCGGGGCGAAGCTCGTCCTGGGCGGACGCGATCAAGAAAAGTTGCACCGCATCGCTGAAAAAACCGGGGGAATTGCCCTGCCTTTTGAAGGATCCGATTTTGCCTCTGCGGAACGTCTGGCCGCAGCAGCAACCGAGCATTTTGGAAGAATCGACGGCGCTGTGTGTTGTTCAGGATCCGTGATTTTGAAACCCGCACATCTGACCACACAAAAGGAATTTGAAGACACGATCGCAGCCAATGCGAGCGCGGCTTTTGGGCTGGTCCGGGCCGTCGCCAAGCCGATGATGGAAAACGGCGGATCGATTGTTCTTTTTGCATCGGCGGCCTCGGTCACGGGACTGGCAAACCATGAAGCCATTGCCGCAGGCAAAGGTGCCGTGATGGGACTGGCAGGATCGGCGGCAGCAACTTATGCCCGCTATAAAATTCGCGTCAACTGCATTGCCCCGGGACTGGTCGAGACGCCCCTGACAGCGCGAATCACTGGCAATGAGGCGTCCCTCAAGGCATCCGTTGCCATGCATGCCATGGGGCGTATTGGTCAGCCTGAAGATGTTGCGGCCGCCGCAGCGTGGCTGTTGTCGGACGACAGTTCATGGATGTCGGGAAATACCCTGAGCATCGACGGTGGCCTTGCCACCATGAGGGCTCGTTGATGAAAACAAAAAAAATATTAATTACCGGCGCATCGGATGGAATTGGCAGGGTGACTGCCAGAGAACTGGCGGCGCGTGGACACCACGTGATTATCGTGGGGCGTGACGCGGCGAAAACCAAGCGTGTCGCCGCAGAAATCACGGGCAAAGTCGATTGGATGATCGCCGACCTGTCGCGACCGGCACAAGTGAAGCAACTGGCCCACGATTATCAAAGCCGGTTTGAATGCCTCGATGTCCTCGTAAATAATGCGGGAGCTTTCTTTTCAAAATTTGGAATAACTCCCGACGGCATCGAGCAAACTTTCGCGCTGAATCATTTGAATTATTTCTTTTTGACGGACCTTTTATTGCCGCTTCTTTCCGCGTCCCACGGAGGGCGAATCGTCAACGTGGCGAGCGAGGCCCACCGCGGGTGCGAACTGGATTTCGACAACCTCAACGGCGAAAATAAATACAGTGGTTGGCGCGCTTACCAAAGGTCAAAACTGGCGAACATTTTGTTCACGCGAGAGCTCGCGAAAAATCTAAAAGGCACCAGGGTCACAGCCAACACGCTGCACCCCGGATTTGTCGCCAGTAAATTTGGCCACAACAACGCTGGCCTGTGGGGACCAGCCGTAAGGCTCAGCCAAATTCTGTTTGCCATCAATGAGGATCGTGGGGCGAAAACGTCAGTATTTTTGGCAGACGATACGTCGGTGGCCAACGTCAACGGGGAATATTTCGACAAGTGCAGGGTGCGCAAACCGTCGCTGGCTGCCATGAATGATGATGCAGCCGTCAGGCTTTGGCAGGTCAGCGAAAAAATATTGACTCGGTTCAGATGAGATTCTTCGCCAACATTGCTGCGGCAATCCACCCTTTGTACAACCAGGCAAAAGTACGCAGCCAGTTGGTCCAAACGAGACGCTTGATGATGGCTTGATCGAAGCCCTGCGCAAGGGCTGCATGGCATGGAATGCTAAAAACTGCCGTCACCGCCAAAATCATCAGTTCGATACCAACATTTAGAAACACGGTAGATCCATCGAGGCGCGCAGAGCCCTCTGGCGTTGACAGCCAAATCATAAAAACTGTTGCGAGCAGGGCTTCCGCAATCATTGGAACCCCGACGACCCAAGTTGTCAGAATCTGATGCCGGTTTGCATAGTGAGAAAAACCGTCGCGCCCAATGTTTGAGAACAGGGGGTAGTGGACGATTTGAACAAAGACAATGACACCAGCCATGAACCAGGTGGCAGCAAAATTTCCCAAAAGGCTGATGCAAATCCACTGGGGCGTGGCAAACATTTGGATCATTGATTCTGACATAGTGGCGCGTAACCTTCGCGATAGGTCGGATAGTTGAATTCAAACCCCGTCGAGACCAAAAAATTGTTGGCAATTCGCTTGTTGGATTCTGGCAAACCATTGGCGGACGCAACAGGAACGCCGTCCCGGTGAAAGTGGATCGAGGGGTTGGGCAAGCCCAGTTGGTGCCTCAGCCAAAATAAAACTTCAATCTGGGCTGCAGGATCATGATCCGTCACGCAATACAGGTGCCCAGGGCACTCGATGCTTGCCAGATGAATCAATGCGCGGGCTCCATCGACAACATGGATGCGATTGGTCCACGCAATCTCTTCAACTATAAGAGGATCTGGCAGGGCGCGCGCCATGGTCAGCAGGCGCGTGCGCCCAGGCCCATAAATTCCAGAAAGGCGAGCCACGACCGCACCATCGCGAGCAGTGACCAGAGCCTCGCCTTCTAAAATGGCCCGCTGCGCAGCCGGAAGAAGGTCTGGGTCGATCTGGTGGAATTCGTCAAGCCATTGACCCTCGTCTTCTGGGTAAACCCCAGTGCTCGAAACGAAGATAAATCGGGGTAAAGCCACGTCAGATTTTTGAACGGGGGATCCGAAAACTGAATCAAGGGCAGCCAAAACGTTCGTAACGCCATGGCGATAAGCATCGTGATAGGCCTCGACGGAACCCGCACCAGCAGAAACGCAATAAATAACGGCATCGATCCGTGCGACTCCCGCAAGAACCCCGATCACTTCACGAACCTGCACCGGGTCCAAAACGTCCATCACATGCCAATGGACCAAAGGCATCGCAGAAGATTCTTCACGCGAAGGTTGCGACCGGCGGGCCGCAAAAACCTGATGGCCGGCATCCGACGCGATCCGGCAAACGACTTTGCCAAGGTAGCCAGCACCGATGACGAGGATTGTTGGTTTGTGGCTCAAGGTGAGACTTCTTCTGTCTGAAGGCAGGCCGAAATCGCCTTTTCGAGCAATGGCCTGCCGTCAATGCGCGCGCCGAGGTGGGACAAAAAAACAAAAACACCACCAAGCTTCCGGTCGAGAAAAAGTAGTTCACGAGGCGGCGATGGCAACCGTTCATCGACTACAAGTTTCACGCCCATTCGGGTTGCGCGCTGCGGCAAATCACTTTTACCCCAGTCGTAAACTCCATGATTGAACGGTTCGATTACCAGGTTGCACAGGTCAACAAAAATTCTGGTCATCGAAGCCGACGCATTCCTGGGAAGAATGCCGACGTCTTTTCCGGCTGCCGCCATCCCGGATTCATCACCATCTAAAGCCGCGCGCACCAATTGTGCGTAACGACGGACAAAGGAAGGGGGAAACCTTCGCATTGCCCCGAAATCAAGCAAGACAAGGCGATCTGGCTCATCGCCGGACCCAAGGCGAACCCGGTAATTCCCAAAATGAGGATCCGTCTGAACCAGATTCCAGGAAAAAAACTCGGCAAGGAACAATTCAAGAAAGCTTTGCGCCAGAGCCTTGCGTCGGGATTCCGCCATGGCTTTCACGGCAACGTCTTCGATCTCAACGCTGTCAATCCAAGTCGTTGCCAAAATGCGAGGGCTGGAATATTCGTCGATCACTTCAGGAACAAGAAACCGGGGATCGCCGGCGACGAGAGCCGAATATTCACGGGTTGATTCCTTTTCCTGGACATAATCCACCTCGCGCCGGAGCATTGACCGGACTTCGGCGAAGATCGGACCGTCATCAATCTTGATGGGCAGCGCTCCCATGAGTTTCAAAATCACCCGCAGGTTGCGAAGATCGCCTTCGATGGCTTTAGCGACACCAGGATACTGAATTTTGAGGCAAATTTTCTGGTCGGTGGCCAAGACATTTGCACGATGCACCTGGCCCAGACTTGCGGCAGCCCAGGGATCTTCATCAATGACAAGTTTTGCCATGCGTTCACGGCCAAGGCGACGAACCAAGGCCTTTTCAATCACCGGCCATGCGACGGGGTCAGACTGGGCATTGAGTGTCCGCAGGATTGCGTTAACTTCCTTCGGGAAAAAATGCTCGCCCACGAGACCGAGCAATTGCCCGGCCTTCATCATGCTGCCCTTCATCTCGCCCATCATCTTCGCAAGGGCCTCTGCCTGCTGAATGGCAGTGCGTGTTTTTGCGATGGCTGAAAGACCGCTTTTGATTCCAAAGCCAAAAACACGGAGCGATCGTTCTATTGCCGACCCTGGAATCCGTTGGATGGTTTTCTTGCTTTTAATGGCCATTTTACTGCAAATAGAAAAGAGATTTTGACATCTGGGTTTAACTTGCTGGCTATGATCGCTCGTATGGACAATGACGGCAACCACTGTCACAGCAAAAGCCGCGGGCAGCAAGATAATGTGCTGTAAAAACCAGGAATCCCGTTTCGGGATCCGTGTAATAGTCCCGCTCGGGATCCGGTTTGGATCGCACGGGAATTTCAGTCGCGCGTGTAGTGCTCATAACGTTCTGGCTCCGCTTGCCAAGGACTGTACTCCCACTCCTCGGTCGGGGGAATCATTAACGTTGCAAGCGCAACAACGGCGACGACAGGAAGTATCGTGAGCCAGCTCTTGATCAAGCCAGCCGTTACGGGAAAAAGGACGACCGCGAGCAACACGCCAGCTCCAATGCACCAACTCATCAATGATGCCCTTCTGGCCAGGTAAACAACCATATGGGCGTAACGCAGCTTCGGATCGATCTCTTTTTTACTGCCTTCAGGATTTTTTGCGGCCATCGGACGATACCTCCTTTTTGGAACCTAAGTCAGATTTGGATTGGACCAGAACAAGCTCAAGTTGGCCCTTCATGTGCCAACGAAGCGTCGCCACGGCACCCGTGAGCCCGCAAAAACAAAATGAATAAAATAATCCCTGTTGATCCGCCCAGATCATCGGCACAGCGATCACGCCAATCACGCCAATCATGATCATTGCCAGGGCGTAATTCCATCCGCCGTAGGAGTCGCTTTGATCGCTGCCCGTCATTGGCATCCACAGGGCAATCACCAACCCCAAAAAGCCAAATCCAACGGCAAGAGCCAAACCAAGGTCAAAGGCCATCACGAAGTCCATCGCTGATTTCAGAAATGTTGGCATCTCAAACCTCCCTTGAATAGGGAATCGGCAAATCCATTCCGCACTGAAGTGGGCAAATTTTGCCGGCATATCAGCAGGTTCCACTAGACAGCCAGACAGGCCCCGGAACTTCCCGCGAAATTTCCCTTCCGGCGTCGGCACGGGCCGGTATAAGATGACGGAATTCTTGGAAATTAGAAATGCACCGGTGAGGAAGACCATGCGCAACCAGACCTTGTTCGCAGCCCTGGCGTTTTTCTCGGCCATCCTGCCCCTCCATGTCCTGACTGGCCATACGCAGACCGCCCATGCCATGCCGGCCCAACCGGCCGACAAGGCAACAGAAATGGACGAAGAGGACGCTGTTACCGAAACCACTGGAGAAGAGCGCGCCGAAAGTGAAAAGGACTCAGTCCTGCGGGCTGCCCGGCAGGTGCACCTTGGTCAAATTCGTTTTGACGAAAATTCCTTTGATTTTGGACGCGTCAAACGTGGCGAAAAGCTCGGCCACCGGTTTACCTTCAAGAACGTTGGCAAAGGCCCTCTGAAGGTTCACGGCGTTCACGCTTCATGCGGTTGTACGGCGGCCGAAGTCAAAACAGACAAGGAGTATTCGCCTCAGGAAGCCGGTGCGATTGACATCACTTTTGATACGACGGATTTCACTGGGAGCGTTGTCAAAACGGTGACCGTGATGACCAACGAACGCCATGTGCCCGACAGGACCTTGTCCATTCGCGCAACGGTCGTCAGTGAATTTGAGGTCAACCCGCCACTGGCAGACTTTGGTCAGATCTTGACGCAAAATGGTGGCGCCCAGCATGTCGTGATCAAGCCGCAACCGGGTTACAAAGTTAATATTGAAAAAATCAGATTCAACGCTGAAGTCTTGCAGGTTTCGTCGAGCACCAAAGACGGCAATTATGTCCTGAATATTGAACTCAAAAAAAATATTGCACCGGGCTTCATGAAGGAAACCATCTACGTAAAAAATAATTCAAAATCGTTACCAGAATTACGCATACCAGTCCGGGCAACGATTCGTGGCAACATCGAGATCGAACCCCGCTACCTAGAGTTCGGTGCCATTTCCCCGACCGACAAGAGCAGCCGTTCGGTTACAGTAACGGGACTGCAGGACTTTGAAGTCAAGAACGTCAGGATGGACCTGAACCTGAATGGAACCAAGATCAAAGACACGTCGACACTCTTGAAGGTAAACCCTGTCAGCACGGACAAATTGAAAAAGTTGATCGCGATCGACCTGATGAACAAGACGGAAAAGGCAGGCAGCGTTCACGGCAGACTATTCATCGAGACCACGGATCCCCAGCAAAAGGAAATCCCGGTCGATTTCTACGCCTTTTTCAGGTGATCAACTTTAACGATAAACAGATGGTGCTCATGTTAATGCTGTACGGAATCGCCGGTCTCATGTTCGTGGTTGGATCCCTGATGTTCTGGATCACCAACAACGATTCCAATGAGGGCAGTTTTATTGCCCCCGGTAATGAGGACGGGAAGACAATCCCCGACCAACTGCCCGGATGACTCAACTTTAACCAACCTGAAGTGCTCCGTCCGGCCGTAAAATACGCCCGGATTTTTTTTGCTACGATAAAGAAACAGCACGTTCTGAATGGTCCCGCAATCGGCCTCGGCCTGGCGCATGGTGATTGAATCCTGCAACGCATTGAGGCGCGCAAGCCTTTCGTCCATGACGGCTTCTGAAATCTGGCCCGGCATCCTGGCAGCCGCCGTGCCTTTTCGCGGAGAATATTTAAAGGCAAAGATGAAGCTATACTGAACCTCTTCCACGAGCTTCAGCGTGTCTTCAAACTCTGCCTCCGTTTCACCTGGAAATCCCACAATCAAGTCGGTCGAGATTGCCATGTCGGGAACAGCATCGCGCAACCAGCGGATCCGTTCACGGTATTCCGCAACGGTAACTTTGCGACGCATGACTTCCAGAACATGATCATTGCCGCTCTGGACAGGCAGATGCATGTATTTGCCCATACGGGAATCGTCAGCAAACAATTGGGCCAGGGGCTGGGTGAAATCATGCGGGTTGCTGGTCGTGAAGCGCAAGCGCTTCAGTCCGGGCAAGGTAACCACCTGACGCAAAAGTTCTACGAATGGGCCGTCTTCACCAGCAGAAAGTTTCCTGGAATCAAGAAGGTCCAAACCATAAGAGTTAACGTTTTGCCCGAGGAGCATGATTTCACTGGCGCCGTTTGCGAGCAATAAACGGCATTCATCAAGAATCTCATCCGGCTTGCGGGAAATCTCGCGGCCACGGGTGAAAGGAACAATGCAAAATGTGCAGAAGTTGTTGCACCCTTGGGTGATGTTCACAAATCGGGTGACTTCGTTCTTGCCAGTTAAAGTCGGCGGAACAACATCTTGGCCATGGGCACGTTTTTTTTCTTCGCCAGGTTTATTGAAACCAAGCGCCATCACGGCACTACCGTTGCCAGTCGACCGCGAAAGTAGATCTGGAAGTTCCTCTATTTTGCCTGGCCCCAGAAGAATATCGATCTGCGGTGCGGCCTTCAGAAGCTTTGCGCCTTCGGCTTGAGCCACGCAGCCTGCGACCGCAATCTGGACACCCGGGCGCTTTTCCTTGAGGTCACGAAGGACCCCAAGACGGCTCAACACTTTGTGCTTCGCTTTTTCCCGAATGTGACAGGTGTTGAGCAGAAACAGGTCAGCTTCTGATTCATTCTCCGTCAAGGCGTAGTCCATGCCATGAAGCAGGCTCAGCATTTTTTCGCTGTCCGCCACATTCATTTGGCATCCCCAAGTCTCGACGTGAACCTTTTTCATTTGCGGTTTTTCTTTCTCGCAGTTTTTGCGGCCTTGCGCATCTTGCGGAGCTTGTCCCGGTCAACCGGTCGGGCTGCCTTGGCTTCGGCCTCCGCGCCCCCCCCACCAAAGAGCCCGCCCATAGCACCGAAATCTGGCATGCCGCCACCAAAACCTGGAATGCCGCCGCCCATTCCGGCCTGTTTGGCCATGTTGCGCAATTGGTTGAGCTGCCCCAAGGCCTTGCCACCCGGGATTTTCCCAAGAAGACCCATCCCTTGCCCAAACATGCCCATCATCTGGCGCATCTGCTTAAAACGCTTTAACAGGTCGGAAACCTCTTTCGCCTGACGCCCAGAGCCACGGGCGACACGCTTGATCCGACTGTCGTTAAAACAATTTGGATCGATTCGCTCTTTTTCCGTCATGGAGTCGATCATCGCTTTGACCTTGGTCAGTTCACGATCATCAAGATTGACGTCCTTCGGGATCATGCCTTGCATCGGCAGTTTGGCCATGACCTCTTTCAACGATCCCATTTTCTGGATGCTGGAAAGCTGATCGTAGAAATCCCGGAAGTTGAATTGCCCTTTGAGCATCTTCATGGCTTCGGCTTCGCGGTCGCCATCCGACACGCGATCGAAATCCTTCATCAAACCGACAATATCGCCCATGCCAAGGATCCGGCTGGCCAGACCCTCCGGACGAAATTCCTCGAGGCGATCGAGGTCTTCGCCCATACCGAGGAATTTGATTGGCTTGCCTGTAACTTCTTTGATGCTTAGCGCTGCACCACCGCGGGCATCGCCGTCCAGTTTGGTGATGACCACACCGTCGATGCCAATGCGGCTATCGAAAGCCTTTGCCGTGGTTACTGCGTCCTGACCCATCATTGCATCGCAAACGAGCAAGATGTTGTCGGGATGCGCCATGCGCTTGATGTTTTCCAGCTCAGTCATGAGGCCATCGTCGATCGTTAAACGACCGGCGGTGTCGAAAATCACGACGTCGGCCCCAAGGCCAGAGGCGGCAGCCAAAGCCTGGCGACAAATTTCAACGG
>Ga0247843_1005347_pt1 | contig 17968 bp, 19 predicted proteins | sample LaCruzMarch2017__FD_192420 | JGI IMG/M metagenome (GOLD analysis project Ga0247843, IMG submission 192420) | Freshwater microbial communities from meromictic Lake La Cruz, Castile-La Mancha, Spain - LaCruzMarch2017_8m | ecosystem: Environmental > Aquatic > Freshwater > Lake | place: Spain... | reverse complement strand
TCCAGCAATGATCAAACTAACACATAAAATGGAGAGAAATGTTTTTTCAGTGATAGAGAACATCCCTCCAATGAAGGCCATAGGAACTGAACCTGAGACGAAAGGGAGAATCAATTGTTTATTAAAATAACCTTTACGATAATAATTCCAACAACCACCACTCACGACGAGTAGATTACAAATAAGACCTAATGCAGGTATAAGCTCATATGGTATATCGGAGACAGCTAAAACAGCTAAATAAGAAGATCCCCCACCAAAACCGACTGTGGCATAGAAAAAAGCAATGACAAAAAAACTTAAAGCGAGCAAGTGGCCTTCAAAAATTCTTCTTTCGTATTAATATTTGAAAGGTTAATGCCTTCTTCTTGATCAATGAGTTCTATTGCAGACGTTTTTAGAATTTTAACAGGGCATTTTATGTCTTGTTTAAGAGCATCTTGGAAAACTTGAAATGCTTTTGGGGTATATAGGGCGCAGAGAGCTTCTGGAAAACCCTCTTCCTCATTTTTATAACAAATGGCCACCATGTCATCATTGGCATTGGCCAATAATTTTTCTATCGTCTTAGAATTAAAATAAATTAGGTCACAAGCAACGATAATCCAATTTGCCTCTGGCGCTTTTTCAAAAGCCGCTAAAATTCCTCCAATAGGTCCGACTTCCGGAAGACGGTCACTGATGGTTTTATATTTTTCAAGTGATGTGCCTTTCCATTGATCAGGTTTTGCAGAGAGATAAACTTCATCGCAATAGGAACTGAGAACATCATGAATATGCTCGGCATGAGGTTTACCTTGATAAGAGATAAGGGCCTTATCCTCTTTCATTCTTTTACTCTTTCCACCTGTCAAAACGAGTCCATAAGTTGCACGCCCTAGTAAGGTATGTTTGCCACCTGTTTTAGCGAGAAGTTTTGTCTCTTGAATGATGATGTTGTGAGAAACGGCCTTACACATGTCGTAAATCGTCAAAGCTGCCGTCATAGCACCATGTAGAGCTTCCATCTCTACACCTGTTTTAAAAGTTGTTTTAACCTGACAAATAATCGTCACCTGAAGATTATCATTTATCGATATTTGGAATTTGCAATCTTCAACTGGTATTTGATGGCAAAAAGGGATCATCTCATGAGTTCGTTTTACTGACATGGTTCCCGCAATAATGGCCGTCTGGAAAACAGGTCCTTTTTTAAGAAAAATTTCTGCACCATTCAAATAAGGTTTCATCTCAATTGGGAGCTGCACCAGACTCTGAGCTTTTGCCATACGGATGGATACTTTTTTAGAGGTGACATCCACCATAGTGGGATTATTTTTTTGATCTACATGAGTAAGCATTAGAAATTTCTCCAAGGATAAAAGACAAAACTCTCACCCTTCTTAAATACAGATTGTTCTTTGGGTAACTCAATAAAACCGTCACTATGAGCAAGAGATGTAAAATCTCCAGAGTTTTTAATCTTGAGTGGCTCAGCTTGTAAAAAACCGTCCTTCATAAAAAATATTTTTACCGGCAAAAAAAAGGTCAGATGCTTCGTAAATATAACTTCTTCACTTAATCTGGCATACATCCTGCGTCCTGGAATGATGTAACGATGAAGGCAAACGAGACTTGAAACAGGATTTCCAGGAAGGCCCAGGACTGAAGTTTTATTTTTTTCATCAACACCAAACCATAGAGGTTTGCCTGGACGTTGAGAAACTTCGTGAAAATACTTCTTAACACCCAAGTCAGACCAGACTTTAGGTAAATAATCAAATTTACCTTTGGAAACTCCACCTGAGTAAATCAGAATATCATAATTATTTACTGTTTTCTGATAATGATCTGCAATCTCTTTGGGATCATCGTTTAAATGTGCCAGAGTAATATTTTCAAATCCATTAATTTCAAGGGATTTTTTTAAGGCATAAACATTGGATCTTCTTATCTGATGTTCTAATGGTTTCTGATCTACTTCAACTAACTCATCTCCAGTTGAGATGATCATGATCTTATGACTTTTTTCAGTTTTAATCTGATCATAGCCCATGGATGCTGCTATTCCAACATGAGGTCCATGCATGAAGGCAGGAGCAGATAAAACGACTTCTCCTTTTTTACAATCAGATCCGGCAATATGCACACTTTCAAATCGAGATCTTGGAACTTCAAGAATAATTTTGGCCACACCCTCTTCGATAATTAGATGTTCATACTGAATAATAAGATCAGTTTGATGGGGTAAAGGGGCACCAGTCATCACTTCAAAACAAGTTACGGGATCTGCTAATTTTCTGCTGGGCGAGCCTGCAGGACAAACTCCCATAATGATAAATTCACGTTGACCTTTCTCATACGAATCAAAACTGACAGCAATTCCATCCATCATAACCCGATTAAATGGAGGATAATCTCGATCTGCATAGAGATTTTCTTTTAAGGAAGCTGATGCTTCCCATTTCTGCATATGTTCCTTAATGAGTATGGAAGCTTCTTCAACATTAATCATTTATTGAAAAAACCTTTAATCGATTCATCCCGCCATCTGGCCAGGAGACGACTTTGATCTGCTCAAATGTTTCTTGATGAGAAATATTAAATTCTTTAATATTTCCAGCAAAGGCCTTAACGTTTTCTTTTTCAATAAATTTGATCCATTTACCATTAGAAAAACCCTCAATAGAAACTTCCAACGGGTTATTATTCACAAAGTAGGTGAAATCCAACTGAATTTTATGCACACGCAATGGTTTGGCCAAGGCGACGATGACTTCTTCAAAATGGCCAAATATACGGCTTCTTGCCGATTCAAGTCCATCAAACATATTTATGGGCGCAAAAGGAGAAATCAAATGAATTGCTGGACTATAATGTTGGTTTGAAGCAAAAATAATTTTTGCACCTAAGGCAGAAGCGGCGTTATTAAATTCATCACCTTTTTTTAATACACTCCAATTTCTATTAAGCTCTGTCTGATCAACATTATACTTAATGCTTATGGGCTTAACTGTTTGAGGGATTTTCTCTTCATAACTCACACTCATGGCATCTGAATATTTTTTAAAACTATTTTTTTCAGATGAAGGAATATCCGAATATAACCCTAAACGAGAAAAACCACCGTCCGGAAATAGCGAAACTCGAATTTGAGAAACCACCGGAGTAGCTTTTTCAAGTTTGATTCTTTTTTCTGAATGCCCTTCAATTTCCGTTTTCGGCAAAATCTCTTTCCAATCATTTCCAATCAGTGCTTCAAGACTAATCATGGGAGCATGATTACCAAGATGGTATTTTGTTGAAAGAAGAATGTACTCAATAGGCGAGGGCCTTTTCATCTCAAAAACCAAGTAATCAAAACCACGCTGGTTATGTCGAACCGTTTCCCAACTATCCATAACCTTACCTTGTTTGCCAAAAAGTTCTGGATCAAATATGGGAAGATGATCACTTAAAAGATTTTCTGCTCGAGCAAATCTTTCATTAGAAACTTCTATAATCTTAGCATCCATCGCAACATTAAATGAGGCAAGCGGGTCTAGAGGTCCCTTGTCAGTGATCGGTTCTGGCCGGGTGGCAATAAAAGAGCTGAAAATAAGTTCTTTATAACCCATATTCACAACTTCTTCTTGTGGAATAGAGTCTAGATTAAAATTATTTTTAAATTTTGTTACATCCACTCCCTCAAGTTTTAATTCTTTTAAAATAAGCTGGGTCGCCTCCGCATTGAAGAGCATTCCTTTCAAATCTCCATTACATAAAATAACTAAACCTTTTCCACGGTCCGGCCCAAAAAAACAATGTAGATAAATACAGCGAAAGCCATCATTGGCACCCTGATGTATCGCGAATTTGTTTGGTCCTGCTTCTCCTACAAATACTCCCAGACCCATATTAACGCCCATGAATTGCTTACAGCCTTTATCTGTACCTAAAAGCATCTGACAGGCAGTATCGTGAGAAATACCTGATGAACCACGAGTGTCATGATAGGCATTATCAAGATGAACAAGAAAACTGGCCATCGCATGGGTTGTTCCCATAGAGCCAGCTGCAAAAGCTGGGAACATTTTCCGTGTTCCCTCAACTACTTTTCCATCATCATTAAACCCTTGAGCATATTCTACACCTTTAAGGGAGTGCTGCTCAAAACTAAAATCCCTCATACCGAGCTGATCTAAAAAGGGTCTTGTGAGAGAAAAAATGCACTCTTTTTCCAATGCCTCAATTAAATGCTCAAGAACGATAAAACCACCACCTGAATATTGAAAGATCTCTCCTGGAGTATTAATGACTTTTATAGGCGGATAACCATATTCAGTATTTCCATCCAAGAAACATTGGATCTTAGGCATCTCTTTATTGGCAGGAACTCCATTCACATAATGAAGATTAAGAGCACAGTGGCCCATGAGATGGGAAATCGTCACGTCGTCCCCACCCGTTAACCTAAAAGAAGAATTGGTTTTTTCAAACAACGAGTTCACTGAAGTTGTAAGAGGTATATGCTTTGACTTAAAATATTCCATTGCGAAAGCACTTCCAACAGTCTTACTTAGGGAGGCCATCTCGAACCATGTTTTTTTATGTGCAGAACCAAAAGTGAGGCATTGAATTCCTTCTGGAATCATAATAGAGATTTGAGCACCATCGATGCCGTGATTATTGAATGCTTTTAATAAATGTTCATGAAGTGAATTTATAGGATGATCCAATACTCTTTTTTTAGTAATCTCCCATAATGCAAGACGCGCATTATTCATTTCTGACTCTAATGTATTATTTATTCTTTCTTTAAGAAGTTTAAGTAACTCAGCTCCCGTTTTCCCCTGAGCAGAGACTAAAAACTTCATGCCAAATATCTTTTTATACTTATCACCCAGAATTTTAAGTTCATTCAGGTTCGTTTGAACGGCCGCTTGTTCCTTCGAAGCATGAACATCAAGAGTTTTTCTATTTTCTCCGATATCACCATGAAAAGAAGCTGCTTCGATAATTTCATCTTGATTAAAACTATTTATAATGTTTTCAATTTGTGACAAATCAAGAACGATATTTGCCATCATACTCTTAGCAAAACGAAAACTTCCACACATCTCAAAATAATAATTAAATTTCTTAACATCTTCTCTGATCAAAAATTTGTTTGAATCCATGTTTACTACTGCAGACCAAGGATTATCAGATTTTCTGATGGTATCAAGGGTGAAGGGTAAAAGAAGTTGTGTGGCAAACTCTACAGGTTCTTTGTCCGTCATGAGCTTAACCATGAGATTCATGGCAACAGGATACCACTTTGCTGTGCGATCATCCCATTTAACCTGAACGATTTTTTTATCATTTGATAGATCTTTTCGGATAAAATGCAATTCTTCATGAGCAATCTTTAAAAAATCTTCTACTAAAAAACGTCCATGGTATATCTCATGCCAGACTTCCCATCTAGATCTTTCCGCAGTAGCAAGATCATCCATCACTCTGACAGGGACTCCTGATACTTGAGCAGGCAATGCTACACAGCCATTACCTGAAAGCCAATCTGTGATATATTGCAAAGACTGAAACACATTATAACGGATTTCATCTGGATGATTATTTGCAATAAAATGAGATTCTTTAATGTCGGCGACGATGAGAGAACGTGGATAAAGGGGATCACTTTGATCTAGCCCATGGATGTCTTGGCCATGAATAAAATCTAACATCTCTTTATGATAATTTGTATCAAGAAGTGAGGTCACAAGTGCTTCAAGCTTTTTTGAATCTCCATTTTTGTGAAATTTCCAAGCTTCCACAAGGGCAAGACCTAAACGGACAAAGTCTGGATGCGCCACCCAGAATCCGGTGAGTTCACGTTTTAGTTGAGTCACGACATCACGAATGTAGCCTTTCATCGTTAATTGAAATGATGGCCCCATAAGATCATTGGAAATAGGAAGAATGCCGTACATTCCTCCAACTTTGATTCCTCCACGAGGACCCACCACATTGGCCAAAAGATCATGAGAAGCTTTAATGTATTTGATCACGATGTCTGGATCGGCCTTAACTGGAATGCGATAGTTATGGTCTTCTTTAAATAATCTAGCTGTAGAAGCAAGATAATCATGCCACCCCAAGGATGCTCCAGCAAAATAAGGATACAACTCATCCATCATTTCATTGGCACGAAAAACAGCACGAGGATTTTCTAGTACAATCATGACCCGGATGGATCCAATCTCATATGAAGCATGCTTTTTTTTCAGTAGAGCTTCCGCTTTTTCAAGCATGATTCTTATGTAACGGGCCTCTTCTTCATTCTCAAGTTTTGGTACATAAAAAGCTAACGCTTTTTTATTATGCCAATTCTGAAATAAATGAAGGGCAAAATCATATAAATGCAAAGGGATCGTATTGTTTTTATAAAACAAGAAAAAACATGGCAGTGCCAAACCAGGAAAACGTTTTATGGGAAGAGAGATTTTTTCTTTTTCTAACTCGTATTTTTTTCCATCATCCAGGCTTAGCGTCCCATCAAGACATTTACTAAGGTTCTCTCCGGCCGAAATCAAATCTTGTCTTAATGGAGTTTTTGAATCCTCATCATCAGCTCCCCACTTGGGAACACTTTCATGAGTTGCAAGAAGTTCACGTACAATCTGCGGCTCATCTTTAAGGCGGCGATGATAGGCATTCATGGCATTGATAGAAAGTTTTGCATTATCTGGTGGACCAAAAAGAGTCACATGATTTCCCTGAAGAAATTCAGGAAGAGGAGCTATTTTATTTCCGTTGCTGCGGCAATAGTCTTTAGTTTTTGGTCCCAAAACAATTCGGCCTTCCGTATCTTCCATACCAAAGATTGTTTTATAGTCTGGACTCAAAAAATCTCGTTTAAGATCTTGATTAAAAACCCTGCAGGCCTTTGTGCGATCATCAATAAACTTACGATCACGAATACGGCGGTTTAAAACGAGAGCTAATTCATCTTTTACCTCTGAATAGAGATCACATAAAAAGTTAAGTGACGCCTCATTCTCAAGCCCCCCTCCTACACCTACTTCAACAAGACCTTTCACACCTTTTACAGGTTTGGCCTCTTTAAGAAGATGCTCTTTGATGGCGGGAGATAAAAAATCGTCATAATAAGGGATTTCTGATTTTTTCAAGTTAGCTGCCTCGATAAGTTGAATAACCGTAAGGATTTAAAAGAAGTGGAACATGATACTTTCTATCTGAGTTCTTCACTTTGAAAACGATGGGAATATTTAAGAAAAAATGTTCTTCATTCTTAAAATACTCTTCAACATGAAAAGTTAAGCGATAGACTCCAACCTCATTTGGACACTGGAAAACAATTCGTCCATCAGTATTAGTTTTATGCATACCGACCTCTTTCCAAGAGGAACCATTTTGTTTCTCAAGCACTACAGGTACATCTGCCGCTGGTAGTCCTTTTGTCGTATCAAGGATGTGAGTACTAATCATAAAATCCTTATTTAAAAATAAATTTTAAATCACTGATGCCCGCTGGAGTCACCGTAATTTCTTTAGTCTGAGTTCCGTAAACTTCATGCCATGCCTCTAAAACATATTGCCCTTCAGGAATATTTGAGATCTTAAATTCCCCATTCGCATTAGAAACTGAGAAAAACGGATGATCTAAAATCGCAACGTAGGCCCCCATCCATGGATGTACACTACATTTGGCCTGAAGAAATATTTCTGATTTCGTAAAGACTTTGCTCTCACGTTGATCTTTATGTGGCATGGCCATGTTAAATTTCTGATTTGCAGAAGTCACACTCTTCACATTATGAAAGATCGAATCACTATTAATAAAAGTTACTTTCTGACCTACTCTGGCACCAATCACACGAGGTGAATACATACAACCTCTTTGATCAAGCACAACTTCGGTCGAGGGTATATCGTCGTAGATTTTTCCTTCATGACCTTTTATTATTCTCACGAGAACATTTTGAAGTTTTCCGTTTTTTACGATAACTTCATTTGAGTAAGCGCCATTTTTATGTAATTTCGCACAGGCGGCAGGCATACTGAGTTTTTTGCCTTTAGGAACTTCTCCTTCAAAGAATATGACCCCTTTAATATCTACCCCGGCACTTGTCGGAATATGAGTTTGTTCCACAGGAATGGTTTCATTTTTTTTCTGTTCATGCACATGGTATGTTTTAACAACATCAACAGCAGCTTCTTCATTTTTATCTAGAGAAAAAAGAATCACGCCCATGATAAGAGTTATGCCGATAATACCAAATACAATTGAGCGTTTAGGATTTTTAAGTCTTACAACAAAGTACTCTCTAATTGCCGCCCCACCGGCACTGATCAAAAGAAGAATAACCCAATTATAATCATGCCCATAAGTTTGAGGGAAATGGTTACTGAGCATGATAAAAATAACTGGCAATGTGAAATAGGTATTGTGAGTGGAGCGATTCTTGGCATTTTTTCCCCAGTCCTGATTAACGGGCACTCCATTACGAGAAGCCTCCACCATCATAATCTGGCGAGGAATGATTCTCATAAAAACATTAGCTGTCATCCACGTTCCTAACATCCCACCAATATGAATGTAAGCAGCACGACCACTCATTGTATGGCATAAAAGATAGGCCATCCCGGTCAGCCATGACAAAGTCAGAATATGACCAAAAACAGGAGAATTTTTATTGAATCCTCTTTCCCAAATAAAATCATAAAAAAACCATGATCCAAAGATGGAAAAAAGACTCAAACTCACTGCTTGAATGTAGGTCATGTTTGATACGGACGAATCTAAAAGAAATGTTCCATCACCGGAATAAAAATGAAGAGCAATCAGCAACATCCCACTGATCCATGTCCAATAAGATTCCCATTTAAACCAGTGTAAACGTTCCGGTACTTTGGTTGGACCCATAAGAAGTTTTTCAACATGGTAAAAACCTCCACCATGAACCATCCACACCTCGCCAACATGTCCAGGTTGTGTGGACTTTTCGTTCACTTCAAATGTTCGATCAAGCCACATAAAAAAAATCGAAGTACCAATCCATGTCACGGCAACAGTGATATGTAACCAGCGTGTGAGTAGTAAAATCCAGTCAAAAATTTCTTGATTCATTAGGCCCCATTTCTTACAGAAAAAGTAACCCATTAAACCATTTCAAGGATAAAAATCCAACGGCGATTCCTCCATTTGACACACGTGACCAGGCAGGATTTTTAAATCATCTCTTTGGCCTTCTTCACCATCTCAGTAAGATAGGGCCGTATACGAATTCTGATCTCTCGACTCGTGCCTTCCAACACATGTGTTCCTCCCTGAAAACGGTAAAGTAACTGTTGAACTTTTGAGTTCCAGAAAATGCTTTCTTGATCAGAAATTTCGACAACAATATCTGGTATGCCGTCACGAAACATGAGAGTCATAAGCCGAATGTCTTTTTGAGCTTCCGAAGCCTCATGAGTTAACCTCTTTTCATCCCTTAATTTCGCCTTACGAATATCAAAAAGCTCACCAAGTTCCTGAGCTAAATTATTCACCATGGGTTCCGACATTCTGTTCTCCTTTAATGGTTTCCCTTATTATGCTGAGATAAAATAAAATTCTCAAGTTCGGGGAGTATTTAAACCTTCCATCATTTTTTAAGATTTGCAGATTTCTAAGTTTCAGTTAGTCTTTTTCTATGTATTCCCTTCTGCTTATTGGTATTTCAATCTTTGCTGGTTTATTAGGATCCATTTTAGGACTTGGTGGTGGTATCATTATCGTACCTGCCCTCACCATATTTTTTGGTGTTGATATTCGTTATGCCATTGCAGCAAGCCTTATTTCCATTATCGCAACCTCCTCAGGTGCAGCGGCCGGTTTTTTACGAGACCGTCTTACCAATTTACGTCTGGCCGTTTTACTTGAAGTCGGAACTGTTCTTGGGGCCATGTTTGGTTTTATCATCTCAAGCAAGATTGAATCCTCAGTTCTATTTTTATTATTTGGAGGATTTCTCCTTTTCTCCTCCATCATGATGCTTAGAAAAAAAAGTGATTCCCATTCTAATGTGGACCACCCTTGGTCTCAAAAACTAAAACTCGCAAGTTCCTACACTGACGAAAACGAAAAACTCATCTTTTATAAAGTTGCGAACGTTCCATTTGGTGTTGCAGCGATGACTATCGCCGGGATGCTCTCTGCTTTGTTGGGAATAGGAAGTGGCATTTTTAAAGTCATGGCCATGGACAACGCCATGAAAATCCCAATGAAAGTTTCTTCCGCTACTTCAAATTTTATGATTGGAGTTACGGCAAGTGCCAGCGCTGGAGCCTTTCTCCTTCGAGGTGACATCCGTCCCGAAATCGCTTGTCCCGTTTCAGTAGGAATAATAGCTGGATCATGGTTAGGAGCAAGACTTATGCCTAAAATGCCTGCTATCCTCATACGTCGCATTTTTATCGTTGTACTTGCTATCGTTTCTATTCAGATGATTCTGCGAGGACTTAAGACATGAACACAAAACCAAATCTTGAAATAAAAATTTCATGGTTTTTAAGAATAGGCGTGATCGTTGCTGGTTTTTTATTATTGGCCGGAGTGATTTCTACATTTAAATTTAATGGTAATCCATTTTTTGTTTTTCAAGTTTATGACAAAATCCCACTTCAAATAGGTCTTCTTCATCATCTTAAACACCAGCAGTGGGGAATGCTCTTGTCCTACACAGGTTTAATCGTTTTGATTACACTTCCCATTATTAGGGTTATACTTACGGCCATTCTTTTTATCAGACAAAAAGAATACCACCTCGCTTGCATTGCAATAGTGGTACTTCTTGGATTAATGATGAGTTTCAGTTTAGGATTTGAGATTTAGTAAGAAAACTTAACCATGGCCTGAAGACATTTTTCGTCTTTGTCTTTAATCTGATAACGGTTAATGAAATAGGCGTACTCAACACCCAACTCGACACGATTTGATTTTCTCCAAAGACCATGCCCCAAATCCCATAAGAACTGAGGCTGAGCTGTAAGAAATTTTCCACGTTCAGCAAACATATATTCATTTTTAGATTGATCTTTTTCTCTAGGCTGATTTCCATCCCAAGGAGAAGTCGCGATAAAACCTGTAAATTTATAATGATTCCAAGGTCCAAAATCCCAAGTCATTTGCCAGTAACTTCCGATTTGAAAACCTACTCCTGATTGATTTGGGTTATCACGAAGCACAGTGTTTAAAGAGAAAAAATCAAACCCTGGTAGAGCAATATCATATTGAAGACCATAAAAATAATTTCTAAAACTATTACTTCCGCCACCTGATCCGTTTTCTAATTCAACTCGGATCGAAACATCTCTGAGCCATCCAGTGCTTAAATCTTTTCCTGTTATTTTAGACAAACTAAACGTTGGAGCGATACCACCAAAAAACTGATTATCATCCCCATTATCCCGAGACATTGGTTCAGTAATATCATAATAAAAAAAGACTGTTCCTTTTTCCCAAACAGCAAAATGCTCAATAGTCATAGTAAGTTTTTCTTCTTCATAACCCAAATCTTCTCTGAAGTTATCACCCCATAAAAAAGACACGCTTGTCGCCGTTGCGGATAGAGACGCAGTTAATGCGAATAAAACAATGGCCAGTCGGCTTAACATATAAGACTCCTTTAGGAATTCGTAAGGCTTCCCTATCAAATTACTCAAATAATGTGGAGCATTCTTTTTCATATGGAAAAAGTATCCTACTCTAGGCCATGGCCTCATTTGTGCTAGGATAAAAGGGAGATTTCCTAGGAGGGAACCTATGAAAGTGTTAAGTCTTTTATTTCTTGTTATATTAGCTAGTTGCGCTCATGACAGACGTCCCTCTTCTGTTAATGGAAACCCTATTGCTTATGACTCGATGGCATTGGGAAATGTTAAAGCAGAAGCTGTCAGACGCGCAGATGCTCAAGAAATCTGTTTTGATATCAAACTCACTATTACTGGGACAAAACAAGAAAATGTTTTGCCGTCTAATTGGACTGTGGCCGTGGTTGATAAAAATCAACAGTATCATTTGCTTAAAAATAATCAGCGTGACCCTGCCTCAGTTCCCCAAGGTGGTCAAATTGTAGCTCAGTATGGGACTTACCAGGAATGGAGTAATAACTTTATTGCTTGTGCACCAAGAGCAAAAGTTGGTGATGTGAAGTCTTTAGTTCTTACCCCAAAACATCTACCTTTCAAAGATGACAAGGGCCTTGAACTGAAGTGGAATTAAGTTTTGTTAGCTAAAGACACGCACTCAACATCGCTCGGTTATATTCTTTGGTTTTTTGGTTTCACTGGGTCCCATCGTTTTTATTATGGAAAACCAATAACAGGGATCCTCTGGTTTTGTACCTTTGGACTCTTTTTTATAGGATGGATCGTTGATTTTTTTCTCATTCCCAACATGGAGCAAGAAGCAGAACATCGATTTCAGGATGGTCCTTACAGTTATAATATAACCTGGATCCTTATGACTTTTTTTGGTCTCTTTGGCATCCACCGTTTCTATTTAGGCAGATGGAAAACTGGTCTTTTATGGCTTTGTACTGGTGGTTTGTTCGTTTTCGGTTACCTCTACGACTTCTGCACTTTAAACAGTCTTATCTCAAAATCAAATCAAAAAAAGTGACTAAAAGGGCCCCCGAAGGGGCCCTTTTACTTATGGAGCTGAAAGTTTCTTTTTCTTACTATTGCTATAGAGCGACGCAAAGACAGATACCGTAAGGATTCCAAAAATGACCGTCATCGTGATCCAGATCGGCATATGGTAAAAGTGGGAAAATAACATCTTTAGTCCAATAAACATCAAGATAATACTTAAACCATATTTAAGATAATGGAAGATATCGGCAAATCCCTTAAGAGCAAAATACAAAGACCTTAATCCCAAGATCGCAAACACATTTGATGTAAAAACAAGGAACGGATCATTGGTTATTCCAATAATCGCAGGAATGGAATCAACCGCAAAAACGAGATCTGAGAACTCCACAAAGATAAGAGTAATAAAAAGTGGCGTTACAGTAAGAACACCATTTAATCTCACAAAAAATTTATCATCATGGAAGTGTGGAGAAGTGGGGAAAATCTTTTTAGTCCAAGTAATAACCCAACTCTTCTCAAGATCGTGCTCATCACTTTGAGGCAAAAGCATTTTGATTCCTGAAAACACAAGGAAGGCACCGAACAAATAGATCACCCATGTGAACTTCTCAAGGATGGCAATACCTGCCCAAATGAAAAATGCACGCATAACCAAAGCACCTAAGATGCCAAAAAATAAAACTTTGTGCTGATATTGATTAGGGATTTTAAAATAACTAAATATCAATAAGAAAACAAAGAGGTTATCCACCGAAAGTGATTTCTCAATCACATATCCGGTTAAGAACAACATAAAGTCACCCTCACCTCTCCAGTAATAAATGATTCCACTAAAGCAAAGGGCCAAAGCAATCCAAACGGCCGACCAAACAAGGGACTCTTTGAACCCTACGGCGTGGGACTTTTTATGGAAAATTCCAAGATCCAGGGCCAGAACAAGTAATACAAAAAGCAGGAAGGCAACCCAAACCCACAGAGACGTTTCATGGTGCATAATGATTTCCTCAATAGTTATTGTCTGATATTGTATACCAGACACTTCCTGAGTGTGAAATTCACTTTTTCTGAATTATTGATTAAGTTAAGGTTAAAACCATGAGCGATAAAATGATGGAGGCTTTGAGCGAAGTTAAAAGCTTACCTATTATCATGCTTGAGACCATCGTAGAGCGCATCCAAGAAGAATCGCTTCTTATTCTTTGTCTTGTCTGTATCTTTCCGTTCATGCAACCTATCCCAATTCCAGGTCTTTCAAGTGTTTTAGGTCTCATCATCCTTTTACAAGGAATTGGTCTGATCTTTAATGGCAAACCCCTTCTTACACCAAGACTTAAAAAAATAGTAATCCCTCCGGAAAAATTTGAAATCATTTACAAAGCCGCTAAAAAGTTTAGTGTGTTTACGTCTAGGATTTCAACTTTTAAGCACCCTATCACCACAACGCGTGCAAGCCAGGTGATCTGCGGAATTTCTATTGTCATTTCAGCAGCATTTCTGTCATTGCCACTTCCGATTCCATTTTCAAACTTTGTACCGGCGTTAAGTATCTTTTTTATATGTGTGGGATTATTAGAGGACGATTTAATTCTCATCCTCTGTGGAAACGGAATAACATTGTCGGTCATTTGGATGGCAATGTTCTCTTATTACCTGATCCAAGAACAATGGCGGGCCTGGTTCATTTGACTATTCCAGTGTACATCCAGCATTTCCACCAGAAAGTGACATCGATTCAGGAATAATTTCCACTGGCTTTTTGGCCTTCACATCACAATCGGCCTCTTTTTTGTCTTTAATAACTGGATGTTTTTCAAGTTTTTTAACATGAGTTTTTGAAACAATCCCAGAAGATAATTTTTTAGTTTTTGTTTGAGCAAAACTCAATGTAGAGATAAGAGCTACTATTAATAATAATTTCATCATGACTCCCGACTATAATTTAAAACTTTACGATTCATAAGAAAACGATACCAAGTTCTGGGCAACATACCTAGGATACGAACTAGAATTGAAAAAATAAATGGGAAGGCATACACCATTTTCTTTTTTTCAATGGCCCGAAAAATAAGCTCGGCGGCCCTAGGAGCTTTCATCAAAAACGGCATTGGATGATGATTACTTTGAGTCAGAGGAGTATCCACAAACCCTGGACAAATAGTCGTGACATTAATATTAAATTGTCTCATATCGAGATGAAGTGATTCGCAGAACTTAAGCACTCCGGCCTTAGTCGCACTGTAGGCCGAAACTCCGGGCAGGCCATTATAGCCAGCAATTGAAGAAATAGCGACTAGCTGACCTTTTGATTGTGGGATCATCACATCCAAGGCCGCTTCAAAGGCATACATCACACCTAAAAGATTGACGTGAACCATTTTGTAGCTAAATTCAAAATCAGGAACTTTTGTTTTAAATTTATAACCGATTCCAGCATTGGCAATCAGAAGATCTAGGCCTGTTGTTTTTGAAAAATTAGAAATTGCAGACTTAAGCTGAGTTCTATCAGATACATCAACTTGATAAAACGTAACGTTATCCCGATGAATTTCAAAATTTTCTTCAAATTTCGAACGTTCTCTACCGCAAACGCCCACTTTCCAACCGCGGCCAGCATAAATCTTTGCCAGCTCCATCCCAATCCCGGTTGTTCCACCCGTAATAAAAACAGCTCTCATTTAACATCCTTTTAACAGGACAAGATTATATCACATTTAAATAAGATTCTCACCAAATGGTGTGCCGCAAAAAGATAAATTAAAATGGATTTATCCTTGACGGAGAAAGGTCGGTTCTTTATATTTGTCAAATATTGGATCTCCGGGGGAGTAGTTAAGTTGGTTATAACGTCTGCCTGTCACGCAGAAGGCCGCGGGTTCGAGTCCCGTCTCTCCCGCCACTTTTTTTCACGAACTCTTGTCACACCTAATTTTTTTCACTCCAAATGAATATTTTTAAACATTTAGCTATGACATAACTGCATCACTCAAATGAGTACCATTTTCTTTGTCCAAACTTTTTTCACTCTCGTAGCGCTCAATACAACTTTGTCACTTTAGAGCTTTAGACTTCGGACTTAACATGTTTCGGGCTACTTATTTTCGGAGAAGGTAATTCGGAACATTCTGAATGAAATGATCTTTTTTTGGTACACGAACATTATGCCTTGGATCGCCTAAAGGAGCTTTCTTCCCATCAGCGTAGTAGTATTCCTTCTCCCGGCAAACACCACATTTATAATTTGGATTTTTGAAGTCATCCTTTGAACTATAGACAAACTCAGAAAACTCTTCATTGGTTTGCTGCTTTTTTAAAAACTCTAGGCTTGTTTCTTTAATCGTAAAAATCATGGCCGGTGTATCCCAAACAGCCATTCCACCATGAGAAACAGAAATGGCAATCTCCGGAAAACCATCACCATCTAAGTCTGAGAAATAGTGTCCTCGTACAAGATGCATAAAAGATGCTCTTATCCAGTATTCATCATAATCTTCTGAAAATGTTTTATCCCATAAGATTTTAGATCCTTGACGTAAAAAAACTCTGATCTTGTAAACCCCATCTTTACCATGCTCGGGATGATATGAAATAATGACTTCTCTTTGATCAGGAAGTTTTAGATACATTTTATGAAGACGCTCAACTTTTTGAAGCTGAGAGAGCATTTCTTCATTTGCGAATAATGTTTCTAGTAGAATTATTGTATAGATCAAAAATTTTCTGAGCATACTCTTTTCCATCTCTGTATCGATAATAGTTTCTGAATGTATTGAAAGTGTCTTTTTTAACTTTCCTTGGCAAAGACGAGTACTTGTATGAAATCCATCGAATGCCGGCTGCTATACTAATGACCGGGTCTTCTAAATCCATACTCTCCAAATCAATATAATGGTCTCGCATTGAAACAATTCCGTTCTCCCAGGCATCTCCCCTTAAATCTTTGCGTGTCGTATTCGTAATCTGCGAGGATTAGCACGCTGACCGAAGCCGGACAATGCCATTTTCAAGTTATTCTGCACAGTTCTAAGAGAGTGAAAATTTGAATGGTGACCGTCTCTTTCGCCAATTTTAACTCTATTACCAATCCAACCAACTCAATTCTTTTGGATCACGGGCCACAATTTTTATTTTTTGATTACAGGTATAAGGACATCCAGTGACTTGAATCATCTCCAGATTCAAACGCTTTCCAAAATATTCAGGTAAGTAAGCAACAGCTTTTCCTGAAACCACAATTTCTTCCAAGATCTTTAAACTCGAAGTTAGGTATTCAACCTTACGAGGGAATTGATCATCCCTCCAGCCATCAAGAGATTGTTTAGATCCTACTTTTCCAAGCAAAGGATGATTTGGACTTACAAATGCGTACTTAAGCAATTCATCCACCTGGACAGATTTCTTTTTCTTAAACAAAGGATGCTCTTTGCTGATAAAAGTTTTAAACGTAGTCTCTCCCAGAATTTTATGACTGAGTCCACTCCCTACCGGTACATCTGCTGTGACAATCGCAATATGGGCTTCACCTCTCTCAACACGGTCAACCGCACTTCTATCATCAGTCGCCTGAAACTCAAATTGAGCAAGAGGAATTTTCTTTTTAACCGATTGACAAAAAATGAGTCCCCAATTCGCAAGAAGTATTTCTGCACCAGCTATTTGAATCTGAATTGTTCCCTTCACGCCAGCAAGCTCAAGCCTAGCAGACTCTTCTAATTGAATGATTTCTGAGGCTCGGCGTTGAAGTAATTTCCCCTGTTCGGTCAGCTTAATATTTCTTCCTTCACGGGAAAAAAGCTTCACTGAAAGTTCTTCTTCCAGACGAGTTATGGCCTTACTTAAAGATCCAGGTGAAACATGTAACTCCTCAGAAGCCTTATGAATGTTCTGGGTACGAGCAACACCGAGGAAATAACGCATTTCAAATGTTTCCATAATCGAAACATTAGTTGAATTATTGTTTCTTTGTCAATTGATGTGAAAAGACTACATTTCGGCTCATGAGAAACACACAAATAAGCAGATTCTCCCCTTTGCATCTAAGAAACGGAAAAATCTTATCAAATCGAGTTATCGTTCCTCCAATGGCATCGGAAACTGCCGACGGTAAGGGATTTGTAACTGAACAAACACTCTCTCACTACTCTAAACTTGGAGAATCCGGTGCTTGTTTTGTTTTTGTTGAGTACACCTTTATTCATGAGAGTGGCAGGAGTGAAGATAAGCAACTTGGGATCTCCAGTGATCTTCATATAGATGGATTATACCCATCGCAATTTAAATTTCAGTTAGGGCCTTCACGGCCTGTCTAAAAAACCTTAAACTTGATGAATGCAAGATTTTCTTACTCCTGAACAACGATCTGAACTTT
>Ga0247843_1005346_pt1 | contig 17970 bp, 3 predicted proteins | sample LaCruzMarch2017__FD_192420 | JGI IMG/M metagenome (GOLD analysis project Ga0247843, IMG submission 192420) | Freshwater microbial communities from meromictic Lake La Cruz, Castile-La Mancha, Spain - LaCruzMarch2017_8m | ecosystem: Environmental > Aquatic > Freshwater > Lake | place: Spain... | reverse complement strand
ACACCAATTATAATTGGACATTTCAGGGTGGTAATCCGAATAATGGGAACCAGATTGGGCCATACACCGTAAATTATAACAACAATGGAAATTTTACTACCACCTTAAGTTTGGGTGGGGGGAATACTGCGTCTGTAAATATTGTGGTTTCGAATAATACCGCGCCACTGGCAGTTTTGACCATTCAGAATATTGGGCAGTATTCAAGTACTGTGTATAACGGGGTGACAATTTTTCGTAAATGTGGTGGGAATTCTATTGGTAACTTTAATTTCACTGATCCAAACATGGCTGCAAATCCTGCTGGGACAACTTACTTGGTCAGTTGGGGAGATAATACAACGGCAACTATACCTAACCCAGTTGCACCTCAATGGGTACATTCCTACACAGGACAGGGAAATTATACATTAACTTACACAGTAACATTTCCGGGCGGATGCACTACAACAAGCACCTATCAAGTTTACGTTGGGAATTTTGCCCCTGCTATTACCTTGGCGGGTTCTGGTTCATCCTCGTGTTTACCAAATAATTATTCTTTTACCTTAGGAACTGGAAATGCCACACCATCTGTAGGAACTACTTTTCAAGTTATTTACAATGATGGTTCACCAGTAACTATTATAAATGGATTAGGTGCCAATAACTTAGATACCATTTTTCATCAATTCACGAATACTTCTTGTGGCGTAAACTCTACGATTCAGACCACTGTATACCAAAATTCCTATGCGATACAAGTTTTAGCCATCAATGGATGTAGTCCCCAAGGCACATTTGGAGCCATCGGACCCATATCTGTTTCCAATAGTGTGAATGCCAATTTTGTTGCATCGCCTGCACCATTTTCTCCGGTTTGTGTAAATCAAACTATTCAATATAACGACGTTACCGATCCGGGCTCAAACGTTTCTTCTGGTTCTTGTGATTCCCTTTATGGCCATTATTGGACCATTACACCAAATTCTGGTTATACCCTTGGCGCTGGAGCGTCATTGGGTTCTAGTAACGGCTTCTTACCAAATTCACAATTTGGCTATGATTGGCAATCATGGACCCAAGGGTCTTTGCAACTACCAGTAACATGGACAGCTCCGGGTACATACCAACTAACACTACATGTCGGTAATGATTGTGGTATAGATTCCTCTGTTCAAACAATTTGTGTTGTAAGTGCTACTCTAGCTAATTTCACACTCCCTGTAAATACGGGTTGTGCGCCAGTATCAATTACGCCTGTAAATAATTCAAGTGTTCCTGGGTGTAATAATTCAAATTTTTACAATTGGTCAGTAATCTCGACAAACCCTCAAAATTGTACCACCTTAGGTGGTCCGTCGGTGGCGCCTGCAAATAGTAATCTTGCAACACCAAACTTTAATTTTACAGGACCAGGTGTTTACACTGTGCGATTAATCACGGGGCTAAATTCCGCACTTCCTGGTAACGCATGTGTCAATGATACGATGTTCCAAACAGTGACCATTAAGGCAGCCCCAATGGTTTCGATAAGCTCACCTGCATCAATTTGTGAAGGTGCAAGCTTTACGCCTGTATTAACTGCAAACGTTTGTTACGGTACACCTCCAATCACCTACGCGTGGAATTTCAACCCGAATAATAATATCCCACCCAATAGCCAGCCAAATCCATTAACTTCTAATCTTCAAAATCCGGGCGCGATCACTTATCCAGCGAGCGGTACTTTCCCTTTTTCTGTAAGTGCCACCAACGAATGCGGAACCACTACAGCAAATTCTACGATTGTGGTTCAGCCTACTGCTATCGTTACGCCTGGAACTTACGGTCCTTTTTGTATGGGTTCATCGGTACAATTAAATGGGGCGGTAAGTGGCGGCTCAATAACAGGGACATGGTCTTCTAGTGTAGCTGGTGGAACTTTTACACCCAACGCCAACGCATTAAATGCCGTATTTACACCTCCACCAAATTTTGTTGGAAGCGCTGTATTATCACTTACCTCCGGCAATCCTCCAGCGCCATGTCAATTTGCTGTAGCACAAACCGTGATTTCTTTTCAAACGCAAGCAACCGTTGTCCCAGGAAACTATGGGGCAATTTGTATGAATCAAGTGCTTACCTTGGCAGGTCAAATAGGTGGCGCTGCCTCTAGTGCAACGTGGACATCCAATATCGGAGGCACATTCTCTAATCCAAGTTCCTTAACATCTACTTACACCCCGCCTGTGGGATATGTAGGAAATATCATTCTTACTTTAACCACCAATGACCCTGCAGGACCTTGTGTTGCTGTTTCTTCTACAGTGACTATAGTTGTCAATCCAATTCCTGCGGCTACGGTGAACCCACTTACTTCGGTCATTTGTTCAGGTGCTCAGGTGAGTTATAATTTATCATCAACATTGGCTAATACGAATTACAATTGGATCGTAGTCGCACCGTTGCCTGCCGGTGTTACCGCAAGTACAAATGGAACGGTAAATGCGCCAACTTCTACTTTAAACGTAACCGTTACAAATAACTCAGGTGCTACGCAAACAATTTCTTACACCATTACACCCACTTTATCAGGTTGTAGTGGCGCTCCCATCACCACGCAAATAACGGTTCAGCCGGTAGCAACAAACGTTGTAAATCAAGCAATAACGGTCTGTCCAGGAGCAAACATAGCACCTGCTGCATTTGCCAGTGTCCCAGTCGGTTCAACCTTTGCGTGGTCCAATTCGAACACCTTAATTGGTCTAGGGGCAAGTGGAACAGGAAATATCCCATCCTGGAATGCTCCAGCAAACAATACAAATGTGCCAATTACAGGAACAATTACAGTTACTCCAACTTACAATTCTTGCGTTGGAACAGCGTCGAGTTTTGTTGTGTCTATTAGTCCTACTCCCGCCATAGTAAATACACCTTTAGCACAAACAATTTGCTCTGGTACTGCTACCGCTGGAGTAGCATGGAGCTCAAATTTGATAAGTACAACATTTGCTTGGACGGGTGTTGCTAGTGCTGGAAATCTCACAGGATTTGTTGCTTCCGGGGTTGCGAGTCTGCCTATTATGACGATTACTAATAATGGTGTTACACCACAAACGGTAACATATACTGTCATTCCAACACGAAATGGTTGTCAAGGATTGCCATTTACCCATACAATTACTATAAATCCTACACCGACCTTGACTTTGTCGCTAAATCAAACCGTTTGTGGAGGTGTGGCAACAGCCTTGACGTCATTTACTAATTCAGTTGCAGGTGGTAGCTTTTCATGGACGTTAAGTAATCCAAATGCTGTGCCTGGAACGATAAGTGGTTATCCAAATCCAATTCCAGGAAGCGGACAAATTCCTGCAAGTACAATAAACAACGCAGGGACTTCGCCATACACCTTAAGTTATCAAGTTACCCCAACGGCGAATGGCTGTAACGGAACTTCAGCACCCTTTACCATCACCATAAATCCAGCACCTACCGCTCAATTTTCGCTTGCTAATCAATCGATTTGTACGGGTGGTAATACCCAAGGAGTTACCCTAAGTTCATTGACTGCTGGAGTTACATTTACTTGGAATGCCTCCGTTCCTGCTGGTGTAGGAAATTTCAATACTGTATCAGGAACGAATACAATCCCTGTTTACAACAACCTGACCAATTTGGGTATCTCACCCTTAGTCGTTACCATTACTGCTCAAGCCACAACAAGCGGAGGATCTCAATGTCCGGGTTCTATTTCTACCTACACAATTACGGTAAATCCATCTCCAATTGCTCAAGCAGCATTTGTTTCTAACGATACGATTTGTAGCGGCACACAAGTAAATATTGCCTTAAGTTCTACCACACCGAACACCTTATTTACTTGGACTACTGTAAATGGCGCTGGAGTAACAGGCGGTATAAATTCAGTAAATCCTGGCGTTCAGATTCTTCAAACCTTAACCAATAGCACCACCAATTTTGGCACTGCAACGTATACGATTACGCCAGTAATTGCGGGTGCTTGCCCTGGAATACCAATTGTGGTTGTTGCCAATGTCAATCCTATCGCAGTCATGACGGGATTAGCAGCTCAGGTTTCATGTCCGGGTGTAGCGATCAATCCTAGTGCATTTACCAGTAATCCGCTTGGAAGTGTATTTAACTGGACCAATACTAACATTGCGATTGGATTAGGTGCTAATGGAGCGGGAAATATCCCTTCATGGAATGCCCCAGCCAACAATACCAATGTGCCAATAGTTGGAACGATTAGCGTTACGCCGACTTATAATGGTTGTGTTGGAACTCCAAGTAATTTTGTGGTAACCATCAACCCGACACCAAGCGTTACTAATATCGGCCTAGCCCAAGCAATCTGCTCAGGCACTCCCACCACGGCAGTCACTTGGACAAGTGGAGTAGGTGGTTCCACTTTTGCATGGACAGCAGTTGGAAGCAGTGTAAGTGTTTCGGGATTTTCAGCAAGTGGAAGCGGAAATTTACCAGTAATCAATGGGATAACGAATACAAGTAATACGAATCAAACAATTACGTATAGCGTAACGGCAACAGTAAATGGTTGTAGCGGTAATCCGATTCAGTATGTTATCACTGTTTATCCAACGCCAGTTTTAACCTTATCAGCCAACCAAACTGTTTGTGGTGGCGCTCCAACTACACTAACAAGTTTCAGTAATTCAGTAGCAGGTGGTAATTTTTCATGGACATTAAGCAATGCAGGTGCCGTACCGGGAACGATAACGGGTTATCCAAATCCAAATCCAGGAAGTGGACAAATTCCTGCAAGTACGATAAACAACGGAGGTACCTCGCCTTACACTTTAAGTTACCAAGTTACCCCAACGGCGAATGGCTGCAATGGAACTTCAGCGCCCTTTACCATTACCGTAAATCCAGCACCGTCAACTCAATTCTCAATTGCTAATCAGGTTATTTGTACCAGTGGCTCAACCCAAGTTGTTAATTTATCTTCTCCAACTGCAGGTGTAACCTTCGCTTGGAATGTCACCTCAATTTTACCAGCTGGGCTAGGAAATTTCAGTCCTGTTTCAGGAACCAATACAATTCCAGTTTATACCAACCTAACGAATTCAACACCGAATCCAATTGTTATCACCATTACAGCACAAGCCACGACAACAGGAGGTTCCATTTGTCCAGGTAGTAATGCCACTTATACCATTACAGTAAATCCATCTCCCATAGCGGTAGCAACCTTTGCCACCACCAATCCAAGTTGTTCAAATTCTTTAGTTACGATTAACTTATCATCAAGTGTAGCGGGAACGACTTACAATTGGACATCAACAGCAACGGTTGGTATTACAGGAAATACAAATGGAAATACAGCAAGTATTTCAAACACCCTTGTCAATTCAACTGCTTCATTAGGAAGTGCCACCTATACGATAACACCAAGTTCCAATGGTTGTCTTGGTCAAGCGATAACCGCTGTTGCCAATGTTAATCCTGTCGCTACAATGGCTGCACTTACAAATATTTCAGCTTGTCCAGGTGCAACATTAACCCCAAGCGTATTTGCCAGTATTCCTGCAGGAAGTACCTTTACTTGGACAAATACTACTATCAGCATTGGTCTTGCAGCAAATGGATCGAATAATATATTACCGTGGGCGGCACAAGTAAATAATTCAGTGAATAATCTAATTGGTACCATTAATGTAACCCCAACTTACAATGGATGTGTTGGAACCCCAAGTTCTTTCACAGCCACTATTTTTCCAACACCTCAAATTACTACCCCGGTATTGGTTCAAACATTATGTGAAAACACGGCAAGTACCGCAGTAACCTTTACTAGTAATCTTCCAAATACTGCCATGACATGGACGCAAGGAGCAACAGGAGCAAATTTATCCGGAATGGCCCTTGGTTCGGGTAATAACCCACTTCCTGTAATGACCATTAGTAATTCGGCATCGGTTCAACAAAGTGTAATTTATCAAATACAAGGAACAAGTGTAAATAATTGCCTAAGTCCGATTGTCAATTATACAATAAATGTTAATCCAATCCCTGTGTTGGTAGCACCTGGATCACAAACCGTTTGTTCTGGTGTTCCTACTACTTCTGTTGCTTTTGCTGCCGATGTAGCAGGTTCAACTTTTGGTTGGAGTGTTGTTACACCAGTAGCTAATCCACTTTCCGGATTTGCCATTTCAGGCACTTCCTCTTTATCGGTAATGACATTGATTAATTCTAGTGCTACACCGCAAACTGTTACTTATAATGTTACCCCAACTGCAGCCTTATGTGTTGGTCAGAGTTTGGTTTATTCCATTATCGTTAACCCTTCACCTAACGTTGCATTCTCTCTTCCTAATCAATCAATTTGTACAGGATCAGCAAGCAACGCAGTAAATTTGACATCATCTACACCAAATGCCTCCATAACTTGGTCAGCCTTCGTCCCAAATGGAATTGGTGGTTTTGCCTCCTTATCAGGTACCAATACTATTCCAGCATATACCTTAACAAATGGAACAGCCGCTCCTTTAACAGTTACTATTACAGCCATTGCAAATACGGCAGGAAATGTCGCTTGTCCGGGGGTAACTTCTACCTATACCATTACGATTAGTCCGCAACCAAATGTTACGGTAGTTGTAGTTGATAATTCCTTATGTTCTGGAAATACAGTTCAAATTTCTATGACTAGCCCAGTAGCTGGCACAACGTTCAATTGGACCGCCAACGCTTCTGTTGGAACCACAGGTGCAACAAATGGATCGGGAGCAAGTATTAGTCAAGTCCTTTCAAATTCCACCAATACGCAAGGTACAGTTAGCTATACGATAACAACGCAAGGTCCAGCAGCCAACGTTTGTGCAGGACAAAATGTAATTGTGCCGATAACAGTGGAAGCGATTCCAAGTATCCAATTTTCAGGTGCTAATCAAGCTATCTGTTCAGGAAATCTTACACAAGCGATCAACTTAAGCAGTAACGTTTTGAATACGACAATGACATGGAATGCTGTTGTCCCTCCAGGAATTTCGGGTGCTACTTTATCGGGTTCTAACACTATTCCAGCTCAAACGCTTACCAATTCGACAACGTCGCCTTTAACAATTACCATTACAGCAAATGCAACGATTAACGGTTGTGTTGGTCCTAATAGTAATTATACCATTCAAGTTTATCCAACTCCTTCAATTGTTGTCACTCCGAGTGTAGATACAATATGTAGTGGATCGAATATTTTGGCGCAGTTAACGTCAAATATTCTAAATACCACGTATCAATGGACAGTAATTCCAAATGTAAATATTACAGGTGCAACAAATGGTTCTGGTTCAACTATCAATCAACTGATATTAAATTCCTCGGCACAAATACAAAATTTCTCTTATTTAATAACTCCTGTTGCACCCGGACCGAATGGCGGAGGATGTCCTGGAACCAATTCCACTTTAAACGTTTGGGTAAATCCTGTAGCACTTGTCACTTTTTCCTTACCGAACCAAACCATCTGTTCAGGAACGGCATCCCAACAAGTAAACATTACAAGTGCAACAAATGGTGCTTTAATTACGTGGACTTCATCAATTCCTGCTGGAATTTCTGGTGCAGCGGCAAGTGGTGGAGCAACCATTCCAGTTCAAAATCTTGTCAACAATACGAATGCACCAATTACGATAATTTATTCTGTTTCTGTTTCGACCAATTCAGGTAATTGTGCGGGAACTTTGGCTACGTATAGTATAACCATAAATCCAATTCCAGTTTTGAGTTTTTCAGCAGGAGCACAAACAATTTGTTCTGGAGCACAAACTAATGCTGTTAATTTAACATCCAATATCGCTGCACCAAATGCTGCTGGCGTTAGTTACAGTTGGTCAGCTGCTCAACCAAATGGGATTTCGGGACTTGTATCTTCAGGAGTAAGCACGATACCGATTCAAACATTAATTTCAAGCAATACCTCGCCAACAGTTATTACATTTATTGGCTTACTTACCTACACGAATAACTCGGTAGCATGTGCAGGAGCTTCAGGTAATTATACCATTACCGTTAATCCACTTCCACAAGTAACCATAACTTCTCCTTCGCCAGTCATTTGTTCAAATTCCGCTACCAATATTTGCTTTTCCTCTCCTGTTTTGAGTACTAGTTTTGCGTATACAGCGGTTGCAGGACCAGGAATTACAGGAGCAGCTGCTGGTGTGGGCAATTGCATAACACAAACCTTAGTAAATTCATTATTAACGCAAGGAACCGTTACTTATACAGTGGTAGCAACTGCGAACGGTTGCAGCGGCAGTTCGGCTTCCTCAACCATCTTAATAAATCCGAATCCTGTGGTAACTGCGACCCCTCCGGTAAGCGTTTGTTCAGGTCAGTCTATAGGAGCGTTTAATTTTACTTCCACGCCTGCATCAGCGACTTATGCATGGTCTAATTCGAATACAAGTGTTGGATTATCCGCTAGTGGAGTTGGGAATATTAGTAGTTGGGTGGCACCGGTAAATCTATCAGGTGGTCCTTACGTTGCTACTGTTTCGGTAACACCAACGTTAAATGGATGTGTTGGGCCTGCAAGTAACTTTACCATTACTGTAAATCCAACACCTACTTTAACAGTTAATCCACAAAGTGCCACCATTTGTTCTGGCGTGGCCATTAATCTAACTAGTTTATCGAATGTCGCTTCTGCCACTTTTAGTTGGGTAACCGCAGCTACCAATGTGACTGGCGCAACAAATGGTAATAATATCAATAGTGTTAATGGAACGCTTCAAATCAATCAAACATTAACGAACAGCGGAACTTCTGTTGGAAATGTTAGTTATACGATAACACCCCAAGCTGGACAATGTATTGGACAACCAGTAACAGTACCAATTATTGTGAATCCAATTCCAGCGGTAACTTTAACACCTGCAACGCAAGTTATTTGTAGTGGTGTAAATGCATCCATCAATATTTCAGGATCGATTCCGAATACGAATTATGCTTGGACTATTTCTAGTAACGCGAATATTACTGGGGCTGTTGCTGGTAATGGAAGTGCAATTAATCAAACGCTTAGCAATTCAACAAGCATAGTTCAAGTTCAAAATTATTCAGTAACTCCATCTTTAAATGGTTGTGTTGGATCAGTTGTTACTGCTGTGGTAGATGTTAATCCAACCCCGGTTGTAACGCCTTCGGTTGTTAACCAATCTATTTGTAGTGGCGCTTCTACCAATATCAATTTAACATCAACGGTTGCAGGTTCGACCTATTCATATACAGTTGTTAGTGGTCAAGGAATAACAGGTGCTAGCAGTGGAAATGTGTCTCCGATTGCCCAGCAGTTAACTAATTCCACTTTACAACCTGGAATCGTGACTTATAGCATTATTCCAAGTGCTAGTTCTTGTCCTGGTGCTACAATTAATGTAGTGGTTACTGTAAATCCTTCTGCCAGTGTGACCGCTAATCAACAACAAGTAACTATTTGCAGCGGTCAGAATGCAAACATTCAATTAACGAGTTCCACAGTAGGCGCTACTTTTTCATGGACCATAACACAAAATGCATCCCTAAGTGGTGCCGCCAACGGATCGGGTGCTTTAATAAACCAAACGCTTACCAATTCCACTTTTGTTCAACAGACCTTTAATTATTTAGTGGTCCCACAATTTGGCGCGTGTAATGGAGATCAATTAGTGATACCTGTTGTTGTAAATCCCCTACCACAAATTACTCCTGGTGCTACAGTAAGCACTTGTATATCTAATCAACCTTTTAATTTAACAGGTTTTTCGCCGCTTGGAGGTGTTTGGTCGGGAACCGGAATTACCAATGGACCTACCGGGACATTTTCTCCCGCTGTCGCTGGAAGTGGAAGTTGGGTTTTAACTTATTCGTATACCAATCCTGCTACAGGGTGTAATGATACTGCTTCAAGAACGGTTATTGTAAATCCCTTGCCGGTTCCTTTATTTGTGATGGATACGTTGAAATGTATCAATACAACAGTAAGTATCACAAATAATTCTACTGGTGCCGTTTCGTATGCTTGGAATTTTGGAAATGGTGCCACTTCTACCCAGTTTAATCCACTATATCAATATCCAACAGGCGGCAATTATACTGTAACATTAACAGCTACGACGGCATTCGGATGTACTGCAGTTGTTTCTCATACCATAAATATTATTTCTACACCGACACCTTCCTATAATGCATCCACTTATTCAGGATGTGGCCCATTATCAGTTGCGTTTACTAACACAACTACGGGAAGTAATATCACTTCTTATTTCTGGAATTTTGGGTATCCAACCAATGGACCTTTTTCCAGTCTTAGCAATCCCGGAACGATAGTATTCCCTGAACCGCTATTGAATGATACCACTTATTTAGTTTCCTTATCTGCAACAAACTTATGTGGTTCGGTTAATTATATTGATACCATTACAGTTTTTCCAACGCCAAATGCCTCCTTTGCACAAAATCTCAATAACGGATGTTCCCCACTACCGGTTAATTTTATAAATAATTCTGTCGGTGCGCCAACATCTTATATTTGGAATTTCGGAGACGGAACATTTAGTACCGCGACTAATCCTACACATACTTTTGTTACGGGTCCAAACGACACTACTTATACCATTACTTTAATTGCCATTAATCAATGTGGTTCTGATACCATTACCGATACAGTTCACGTCAATCCAAATACGGTCACCTCGTTTTTTAACACCAATCCAATTTCAGGTTGTTCTCCTTTGCAGGTTCAGTTTACGAATTTTTCTGTAGGTGCACTAAATTATTTTTGGAATTTTGGTGATGGTCAAGTTTCAAATGCAACAAGTCCTTCGCATACTTATTATCAATCAGGAGTAATAACAGCACAGCTTATTGTTGATAATGGCTGTTCTTACGATACCTCGAATGTTCAAATTACAGTTTTCGCTAAACCCGTCGTCAATTTCACAGTAGTGAATGACACCTTGTGTAGTAATCAGGCCTTTACATTTGTCAACACATCGGGAGCACTTTCAAATACTGCTTGGGATTTTGGCGATGGAGGCACTAGTAATGTTTACAGCCCTACATATACCTATTCGCAGGGAGGTGATTATTTGGTAACCTTGGTTGGGACTTCACAGACTAATGGTTGTTTAGATACCAATTATGTAATGGTTCATGTGAATCCATCGCCAGTTTTAGATTACGATACAAATCAATATATTGGCTGCGTTCCGATGCTCGTTTCCTTTAATGAATTATCGAACTCTGCCAATTTTGCGCTTTGGAATTATGACGACAATAATACAGGTATTGGTTTAAGTTCAACTCATTTGTATAATACTGCTGGTACTTATAACCCTACCGTTATCGCTCAAAATATTTTTGGTTGTACAGATACCGCACAATTTGATGTATACGCTTATCCAAGACCGACAAGTACTTTTCAATTGTCAAACATTCAAAGTTGTTATGCCCCTTTAAATGTAAGTGTAAATAATCTTTCCCAAGGTGCAAATGCCTACCAGTGGAATTTTGGAAATGGCTTTACATCGGCTTTAAACGCTCCTTCCACCACCTTTGACACTATAGGAAATTACCCTGTTACTTTGATTGCTTCCAATCAATTTGGTTGCTCGGATACTTCCGTTCAAATGGTAAATATTTGGCCACGTCCAGTCGCCGATTTTACACCATCAATAAATGATGGCTGCGAAGATTTATTCGTTCAATTTGACAATACCTCTTCTCAAGATGCCAATGCCTATTTGTGGAATTTTGGTGATGGAACAACTGTTCAAGCATTTGAGCCAAATCATACGTATATTAATCCTGGTCAATACAATGTATCTTTAATTGTTATGAATGCTTTTGGATGTTTTGATACCTTAGTGGTGAATAATGCAATATCGGTTTATTCTGTTCCTCAAGCTGGATTTGGCGTATCGCCAACTGTTATTTACACGGAAGACCCATCCATAGGTTTAATAAATACGGCTAGTGGATACCTATATGGCACCTATGATTTTGGGAATGGTATAATACAAAGTGTAAATACTGAACAATATTTTTATGGCGTAGTTGATTCAGGACTTTATGTCATAACCCAAATTGTATATTCCTCCGCGGGTTGCTCAGATACAGCCTTTAATTATATTCAAATTAACTTAAATTCTACGCTCTACGTTCCGAATAGTTTTACACCCGATGCGGATGGTGAAAATGATGTTTGGGGGCCACAAGGGGTTGGGATTAGATCGGCACAAATAAGTGTCTTTAATCGATGGGGTGAAGAGGTGTTTTTCACCACTAATTTTTATCAAGGTTGGGATGGTACTTATTTAGGTAAAATCTCACCAGATGGTTCATATGGTTGGAGAATAGAGGCCAGGGATATAAACGATGAATTGATTATTAAATCAGGGCATTTGATTCTGATGCGTTAAAAGAAGTGAAATAACTTGGTGATACCTTGTACCATATTGGATTAATTACTCCGTAATTAAAAGTTCTTCTTTTTCAATCCTTAATAAATTTAACACCATATAGAAATTTATCTTTTTGAATTTGTAGGGTATAACCTCCTTTTGCTAACTCAGATATATCAATAAATTCATCTAGTACTTCTTTTTTAACAATACAACTCCCGTTAGAGCTAAAAATAGCATACGTTTCTCCAATTAAATGTTGAGGTAACTGAATAAGGAGATTGCTCGGATTAGGAAAAAGTTGAATGATTTCATTGGTAGGAATTTCGGAGATGGTACTAACTTGACTTAAGATATTCCATTTGTGGAGATATATTTTTAGCGAACCGCTTCGAACATCACCCCAAATTGAATAAGCTGTATCATTCATTAAACAAGTATTCATAAAGTCATTACCACTGCTTTCTAAGATTGAATCGTGTTGAATTTGCTGTGAACTTATGGGGTAATCTAAATTAAAATTTAGCGAATCCTTTGGGCGAACTGCCGCATAAATCTCTGTGGTTTCAGCATAACTTGTGCCTAGTCCATTCCTTCTATCTCTCCAGCAAACGAGAAGATCACCATCCACATCAAAGTCCGCCCAAAGTAAATCTTGTAATTTTCCATTGGCTATTGGATCTTGATTAATACGTTGCATGGTTGTCCATGTAATCCCTGCATCCGTCGTTTCGGTAAAATAAACATCTGCACCATCATTTATTTCGCTAAGAAAGAAGTAGGCGAGATGTGCTGCGTTAGAGGGATCAGCTTTTAAAAGGGCACCTCTTTTGAGTAAGTTATTTTGTGCCCCAAAATCAAGTCCTTGATATACAATAGTATGGTTTAAGCTAAGTCCTTGTGAAGTCGAATTTGCGAGTAAATACCTAGGAAAGATACTTTGGGTAGTTTCATAGCTTGGGTAGATAGCGAAGAAAGTTCCATTAGCGCTCACAACAGGGGATGGCATTACTTGCGGAATAGAGCTTCCCGCCAAATAATTTACGGAGTCTAAGTATCTTGGTGTTTCAAAACTAAGCCCTCCATTTTTACTTACGCTTAAATAGGGGTGATAGGGAGGTGTTACTAATGTAGGTTGTTTTGCATTCATTGCGCTAATATAAATTGTCCCATCATGAATACCTCCTGACCGATCGATAACCATCCAAGGTCTATCTACACAAAGTTGGTTGGGACAATCTGTGATATTTATCACCTCTGTACTAGTTGACCAATTAAATCCTCCATCTACTGATTTTCGAATGATAACTTGGCCATTGGAAAATTGTTGATTGTCATAATCAATGTAACACATAAATAATTCCCCAGAGGAATTAAAAGCAAGGGAAACGTCCGCAGACGAATTAGTAGCTACTTCATGGTTTTGTGCGATTGGCGAGGACCAATTATTTCCTCCATCCATAGATACAGCAGATTTGATACAAACTTTTTGATTGAGTTGATAACCCATCCAGGCGGCAACAAGATGCTGCTGATTTTGCGGGTTAATTACGAGGTAAGGTTCTCCTTCAAACAAATTCCCACTAGAAACCAAGGTGTTTTGAGAAAAAGTTATACTACTAACTGATAGAAAAATAAAAGAAAATAGTTTGATCACTGTTAAGTATTTATTACTAAAAACGAAAAGACTAAGAGCCTATGCTCTTTAATCTTGAAATTCCTTTAAATCTATCTTTTCATTTATTGCAATTTTAGATGCTTTTCCAGATATAGTCATTGGTCCTGCGCTAAAACTGATCGCATGTGGGAAAAGTAAGCCATTTACTTCTTTAAAGTCGCTAAAAATACTGCTTGCCTCTTGAACCTCTTCGCCTTTCTTCTGGATTGAAATGGTTTTAACTTTCAAGTAGGTATCTTTTTCAAAGTAGGCGAAGTTTTCTTCCGTTTCATCTGTTACTTTCATAACATAACAATCTTTACCATCCACATTTTCGATTCCTAGAACTTCGTGGTTAACACCATTTTTAGCGAAATACATTTCAGGAAAAAGTCCAGTTGATTTTTTCTTAACGATAATTTCTTCACTGCTTAGTGCTTTTTTACCGGTTTGCATATTACTTTCAAACCCGTTTGAGCCATCAAAATAACTGGATTGAAAAACCATTCCTTGCCCTTCCATTTTACTCGCTTCTGTCATTGGAGCGATCCAATATTCTGTTCTTTTGAGAGGAATTGGAATGGCAGGTGAGCTTAAATCTGTGATTCGAATAAACGTTTTCACTTTCTTTAATTTTTTAGCTCTTTCTTTCGCGGATTTAGTTACGGTAACAACGGATAAATAACGTTCAATTAATTCCTCTTTACTAATGTCAGAAGGTGAAATTTGTAATTTATAGTCGCCAAAAGCATCAAGGATTTCAATTTTTCCGTCGGCGTCAAACTTTTTAATTTTATCTACCACCTCTTCATTACCAACAACAATTATATTACAATTATTTACATTAAAATACTTCTTTGCCATTTGCTGAACTTCCTCTTTTGTAATGGCTTCGATTCGTTGCAAGTAGGTTTTATAATAAGTAGGATCTAGGTTGTATTTTATAATATTATAGGCAAATCGCGCAATAGTTTGTGGACTTTCAAGGGAACGAGAAAAGTCACCGTTCATAGAGGATTTAATCAAGTTTAATTCATCATCGTTCACTAATTCTGTAGTAATGATATTTAGTTCCTTCAAAATTTCTGCAATCGCGGAGTCGCTTACTGCATTCCTAAAATTACCTCCCGCGGATAACCATGATCCATTTTCAGTAATATTTAGTCTGGAATAGCATCCATAAGTAAATGCTTTGTCTTCTCTTAAATTATGCATTAATCTAGTTCCAAATCCACCCCCACCAAATATGCCATTAAGCACTGTCAGTGGTATTTGGTTATTATCACCGGGCTTAATATCGATTGGGAAACTTAAATAAATAACGGATTGAACTGCTCCTGGTTTGTTTACGAAAATTACGCGATTACCCGCATTTTTATTTCTCCCTGTTAAATCAGCTTGCGTCACTTCAGGACCTGACCAAGAACCAAAATAGTTATTCGCTAGTTTTTCAGCTTCAGCTTTTGTGATGTCTCCCACAATTGACAAGTATGCTCCTTTTGGCGTAAAGTTAGTTTTGAAGTATTTCTCTATATCTATTAGCTTGATAGCATTGAGTGAGGCCTCGGTCATCACTTCACCAAAAGGGTGAGCTGGAAAATTTATTTTAACAGTAGCATTTTTGGCCATAGAGGCCGCATCCGATTTTGTTGATAACAAGGCAGATTCATTTTGTTTTTTAATACGATCAAATTCACTTTGAGGAAATGAAGCGTTGCGTAAAACGTCAGACATTAATTCAAGTCCTTTATCGATATGCTTCGTCAGGCACGACAGAAAAATTGAGTTTTTGTCAGCGTTTAAGTCGGCACCTATGTAATCAATTTCATTGTCGAGTTGATCTTTTGAGCGTGATTTCGTTCCTGAAAGAAGCATAGACCCTGCAAACTCTGACAAACCAGCTAGTTCGCCTTCCAATTGAGGAGCAGAACCGATACGTAAATCAAATGATACTTTTGGGATTTTATGATTTTCTGAAACGATAACCGTTAAGCCATTTGCAAGCGTAAAAACCTGAGATTCATTAATATTGATGACGGAGGCCTTACCTGGTTTTGGCATTATCGATCGATCAACTTGTGCAAAGAAGCTGGTGGATACGAATAATATAAATAGGGAGTGTACTAGAAATTTCATGTCTTTTTTTATTTTTCTTTTGGTAAATAATGTAAAATAACTCGTGCATTTTGCGTAAGGTATTGGTTTGCAACACGCTGGATATCTTCTTTGGTAACTTGCATGAATAAATCTTTCTCTGTATTTACCCGGTTGGTGGAGCCGTAATAAACATAATTGTCTGCTAAACGTTCAGCAATTCCTTCAATACTCGTTGTGTTCTCAACCATGTTGTTTTCCAATTTATTTCTAATTTTCATAAACTCGTCGTCAGAAATTAAACTTGATTTAATCATCTCAATCTGCTTATCAAATTCGAATTGAATAGAATCTAAGCTTATATCTTGTGCTGCAATCGCTGCAAAGATTCCAATTCCTGCATCTTCAAGTCCGTAATTAAATGAAAAGGCGAAAGTGGCCATTTCTTTCTTCTCTACAATGGCTTTGTTAATTCTTGCACTAGAACCACCCGACAAAACTTCGTTCATAAATTCCAGTGCATAGCTGTCAGGATGGGTTTGAGCGGGAAATTTATACCCCATGAAAATTGCAGGAAGCTGAATATTGTCATAAATTACATCTTTTGTTAAGCCGTTAAGTAGGGTTTGATCTTTTTCTGTTCTTTTTATAACAATGGGATTTGATGCGTATTGTGTAATTAATTTTTTTGCTTCTGCTTGGTTAGATCCTAAAAAGTTTTTCGCATCAAATTTAGTTTTTGACAGCGCATATTTTTTGTCAAAAGCTTCATCATCCAATGCGAGAAAATCCCTGTAAAGATTAAGGGCTTGACCTTTAGGCATGGAACTAAAATAGTATTCAATCCACTTTTTGGTCTGTGCCATATCCATGTCACCTGCAACTGTTAACGTGGCGTTACTTGGAACATAATAATTATTATAAAAATTCACATAATCTTCCTCTTGTGCCGCATCTAAATGCTCCATGCTTCCAATGGGTGCCCAATTATAGGGGTGCGTAATGAAAACTCTTTTGAACATTTCAGTAAAAAAAGAACCATATGGCTGATTGTCAACACGTTGTCTTTTTTCTTCCTTAACTACGCTTCTTTGTGTCTCAATCCCTTTGATATCCACTTTGGCGTGCAGCATCCGTTCGCTTTCAAGCCATAGACCCAATTCTAATTGATTCGATGGTAAAATTTCGTAATAATAAGTTCGGTCTTGTGAGGTATTTGCGTTTAACTTACCTCCATTCTTTTCAACCATCTCACTGTATTTTCCACGTTCGATGTTTTGTGATCCTTCAAATAGCAAGTGTTCAAAAAAGTGAGCAAATCCTGTTCTTGTTGGGATTTCGTTTTTTGAACCAACATGGTATAACACTGAAACAGCTACGATTGGTGTGCTGTGTTCCTCGTGAAGGATAACATGAATACCATTTGGTAAATCGTACTCCACAAAATCTATCTTTTTTTGGGCATGTAAACAACCAAGTACACTGATAATTCCGAATGAAAGGAATAGTTTTTTCATAACAACAAATTTTTACAAAGGTAACACGAAATTTAGAACACGAAAACTATTCAGTGACAGAACTCATGTGGTCTTCGCATTGTAAACCTGTTATTTTATTTCAACAGGTTCACATGGCCACTTAGCGTTTTGTTTTCCTTAGATTGTAATAATTGGAATTCAATTTTCCACGTGTAGGTGCCCACTGGACATTTTAAATAGCCATATTGACCTGTCCAGCCATACAACGGATCATGGGATACAAAGACTAGTTCTCCCCATCTATTGTATATGGATAGGGTGTAGGAATCTCGCTTGTAACCAG
>Ga0247843_1005344_pt1 | contig 17975 bp, 15 predicted proteins | sample LaCruzMarch2017__FD_192420 | JGI IMG/M metagenome (GOLD analysis project Ga0247843, IMG submission 192420) | Freshwater microbial communities from meromictic Lake La Cruz, Castile-La Mancha, Spain - LaCruzMarch2017_8m | ecosystem: Environmental > Aquatic > Freshwater > Lake | place: Spain... | reverse complement strand
ATCCGTATGTTTTCGAAAGCGAGATATTGAGCCCGTTTGCCAAGCTTCAGCCCGGTGAAAGTTACACATGGAAATATGACTGGTATTTAACCAGTATCGGGGCTGGCAAATCGGAGGTGGTGGACTGTACTTCTACCGGTGTGGTTGCCGAGCCTTTGTCCGCGAAGGTGGAAAATGGCAGGATCAGGCTGAAAGGCCGATTCGGTGTATTCGCACAGGGAACCCTCGTGGTTGTGATGAAAGATGCACAGGGTAACGTTGTGGAGCGGAATAAGTTAATTGAAGGAGCCTTTCCGGTTATCCCGGTTGTGATTGATCATGCAGTAGCTATGCCGGCCGGAACGGCGTCAGTCAGCCTGGTGCTGGTTGACGGTGCAGGCACGGACACGGGGAAGATTGCAGAGGCCGCAGTAAATTGAAATGAAATTGAATACACACATGAACAAACTCACAACCATCACCCTCGCCGCTTTGCTATTGGCGCCGCTGGCTGCGCTGCATGCCGAAGTTCCCATGCGTGGTGACGACCCGGCACAAACGGATGTTTTCACGATCAACCTTTCCGATATCCGTGTCCGGGATCCGTTCATCGTCGCTGACCGGGCTTCTAAAACGTATTACCTGTATGCGCAATGCGGGAACCGCCAGAATAACGACTCTCTGGGACTTGGAGTGGAGGTTTACGCCAGCAAGGACTTGGTTAAATGGAGTGCGCCGCGGCTGGCATTTGAGCGGCCAAAGTCCGGCTTCTGGGGTGGTTCAGACATATGGGCGCCGGAAGTGCATCAATTCGGAAAAAGCTATTTCATGTTCGTCACATTTCCGGGGCGTGCGGGTGGACGCGGCACCCAGATTTTGCGGGCGGACCGTCCTGAGGGTCCCTTCCAGATCCTGGGTGACTCGGCGAATACACCGCCTGAGGAGCAGTGTTTGGATGGCACCCCGTGGATTGATGAGCACGGAGTTCACTGGCTGGTTTATTGCAACGAATGGACTTCGATAAAGGACGGGACGGTTCGTGCGGTTCCGATGACTGACGATTGGACCGCGAGAAAAGGTGAGTCAATCCTGCTCTTCCGCGCCTCGGAAGCTCCGTGGGTGCGACCTTACCAGCCGGGCAATTTTGTCACGGACGGCCCGTTTCTGCATCGGACCAAGAGTGGAAAGCTGCTGATGATCTGGTCGAGCTTTCGCAATGGAGGCGAATATGCGGTTGGTGTGGCGGAATCGGAGAGTGGTTCGGTGAAGGGGCCTTGGCGGCACTCGCCGGATGTGCTGTTTGGCAAGGACGGCGGGCATGGCATGATTTTCCGCGATTTTTCCGGAAACCTTCTGTTTTGCCTTCACCAACCGAACGGCGGCAATCGCTAAAGGGCAAATTTCTTCAAGCTCAAAGAGGGCGGTGGCCGTTTGGCGCTGGCTTCCCTGCACGACGAAAACGCCATCCCGGTTCAACCGCCTTCCAACGACCATAAATCACCTGTTAGCCTCGATGCTGACAAAGACAGCAAAGCCGTCCCCCTCGAGCGAATGAAGCAAGTCTATGACGAGGTTAAAACGCCCTTCAAGTATGGCGTCGTCATTCGCGGAGAAGCGAACCAGCTGGTCGATTCCCCAAGCGTCTTCCGGAAGGATGGCCAGTGGTACATGGTCTATGTCACCATCACCGGGAGCGTTGGCTATGAGACCTGTCTCGCCCGGAGTGCCGATCTTTTGAAGTGGGAAAAACTGGGGAAAATCCTGAGCTTCCGCCCTGATGGGTGGGACCGCTGGCAGCGGGCCGGCTACCTCGCGCTGTGCGATACGACCTGGGGCGGCACCAGTGAACTCCAAACCTTCGACGGCAAGTATTGGATGTCCTACCTAGGCGGTGCGCTCCAAGGCTATGAGACCGATCCGCTGGCCATCGGCCTGGCATGGACAAAAACCCCCACCGAAGCGCGCGAATGGACGTCCCTCGCGGAAAACCCGGTGCTGCACCGCGACCAGCCCGATGTCCGTCCCTTCGAGAAGGTGACACTCTACAAGAGCAATATCATCTGGGACAAAGCCAAGACGCTCGGGTCGCCGTTTGTGATGTATTACAACGGAAAAATCAAAGGCGGCTACGAGAAGATCGGCATGGCCGTGTCCGACGACATGATTCACTGGAAGCGCTACGGCAAGGATTCCGTCGTGGCCAATGGCGAAGACAAACAACACGGCATCACCGGTGATCCCCAGATCGTGAAGATAGGCGATCTTTGGGTGATGTTTTACTTCGGGGCTTTCTGGCGGCCGGGGGCATTTGACACCTTTGCCTGTTCGACCGATCTGGTGAACTGGACGAAATGGACCGGACCCGATCTCGTCCAGTCGTCAGAACCGTGGGACAAGACCTTTGCCCATAAGCCATGGATCGTGAAGCACGACGGCGTGGTCTATCATTTCTACAACGCCGTGGGCGATCAAGGACGTGTCATCGCCTTGGCAACCTCCAAAGACTTGAAGAATGAATCCAAGGGAGGGGATAAATAATCATGAAACCATCGATCAAAACCGTCACCCTGCTGGCCGCACTCGCGATGAGCCTCACCAGTCCGCTTTTCTCACAAGTCCCCGATCCCGCCAAAGACACTCAGTCGGTGGACCGCCAACTGGCCGCCACGCCGCCGCAGATCAAGCCTCCATTGCACGGACTCGAAGAGGTCGGCTGGCAGGATGTGGATCTGCGCGGCGGCTTCTGGGGACCGCGCCTCGACATCCATCACAAGGTGACCATCCCTCATGTGATCGCCAAACTCGATGAGCGCAAACACATTGCCAACTTCGACGTTGCCGCCAAGGTGTTGAAAGGCGGGACCGCGAAAAAGAGCGGGACGGACTCCGATCCAGCTGGCCAGGCGCTGGCGGGAGACGCCGGAAATCACGGCCCCGGTTCCAACGACCCCAAGGCAGCCAAGGATGATGAGATCGTCGGTCACAGCGCCTTCGACTCCGACATCCACAAGGCGCTCGAAGGTGCCTGTTACACGCTCGGCCACTGCGACGACCCGGCTCTGAGCCAGCGTGTCGAGGGCATCCTCGACCGTATCCTCGCCGCGCAGGAGAAGGATGGGTATCTGGTCAGTTATTTCACCGCCAAGGAGCCGCAAAACAAGTGGGCCAACCTGAGGCTCAACCATGAGATGTATAACGCCGGCCACTTCTTCGAGTTTGCCGTGGCGCATCACCAGCTCACCGGCAAAACCAAGGCCCTCGATGCGGCGAAGCGCTTCGCCGATCACATGGACCGCACCTTCGGTCATAACAAGCGCTACGACGTCGATGGCCATCAGGAGGTCGAGCTGGCCCTGGTGAAGCTCTACCGTGCCACCGGCGAGAAACGTTACCTCGACCTCTGCCGGTTTTTCCTGGAGGAACGCGGCCACGTCCACGGCACCGAGCGCAAGCGGTTCACCGAGGTAATCCCCCGGGGGAATCCGGAACGGAAGCCCGGCGAGACCAATCCGGAATGGATGAAGCGGAAATGGAGCCTGCGCGACGGCAAGATGCAGGACCACAAGCCAGTTCTGGAGCAGACCGAGGCGGTCGGGCATGCCGTGCGCGCCGGCTACATGTATGCCGCCATGACCGACCTCGCCCGCTTCAGCGAGGCCCCGGAATACGCCAAGGCCGTCCGCACGCTGTGGGACGACGTGTTGCGTAGTAAAATCTACCTCACCGGCGGCGTCGGCACCGCCCAATACGACGAAGAAGGCTACGGCGATCCCTACCTGCTGCCGAACAGCACCTACTGCGAGTCCTGCGCCAACATGGCCAACGTGCTGTGGCAGCATCGCATGAACCTGCTGGACGGCGACGCCAAATACGCCGACGTCATGGAGCTCACGCTCTACAACTCGGCGATCGCCGGACTTGCGCTTTCCGGTAAAGGTTTCTTCTATCAGAACCCGCTGGAGTCACGGGATGGAGCGGAGCGTCCCGACTGGATCGGTCTGGCCTGCTGCCCGACCTCGCACTCCCGCTTTACCCCGCAGATCGGCGGCATGGTCTATGCCCGGAAGGCCGGGAAAATTTTCGTCAACCTCTACGCAGCCGGCGAAGCCACCATCGGCATCGGGGAGGGCAGGGTGGTGAAGATCAGCCAGGAAACGGACTACCCGTGGGATGGCAGAATCAAGCTGAAGATCGCGCCGGACAAGCCGTCCGAATTTGACCTCTGCGTGCGGATTCCGGGTTGGGCGCTCGGGAAACCGGTTCCCAGCGATCTATACCGGTTTGCGTCCACGGAAGCGGCCCCTGTTTCCCTGAAGATCAACGGCGAAACAGTGGAGGCAAAGCCCGGGAAGGACGGATACGTCCACCTCTCGCGTTCATGGAAGGCCGGTGACGAAGTGGCACTCGACCTGCCGATGCCGGTCCGCCGCGTCCACGCCCATGAAAAGGTCGAGGCGAACAAAGGCAAGGTGGCCCTGATGCGCGGGCCAATCGTTTATTGCCTTGAGGGAGTCGATAACAAGGACGTCGATCTTTTCAAGCTCAGCCTGCCACCGTCTGCCGAACTGAAAACCGAACATCGTGGCACGCTGCTGGGTGGAGTCACCGTGATCCACCCTCAAGGTCTCGACGCAAACAAGACGCCGGTCAAGTTGACCGCCATCCCCTGGTATGCCTGGGCGAACCGCGAGAAGGGACCGATGACGATTTGGATCAACGAAAGCAGCGAGGTGAAGTGACTAACCAGTAAAAAAATGAAAATATGTAATTGAGGCGGAGCGACAGGATCGCGATGCCACAGCAGGAGAATTTCCCTGATCCACGCTCAACAAGACTGTCAAATGAAACAACGTAAAGGAGATCAAATGAAACATCCAAGCATCGCGACGATCCTGGCTGGACGCATTGAACTTTATCAAGGAAAGGAAGCCATCGGGCGAATGCTCGCAACGAACAGCCCTTCACTATCACCGAAATCCCAATGCAACTGAACCGAGAGATCGTCTCAGAAATCCTCGCCGGTGGAGATGGGGAACGGCACGATGGATTCAAGGGGTTCACCGCCGCGTTGAGGATCTGTCTATGTATGAGTCATTCTCCCGCAGGCAAGGCGAAAACCCCGGCTTTCCGCGTAATTGTGGCTAAATTGTGGCGAAGGCTACTTATCCTGTTAGTGTTTTTCTGGGCACTCGTGCTCATAATTGATTGATTATGAAAGTGCCGCCGGGGGGACTCGAACCCCCACGAAGGTTGCCCTTCAACGGATTTTAAGTCAGAGGAGATTTCCGGTGAATAAATTGTCGCCATTCTGAAGGCGGAATCGATGCGATCATTGTGGGAACGACGAGCGATCCCGGCGAGTTGGCCGCAGGCGTCCGTGCCGCCAAACAAGCCATGAATCTAAACCGCCTCGTAGGCAGAAGTGGAGCGCTGGAAAATCGGATATGGAAATCCTGCACCAACCTGCCAGATTCTGAACGAATGCCACCGAAAGCCAGTCAGGACGTGAGATCCGCCAAGCGGCCGCGTAATAGCCAGGAGGTCAGGGTTCAAACTGCCAATCCGCGACAGAAAATGGTCCGATTTCAAACGGATTTCCAACTTTTTGACCGTCAACGGTGGGTCAACATGCGAAACACCTGAAAACCACTAACCCAGAATACCCCATGAATACGCACAAAGGCGCACAATCGATCCCGAAGGACCAGATGGCGGAGAGGGTGGGATTTGAACCCACGGTAGCTGTTACACTACGTCTGATTTCGAATCAGGTGCCATAGACCACTCGACCACCTCTCCTTGTTGACGCGGCGCAAAATGTGCGGGGGATTGGGGTTTGTAAAGCCTGCAATTTCGCTCAATCCGGGAAAACAATCGCACGGTGACCATCGATGATCGTTCGGTCGTGGACATGGAAGCGGATGCCCTTGGCGATGGCGATTCGTTCGCAATTCCGGCCAAGACGGACGAGATCGTTCGGCGTGTGGAAATGTTGCACGCGCTCGACTTCCTGCTCGATGATCGGACCAGCATCGAGATCGGCAGTGACGTAATGGCAGGTGGCACCGATGAGTTTGACGCCGCGCTCGTAGGCCTGCTTGTAAGGATTTGCGCCGATGAATGCGGGTAGGAAGCTGTGATGAATATTGATAATGCGGCCGGCGAAGTCCCTGCAGAAATCGTCCGGCAGGATTTGCATGAAGCGGGCGAGCACGATCAACTCGACGTTTTGAACCTCGATAAGGCGGCGGATTCCGTCAAAACCCGGAGCGCGATTGGCTCCGTCCATTTCGATGAGATGAAACGGAATCCCGGCGTGATCGGCCACGGCTTCGCAATTCGGGCGGTTGCCAATGATCGAAGTGATTTCGATCGGCAGTTCGCCCAACTCGGTGCGCCACAGAATCTCGTTGAGACAGTGATCGGTTTTCGTGACCAGAACCGCCGTGCGCATGCGGTAAGGCAGCCGACGGAAATGCCAGTTGGCATGAAGCGAACGACCGAGTGTGCCGAAACCATCGATGAAATCCTGCACATCGACGTCGAGTTCGCCGGTCATGATTTCCAAGCGGGCGAAAAACTGGCTGCCGAGTTGGTCGGAAAATTGGTTGAACTCAACGAGGTTGCCACGATGCCCGGCGACATAATTGGCAATTTTGGCGACAATTCCGGGTTGGTCCGGACAACTGAGTTTGAGGATTAATCCCGCGCGAGACATGCGCGGAGACTGCGGATGACTGGGGCCGCCGTCAATCACCGGACATGGAAGATTCGATCCGCAGCTACAGATCTGGGGGATTAGATCCCAGTCCAGAACTGGGAATTACCGAATCAGACAGGAAAATCATACGCGTGTTGGCAACCTTAAATTGCTGTGCTAAGGAAAGCCCGCTTTTCTGCTCATCGAACCCAAGATGCCCACCAATCCGCTCAACACCACCGCCGCACTCGCAAGACATCTCGGCATCTCGCGCTGGACGGTCTCTCGCGTGCTGAATGGCCACAGCGGCATCAAAGAGGAAACCGTCCGCAAAGTCAAACAAGCCATCCATGACCTCGATTTCCAACCCAGCGCCCTCGCCCGCGGCCTGCGCGGTGGCCAAACCGCGACAGTCGGCGTTTGTTTTCAAGATCTCGACTCGCCCGTTCTGGCAATGCGCGCCGCTTCGCTGCAACAACGCCTCCGCGACGAAGGCTACCATACGGTTATCGAGCTTTCCGGTGCCAGCGTGGAACTGGAACGCGGCGCAATCCGCCGCTTCGTCGGCCAACGCGTCGATGGCATCGTCAGCATCTTTTCCCGCTTGGAAGCCGATGATCCCGCGATCAAATTGTTAGAACGCGAGAAGATTCCCTGCTTCTGGGTAGACCCCGAAAATCCAGTGCCTGGCGACAAAGTGATGCTCGACCGACCGCGTTCGATGAAGCTGGTGCTGGAGCATCTGGCAGGCCTCGGCCACCGCGGAATCGCGTTGCTTGGAATCGATCCTCGCAACCGCTTCGGAGCCTTACGCATGCCAGGCCTCATGGAATACGCTCCGAAATGCGGACTAAATTTCGAACGCGATTTCACGCTGCTGTTTCATCCAGGCGAAACGAAACACACCTTCGAATACGGCTATGATCTCGCCGGCGAACTGATCGAACAATCCGCCAGAAACCTCCCCACTGCGATTATCGCATTGAACGACCGCATCGCCATCGGCGCGATCAACCGCCTACGCGAAGATGGAATTCGCGTGCCTGAGGAAGTTTCAGTTGTCGGCTACGACAATATCGCTGTTGCCGAACATTTTTTTCCCACCCTCACCACTGTCGATCACCAAACAGACCGATTGATGGATCTCGCCGTTCGTGGACTCATGGAGCGACTCGACCCCGCAAACGCCGAACTTCCACCCCGCGAATCCTACGTCCATCCGAAACTGGTCATCCGACACTCCACGGGTAAAACGAGAGAATGATAATTAGTTGACAAAAACCAACACGTGTAAGATTACGCGCTAACCCAAACCCATTTCCATTATGAGCCAAGTCCGCATTCTACTAACCACCACGTCCTATCAGGACATTCCCGGCGCTCACCACGAGTTGCTTGAATCCACCGGCATCGAAATCGTCCGCGAACGCGGCCCACTCGGTGAGGCAAAAATGCTCGAACTCGTTGGCGACTTCGACGCCATCCTCTGCGGCGACGATCAAATTACCCGCGCCGTGCTGGAAAAAGCCGCGCCGCGCCTGAAAATCCTCAGCAAATACGGTATCGGCGTGGACAAGATCGATGTCACGGCTGCCACCGAAATGGGCATTCCCCTCGCCTTCTGCCCGGGCGTGAACCACACCACCGTCGCCGAGCACACTTTCGCGTTGTTGCTCGCGCTGAACCGCCACCTCGTTGAGGAAGTCAATTTCACCCGTGCCGGAAACTGGAAACGCCTGACCGGCCATGAGATCATGGGCAAAACCATCGGCATCGTCGGCCTCGGCCGCATCGGCAAGGAAGTCGCCACCCGCGCGAAAGCTTTTGGCATGAGCGTGATCGGCTACGACGTCTATTGGGATGAAGCCTTCACCGCAACCCACGGAATTACCCGCGCCGCAAGCGTGGCGGAAGTCTTTGAAAATTCGGATGTCATCTCCTTGCACACCAATCTAACTGATGAAACCCGCGAAATGGTTCGCGCGGAAACCATCGCCACCATGAAGGACGGCGTGATCATCCTCAATTGCAGCCGTGGCGAAGTCGTCAACAACGCGGATCTCGCCGCTGCTCTCGAATGTGGAAAAGTGGGCGGCTACGGCGGCGACGTGCTCGACGAAGAACCACCCCGTCCGGACCACCCATTGCTCACCGTAAAAAACTCGATCATTACCCCGCACATCGGATCGCGCACCTATGAGAGCGTCCAGCGCCAGGCGATGATGGCCGCACAAAACCTCCTTCACTTGCTCCGCGGTGAGAAACCGTTAGCGCAAGTCAACGCCGCAGCCCCACCCGCCGCGCTCCTTTAATACCTAACTCATCACCTCCATGTCCGAAATCTTCTACGTCGTTCCCGAAGAACAACACAACGCGCTCGTCGCCGCCGCTTACCGCAAGCGGGGTTACAGCGCCGCCGAAGCCGCCGATGGCGCTCGCTTCTGCGCCGAGGCCACCCGCAATGGCATCCGCACCCACAACGCGCTCAAAGCCCTTCACCTCGACCACCTGTTCGGCTCGGCCGCAGGTGGCTGCGTCCCCAAGGCGAAAATCGAAAAAGTCAAAACCCGCTTTCGTGGTTCGGAAGTATGGAATGCTAACAAAAAGTTAGGTCAAGCCACCGGTTACGCCGCTATCGAGGCCGCCATCAAACTCGCCGATAAATATGGCGTCGGCATGGTTTCCGTGGACAACGCGTTTCACTACCTCTGGGGCGGCGGCTACGTCATGGAAGCCGCACGTCGCGGTTACATCGCCTACACGAATTGCACAGCCGCACTCGCAGAAGTCGTGCCCTTCGGCGGCAAATATCCCACACTCGGCACCAACCCACATAGCTGGGGTTTCCCCACCGCTGATGCGCTTGGTTATCCGGTCGTTATCGATTGGGCCACCTCGGTCGTAGCCATGGGCCGCGTCCAACAACTCGCCCGCGAAGGCAAACCATTGCCACCAGGAGCCGCGGTCGATGCCAACGGCCACCCCACCACCGACCCGAACGCAGCAAAATACCTTGTGCCTTTCGGCGCGCACAAAGGCTACGGCCTCGCGCTCCTGAATGAAATCATCGGCGGCTTCATCGGCGGATCACTCCCCACCATTCGCAACCGTTGGGACAGTGTTCCCGAAGATGAAAAAGGCACCTGCTGCTTCTTCTTCCAAGTCTGGCATCCCGACGCCATGAACGCCGGAGATTTTGCCAAAGGCCGCAAGCAATCCGAAAACGTGAAGGCGGTCGTCCAAGACATCCTCGGTCACGGCAATGAAAACTGCATGCTCCCCGGCCAGATCGAAGCCCAAGCCGCCGCCCGCTCCGCAAAAAACGGTGGACTGCTCTTCTCCGAAGCCGAAATCCAAGCCTTCAACGAACTCGCCAAGGAAGCCCGCAAGCCACGCTGGAAAATCTCAGATTTCAAAGTAGCGGAAGCATAACTCATATAATTCCCATACCTCCCATAACTCCTATAGGAATTATAGGAGTGATAGGAATCATAAGACCAACTCCGAATCCCAAAGCCATGTCCCTATCCATCAAATCAAAATCCGAATGCACCTTCGACCAGATCTCTCTCGGTGAAGTGATGCTCCGCCTTGATCCCGGTGAAGGCCGGGTCCGCACCGCCCGCAACTTCCAAGTCTGGGAAGGCGGCGGCGAATACAACACGTCCCGCGGATTGCGGAAATGCTTCGGTTACAAAACCGCTGTCGTCACTGCCTTCGTGGACAACGAAATCGGCCACCTCATCGAGGATTTCATCATGCAAGGCGGAGTCGCCACCGACTTCATCCAATGGCGTGACGACGACGGCATTGGCCGGTCAGTTAGAAACGGCCTCAACTTCACCGAACGCGGCTTCGGAATCCGTGGCGCGGTCGGAAACCCGGACCGTGGCAACACCGCCGCCTCCCAACTCAAACCCGGCGATGTGGATTGGGACCACATCTTCGGCAAACTCGGCGTGCGTTGGTTCCACACCGGCGGCATCTTCGCTGCCCTCTCCGAAACCACCGCCGAACTCACCGTGGAAGCCGTGAAAGCCGCTAACAAATACGGCACCGTCGTTTCCTACGATCTCAACTACCGCCCTTCGCTCTGGAAAACCATCGGCGGCCTCGCCAAGGCGCAGGAAGTGAATCGTGAAATCGCGAAATACGTCGATGTCATGATCGGCAACGAAGAAGACTTTACCGCCTCACTCGGCTTCGAAGTCGAAGGTGTTGATCACAACATTTCCAATATCGAACTCGATGCCTTCAAAGCGATGATCGAAACCGCCGTGAAAGCGTTTCCAAACTTCAAAGTCGCCGCCACCACCCTGCGCGGCGTGAAAACCGCCACCGTCAACGATTGGTCGGCCATCCTCTGGCACGGTGGACAATTCCACGAATCCCGCAAATACCCGGACCTCGAAATCATGGACCGCGTCGGCGGTGGTGATAGCTTCGCCTCCGGTGTGCAGTTCGGATTCCTCGAATTCAACGACGCCCAAAAAGCCGTCGAATACGGAGCCGCCCACGGCGCGCTCGCCTCCACCACTCCCGGCGACACCTCCATGGTCACCCGCAAGGAAGTCGAAAAAGTCATCGGCGGCGGCGGTGCCCGCGTCGTTCGTTGAATCTTAAATTCAAGAAATTAACCACAGATTTCACAGAGAACACAGATTATGAGATAATAAAGATTCTCTAAAATCAATCTGTGTAATCTGTGTAATCTGTGTAATCTGTGGTTCAAAACTTCACCCTATCAATCAACTCTCAACACAACCAATCATCATCATGTCAGACCAACTCTCAGATATCGGACTCATCGGCCTTGCCGTCATGGGGCAGAACCTTGCTCTTAACATCGCCGACCACGGATTCAAGATCTCCGTCTATAACCGCACCACCTCCACCATGGAGAAATTCGTGACAGAGAATCCGGACACGCCCGGCGGCCTTGTTGGATACCCAACCATGGAGGAATTCGCCGCCAGCCTCGCACGTCCGCGCCGCGCCGTGATCATGGTGCAAGCCGGCAATGCCACCGATGCCGTGATCGACGCCCTAACCCAGGTTTTCGAACCCGGCGACATCATCATCGATGGCGGCAATGCCAAGTGGACGGACACCATCCGCCGCGAAAAAGAGCTCAAGGAAAAAGGTTTCCTGTTCATCGGCAGTGGTGTTTCCGGTGGTGAAGAAGGCGCACGTTTCGGCCCGGCTGTGATGCCCGGCGGCGATCGCGAAGCCTATTCGCACATCGAACCAGTTTGGAATGCCATCGCGGCGAAAGTCGATCCCGTCACCGGCAAAGAACTCAAAGGTGCCGCTCCTGGCAAACCCATCGTCGGCGGCGTGCCATGCGCCACTTACATCGGCGAAAACGGTGCAGGCCACTACGTCAAGATGGTCCACAACGGCATCGAATACGGCGACATGCAGATGATTTGCGAAGCCTACGACCTCATGCGCAAACTGCTCGGTATGTCCGCACCGGAAATCGCCGCCGTGTTCCGCAAGTGGAACACCGGCGTGCTCGATAGCTTCCTCATCGAAATCACCGGCGAGGTGCTCGCCCAAAAAGACCCGATGACGGGCGGCGATCTCGTGGATGTGATTCTCGATACCGCTGGCCAAAAAGGCACCGGTAAGTGGACCAGCACCAGCGCGCTCGACATGGGCGTGCCTGCTCCCACCGTTGCTGAAGCTGTGTTCGCCCGCTGCGTTTCCGCCGTGAAGGATGAACGCGTCGCCGCCAGCAAGATTCTAACCGGTCCTGACAGCCACTACACCGGCGACAAGGAAGAACTCATCGAGGCCATCCACGCCGCGTTGTATTGCTCGAAGATTTGTTCCTACGCACAAGGTTTTCAACTCATGCGCGAGGCGCAAACCGAATACGATTGGAAACTCGACTTCGGAAAAATCGCGCAGATTTTCCGTGGTGGTTGCATCATCCGTGCAATCTTCCTGCAGAAGATCACCGAGGCCTTCGAACGCGATGGCAAACTCGCCAACCTTCTGCTAGACCCGTATTTTCAATGCGAAGTCACCAAACTCCAACCGCAATGGCGCAAAGTCATCGCCACCGCCGCCCTCCAAGGCGTGCCCGCTCCCTGCATGGGCAGCGCGCTCTCCTACTACGATGGCTATCGTTCGGAAAAACTCCCCGCCAACCTCCTGCAAGGCCAACGCGACTTCTTCGGCGCCCACACCTATGAGCGCACAGACCAACCGCGCGGCAAATTCTTCCACATCGATTGGCCAGAAGCTGATCGCCCGCAGCTGGAAATGTGAATCACTCAGGAGTCGCTTAAAGATCGGCAGAATCGAGCTCGGCGAGGATTTCTCCGGCACTAAAAAACGCGCCATCTTCGAAACATGGATGCACGGTTTGGATCGTGCCGGGGACTAACGAAGTGATAATGGTCGTATGATGGGCGCGCAGAGTTCCGCGGCTTTCCAGAAATACGGGCAAGTTCGTGCGGGTGAGGACGATACGTTATGTCAAATCGGCATCTCCCAACTCAGCCAGCCAACCGCTGGAGATTTTCCCTTCATGGCCCGTGGATGCCGCGCTCCATGTGCCCGGCGTGCGGATCTCCAGGGTGTCAACCGGGGCGTTGAAACGCCAAGATTCATACGATGGCAAAGCCACACACAAAGCCACAATGGTGAATTGATTCAAAAAATGCATGTCCAGGATAGATCCGTCCCCCAACCGTGAAAATCTTTGGAGGAAAATCGACCATCAGAGCACGAACCGCGGCGACTGACTGAGGAAAGTCTGCGGATTTTGATAGATAACGCGCTCGATGGCGGCGCGATCATGGCTGCGAGCCTTCATTTGCAGGGCGCATTTCGGGATAGCTAGTGGATCAGAAATCCCCCAATCGCACGCGGAATTCATCCATAGCCGCTCCGGGCCATGGATTTCCAAGATATCGATTGCCCGGTCCAACGAACACTTGCTGTGCGGATAAAGCGTCATACCCGCCCAGTAACCCGCGTCCAGCACTTGGGAAACCGTGTGTTCTTCGACGTGGTCGATGATCACCTTGCCACGATCAAGTTTCGAAAAATTCGCTAACGCTTCGAGCGTGAGACGCGTGCCCTTGAGTTTATCCTCCAGATGCGGTGTGTGGATGAGAATTGGTAGATCGTGATCGAACGCGAGTTGCACATGCTCCTCGAAGATCATGAGCTCATTCCGCGTGTTTTTGTTGAGGCCGATCTCGCCGATACCGAGCACGGTCGGCGATTTCAGAAATTCCGGAAACAAGCTCATCACCTCACGAGCAAAACCGGGATCGTCCGCTTCCTTCGGATTGATGCAAAGCCACGAAAAATGCTTAATGCCAAATTTTGCGGCACGCTTTGGTTCATACTCCGTGAGTTGGCGAAAGTAATCATGAAACCCCTCAGCCGACGAGCGATCGAAGCCCGCCCAGAATGCCGGCTCGCAAACTGCCTCACACCCGGTGAGCGCGAGTTTTTGGTAGTCATCCGTCGTCCGACTGACCATGTGGGCGTGGGGTTCGATGTAGCGCATGGAAAAAAATTCTGGATGCCGGAAAATTCAGTGCTCGGTGGGAACGGGAGCCCCAAAAGCCCCTTGAAACGTCGCTTGCGGGATCGGCTCGGTGGTTTGATCCGACAGCGCTTCGAGAACGGCACGGGCGCGGTCCGGGCGCTCCGATAGCAATATGGAAAGCGCGTTTTTCATCGCCTCGATGCGAAAATCACTATCGCCGGGATGACGGTCGATGCGGTCAAGAAACGCCGCAAGATCAATGAACTTGTGGCGGGCATCGATGAACTGGAGATCGAGAAGGTCGGACTTGCTCGGCATGGATGAACGTTCGGCGCTTCGGACGCATCGGTCAATCGGGAAGAATGCGGTTTATTACCCCCGCCCTATTCCGCTTGCTCCAGACCCCGCGCTTGGTTACGGGGTGTTCGTTGTTCGGCACCTGCCATGCAGCCATCCAAACCCGCGAAAGACCACCTGTCATGCCCATAACCCGCGCCTTGCTTTCCGTCTCAGACAAATCCGGCCTCGCCGAATTCGCCAAGGAACTCCACGTCCTCGGAGTCGAATTGCTCTCCACCGGCGGCACCGCCAAGGCCCTCCGCGATGCAGGCCTGCCGGTCATCGATGTTTCCGAATACACCGGTGCCCCCGAACTTTTCGACGGCCGCGTGAAAACCCTGCACCCGAAAGTCCATGGCGGACTCCTCCATCGCCGCGACGACCAGGACCACCTCGCCCAAGCGAAAAAGAACGACATCCCGCCCATCGATCTCGTCGTGGTGAATCTCTATCCATTTGAGGCCACCATCAAAAAAACCGGCGTCACACTTGATGAAGCCATCGAAAATATCGACATTGGTGGCCCATCGATGCTCCGCAGCGCAGCGAAAAACCATTCGCATGTCACGGTGATCGTTGATCCCTCCGACTACGCCAAAGTCATCGAGGAAATGAAAGACAACAACGGCGAAACCACCAAGGGCTTACGCGAGCAACTTGCCGTCAAAGTCTTCCTCCGTACCTCGCAATACGACGCCGCCATCACCAACTACCTCGGCCAATGCCGCACCGGCACTTGCTGCAATTTCACCCTCAGTCTGCCGCTCGAACAGGAACTCCGCTACGGTGATAATCCGCACCAAAAATGCTCGCTCTACGGCAATTTCCGCGAGTTTTTCACCCAAGTCCAAGGCAAGGAACTGAGCTACACCAACATCCTCGATATCGAAGCCGCTGCCGATATCATCCTCGATTTTGTCCGACCCACCGTCGCCATTCTCAAACACACCAACCCCTGCGGCGTCGGCCAGGATGATGAAGATCTCCGCGTCGCTTGGCAGAAAGCCTTCGAAACCGACCGCCAAGCCCCGTTCGGCGGCGTCATCGTCTGCAACCGCCCACTCACCCTCGAACTCGCCCGCGTGATCTCCGAAATTTTCACCGATGTCATCATCGCCCCGGAATTTGAAGCTGACGCCCGCGCATTGCTCCAGAAGAAGAAAAACCTGCGCCTCATGAAAATGAACGACGCCTATCTGGTAGAGAAAAAATCCGCCGTCATCCGTTCCTGCCCCGGTGGAGTCATGGTCATGGATCGCGATCACACCGCACTCGGCCTCGACAACCTTGAATCGAAAGTCGTCACCAAACGCCCACCAACCCAAGAAGAAATGCGCGCCATGCGCTTCGGTTGGCGCATCGTCAAACACGTCAAATCGAATGCCATCGTTTACGCCACCACCGACCGCACCCTCGGCATCGGTGCCGGCCAAATGAGCCGCGTCGATTCCTCACGCATCGCTGTTTGGAAAGCGAAAGAAGCCGGTCTCGATCTCAAAGGCAGCGTCGTCGCCTCCGACGCCATGTTCCCTTTTGCCGACGGCCTGCAATCCGCCATCGACGCCGGTGCCACCGCCTGCATTCAACCCGGCGGCTCCATGCGAGATGAAGAAGTCATCGCGGCCGCCGACGCCGCCGGCATGGCCATGGTTTTCACCGGCCACCGCCACTTCAGACATTGATCCCTCATCAGTTTTGATAGAACAACGCCCCATTCAAATAATGCGGCGCGTCTGTGATTGCCTTCGGCTAGTCAGTGGACTGCGAACGGCACCACACTGGTCGGCGGCTACAGCGCTGAATTCGTTTCAGGCCAGACCGGTGTCTCGCAAACCATCACGGGACTTGAGCCCGATACCACCTAGAGACTGATGGGCAAGTTCCGCGTCGAGCCCGGAGAGTCCGCCCGATTGGGGGTAAAAAATCACGGTTACCACGTCGCCGCCCACCGCTCCATCGGCGACGCCGCCCTCCAAGCTGGCAATTCCGAGAGCATCGTGAAGCGGCATTATCTCAACACCCACACTCAGGAAGAGGGCAATGAATTCTTCCGCACGGTCCCTGATCCAAAACGCCGCCGTGCCGTGCTTTCCGCCGTGCCGAAAGCCAAACCAGTCCGCCATCTGAAGGTGGTCTGAAGGATTCCCCACAAATTCAAAAATAATACTTAGTATGACCTTGATTGCTGAAAAATCATCCGTAAAATATCGCCGTGACCTTTGAAGAAGATCCAGATTTCACCGTAAAAGCACTTCGCTTGATCGGCGATGATGGGATCTTCGCAATCCAGATGTATTTGATGGAGCAACCCGACGCCGGCGATATCATTCCCAGTTCCGGTGGCTGCCGCAAACTTCGCTAGTCTGCCGAAGGCCACGGGAAAAGAGGCGGCGCTCGCGTCATCTACTACTGGATCACTGATGACGCCCGCATCCTGCTTCTCGACCTCTACGCCAAAAACGAATCGGAAAATCTCAGCCAAGCCCAATTGAAGGAACTCAAACGCAAGAAGCCATGAAAGCCATCCAAGCCACCACCAAGGGCGTCGTCCGCTCCCCTGCCCCTGCCGGACTCAAGGCGAAGAAAGACGCTCTGGAAAGAGGTGAGCGCGCCTCAGCCAGAGTGTTCCGCATCGAGAAACGCCCCGACGGCACACTCTCCCGCGTCGCTGTGAATCCTGAAATCCAGCGCCGCAAGTCCGCCAAGGCATGGGAAGCCAAGAGCGAGGTTGCCAAGGTCCGCCAATCGCTCGACCTCACCCAAGAGGCTTTCGCCGATCTTCTCGGTATTGGGCTCAGCACCCTCCGCAGCTGGGAACAGAAAAAACGCGAACCTTCGGGTGCGGCCCGCATGTTGATTTCTATCGCGTTGAAACATCCCGAGGTGCTTCAAGAAGCGGTGGCTTGATTTCCCTCACCCGCCATGAAGAAGCCAAAGGAATCGGAAAAGAAGGCCACGAAAAACTCCCGCAAAAAAAGGTTAGTTGGGCCTGTAAGCGCTTATGTAGTGGCAGAGCCTATCAAAGTGGAGATTGCCACCGCCGAAAATGGCGAACGCATGACCAAACTTTTTTTTGCCAATCCTCTGCCTTCGCCAATTATTCATTCTGCTGACAAGGTTTTTGCTCAAGCCTTCGAACACCCTGTAAACTTAGTCGATCCATCTTGGTGGCTTGTTATTAAACCTTGGCTTCAGAACACTCCGGCTGAAATTGAAGAGTTTTGGGACAAATTTAATTTGGCGGAGGCGATCCTCGTAATCATTCTCACGGGATGCGTTCCTGTGCTTGGATCGGCTGCTTGAGCCCCCTCTGGGGAAATCTCCATCGGATGTTCATCGGATGTGCTCTGCCCTGAAACGGCGAAAGCCCCGTAAAACGGGGCTTTCATTGGTTGCGGGAGTAGGATTTGAACCTACGACCTTCAGGTTATGAGCCTGACG
>Ga0247843_1005342_pt1 | contig 17978 bp, 12 predicted proteins | sample LaCruzMarch2017__FD_192420 | JGI IMG/M metagenome (GOLD analysis project Ga0247843, IMG submission 192420) | Freshwater microbial communities from meromictic Lake La Cruz, Castile-La Mancha, Spain - LaCruzMarch2017_8m | ecosystem: Environmental > Aquatic > Freshwater > Lake | place: Spain... | reverse complement strand
CAGCAAGAACAAATACCCACAGGCATAGCACACGGGGTACCATAGGGCGTCATAGCCGCTGGACATGACCATGCCGGCCACGCCCATGAAGGAGGCGGCCGAAAGGTATTCTCCGGAAATGGCCGACGCATTCCAACCGACGGACACACCGCGACCCGCGACAAAGAAATCCGAAGCGCTCTTGGCGCGACCCGCCGCCCAGAAACCCATGCCCACGGTCACCAAGACCGTCAGGGCGCTTAAGGACACGATCCAGGGATCGACCGCGGCAAGCAGTAGGGAAAACATGGTGGGCAATAGGGAACCAGCCCTGAGGCTACGAGGGGTGGACGGATCGGGTCAACCGGCCATCCCATCCCAGGGCGGTGAACCTCCTGGTCCGAGCGTCCCAACTTCCGGATTAGGCCAAAATGGGGCGAATCACTTCGCCGTGGACGTCCGTGAGACGGCGGTCGACGCCGTTGTGACGGAAGGTCAGTCGGGTGTGGTCGATCCCGAGGAGGTGCAGGACGGTGGCATGGATATCATACACCTCCGTCACGTTGGATCGGTCAGCCGGCTTGTAGCCCCATTGATCACTCTCGCCGTGGGTGATGCCACCGCGGATGCCGCCGCCGCACAGCCAGTTGGTGAAGACAAACGGGTTGTGGTCGCGACCCTTGCCGCCTTGGGCACAGGGCATGCGGCCAAACTCGGTGGTCCACAAAATGATCGTGTCTTCCAAGAGACCCCGCTGCTTGAGGTCTTCGATGAGGGCGGCGATGGGTTTGGCAATGCCCATGGCGAGCGGGCCATGGTCTTGGGCGATGTTCTCGTGAGAGTCCCAATTGCGGCGCGGGAAGCTGTTGTCGTTGCCGGACCAGATTTGGACGAACCGCACGCCCCGCTCGATGAGGCGACGGGCGGTGAGGCACTTCCGGCCCATGATGTCGGTCTCTTCCGGGGCGTTGATCTCGGAGGGCCACTTCTTCGTGGAGTTGTCGATGCCGTAAGCCTCTTGGATCCAGGCGGGTTCCTTCGATAGGTCCAATGCCTCGGGCGCCGCCAATTGCATGCGGGCGGCGAGTTCGTAGGAGCGGATGCGGGCCTCCAGGCGCTGGTCTCCAGGACGTGCTGCCGCGTGGATCCGGTTCAACCGTTCCAAGGCGGCCAGTCCATCAGTCTCGGACCGGGGCGTGATATAGCCGCTGTCGGCCGGAGGAAAGAGGGCTTCAATGGGATTCTCAGACCCGACGCGAATCAGCGTTCCCTGATGTTCAGCGGGCAGGAATGCCGAGTCCCAGTTCTTTGCGCCGTTTGAAGGCATTCCGCGCAAGTCGGGCATCACCACGAAGGTGGGTAGGTTTTCGTTCATGGAACCCAGCCCGTAGCTGGTCCAGCAACCCACGCCCGGAAATCCCGGAGTCAGGAATCCGGTGGCCTGAAGCAAGGTCGCCTGCGAATGGACGCCGCTCTTGCCCACCAGATTGTGGACGAAGGCCATGTCGTCGACACAACGACCGAGGGGAGACACCACTTCGCTGAGGTGTTTTCCACTTTGCCCGTAAGGCTTGAACTTCCAGGGGGAGGCGAAGGTCGAGCCCAGTCCATCTTGAAAGAGTTCCACGGCCTCGCCGGGATCCCATTTCTCACCATGGTGTTTTTCGAGGAAGGGTTTGTAGTCCCACAAATCGACATGGCTGGCAGCACCGGCCATAAAGAGTTGGATCACTCGTTTGGCCCTGGGGCGCGCGAGCGGGGGCTTGGCTGCCGATGTCGTCGCCGCCGGACCTGCCAAGAGCGCTTCCCGCTGCAGCAGCGACGTCAGGGCGATGCCGCCGAGCCCGCCGCCTGAGCGCCAGAGGAACTCACGACGCGATACCGGCGTGGTGCCGGTCGGGCGATGCCAGGGCGAGGGATGGTTCATGGGAAAGTTGTTTTTCCGAGTCCGAGGCTACTGGTGGAAAGATGCGAGCACTCCGGTCTTTTGTCGACGCCCCCCTGTCAGCCTCCGTCGTGCCGGGACGCCGGGGCGATCGGAGGGAGGTTTGTGTCAATAGTGAGGACCGACCCCTTGGGTCAGTGTTTCCCGAGCGAACCGGCCAGGGTGAAGATGGGTAGCAGCAGGCCCAGCGCGAGGAAGCCGATGCCGGCGGCGACCAGACACAAGATCACCGGTTCGATCAGGCGGACGGATTGATCGACTTGCTGATTGGTGCGGCGTTCGACGGTGTTGGCGATTTGCAGCAGCACCTTGTCGAGTTTGTTGGATTCTTCGGCCACGGTGATCATGGCCATGATCTGGTCGGGAAAGAGCCCGCCTTGTGACAGAGGGCCGGAGAGGGATTTGCCGTCCCGGATGCTCTCCGCGGCGATGGCGATCTTTTCACCGAGCAACCGCGAGCCCGTGGCGTCCTTGGCGATCTTGAGCGCTCCCAACATGGGGACGCCATTGGCCAGCATGGTGCCGAGGATGCGGCAGAAACGCGTGATGGCCAGCATCTTGAGGGCGGTGCCCATCACGGGAACTCGGTGTTGCCAAATTTCCAGGGTGCGTCGGGAGGACTCCTTGCTCAGGGCTGAAACGAGAGCGCCAATCAAACCCGCGAGAACCAAGGCCACGATGTACCAGTAGCTGCGAAGAATCGTGCTGGCTCCGAACAACAACACGGTGGGCAGGGGTTTTTGGGCGCCCGCGAGCAAGGGCTCGAATTTGGGGACGAAGAAGATGAGGGCGCCGGCCATGACCGTGGCTCCGAGGGCCGAGAGCAGGGCCGGGTAGATCATGGCTCCCATCACCTTGGCCCGGAGTTCATCGAGGCGTTCCAGGAACTCGGAAAGGCTGCGCAAGACGTCCTCGAGGAACGAGGCCCGCTCACCGGCCTGGACCATGGAGGTGTGCAAGGGAGGGAACACTTCTGGGAACTTGCGCAGCGCGTCGGTCAGGGTTTGCCCGTCGGCCACCGCAGTCCGAACCTCTTTGAGAATGGCCTTGAGCTGACTGTTGACCGTGGACCGGATGAGTGAATCCAGCGCCCGCAGCATGGGCACGCCCGAACCAATCAAGTCGGCCAACTGTCCGTACATCATGCCAATGTCCCGGCTGGAAACGCGTCGGCGCTTCGATTGGGACGCATCGGCGGAAGCAATGTTGACCGGGAAGAGTTGGCGCTCGCCCAGGATCCGCACCGCAGCACCCTCGCCCTCGGCTTCCAATTGGCCCGAGACTTGTCGTCCGTCGGCGTTGAGGGCGGTGTAGCGAAACTTGGGCATAACCGGATTAGAGGGCGGTGCAGGTGAGGACTTCGTCCACCGAGGTGATGCCCTGACGAACCTTCATCCAGCCATCCTCGCGCAGTAGGCGCAGACCCGTGCGGCGGCCGGATTGGATGATCTTGGGGGCCGACTGGCGGTCGACGATCATCTGGGCGATTTCTTCGTCGATGCAGAGCAGTTCGTAGAGACCGGAACGTCCGCGGTAACCGGTCTTGCGGCAGTTGTCACAGCCTTCGCCCCGATAGAGTTGGGTTCCAGGTTCCAGTGAGAAATCCCGTGGGAACTTGGAGTGATCGGGGGTGTAGGGGACACGGCACTTGGAGCAAATCTTGCGGACCAGACGCTGGGCCATGGCCCCGGCCAGACTGCTGGCGATGAGGAACGGTTCCACCCCCATGTCGATGAGTCGGGTGGCCGCGGAGGCGGAGTCGTTGGTGTGCAATGTCGAGAGCACGAGGTGACCCGTGAGCGATGCCTGGATGGCGGCCCGGGCCGTCTCGACATCACGGATTTCGCCGATCATCACCACATCCGGGTCGTGGCGCAGGATGGCTCGCAACCCGGCCTCGAAGGTCATGCCCACCTTGTGATCGACGGGGATCTGGTTGACGCCCTGCAAGTGGTATTCGACCGGGTCCTCGACCGTCAGCACCTTGAGAGTCGGACCCACGATTTCGTTGAGCGACGCGTAGAGGGTCGTGGTTTTACCGGAACCGGTGGGGCCGGTGACGAGCACAATCCCGTGGGGTCGTTCGATGAGGCCACGGAACCGGCCGTAGGTCTCGGGATCCATGCCCAACTGGGGCAAGGTGAAGAGCACGTTGGCCTTGTCGAGCAGACGCATGACCACGCCTTCGCCGAACAACATGGGGATGACCGAGACGCGGACGTCGATTTGCCGCCCGCCGACGTTGAACTTGATGCGCCCGTCCTGAGGGATGCGGCGCTCGGCGATATTCAAGTTCGCCAGGATTTTGATGCGCGAAATGATGGCCGCCTGAAACCGGTTCATTTGCGGCGGCACCGAGGCCTCGTGGAGGATACCGTCGATGCGGTAGCGAATGGCCATCTGGTGCTCGTAGGGCTCGATGTGGATATCGCTAGCCCGCTCATGCACCGCCTCCACGATGATTTCGTTGACCAAGCGGATGACCGACGCTTCTTGAGCCAACTCCAGCAGATCCTCGCTGCCGCCAGAGACGGGGCCACTGGGTTCGTCGTCGTTGGCGGCCAATTCGTCGAGAGTGTCGCCACCCAAACCATAGTGGGTCTTGATGAGCTTCTCGATGTCATCCTTGATGGCCAGGACGGTGTCGATTTGAAGCCCGGTGGTCATCCGCACATCGTCCATCGCGTAGAGGTCGAAGGGATCGCACGTGGCCACCCGAAGGATGTTGCCTTCGCGTGCGATGGGCACGATGCGCTTGCGGAACACCACCTTCGTGGTGAGTGACTGGAGAATGTCGGGGGGGATTTCCGTGGCCGACAAATCGAGCAACGGCAGCATCAGTTGCTCGGCCATGATCTTGAGCACCTCACGTTCGCTCATCAGCCCGAGTTGCACCACGGCCCGGTCCAGGCGCAGCCCTTCCGCGGCCTCCAAGTGTTTGGCCTCGGCAATCTTGTCTTCGGGAAGAAGGGCGTTCTTCCGCAGCAGGTGTTCAAACGTCACGGCAACCAGATCCTATCGAAATGCTATCGCACCCGTATTCCTGCCATGGAGCAGTGTTTCGGACAATCTCGGATGCCCGGGTCGGACGATCGAGGAGCGGTGGGTGTTCATCGATTGGGCTGACTTTCGGGAAAAGGCGGAGGATTCCCGCAAAACTCCTCGCCGGGAGGGCCGGGAGTCCCACACTTGAAGGCGCATGGCCGAGCGCACGCTGAATTCATTGAACAAGCCGGATGCCACTCTCGAGGTGGCGCTGCGGCCGGCTGCCTTCACCGATTTCACCGGCCAAGCCAAGGTCAAGGAGCGCCTGGAGATCGCCGTCGAGGCAGCCCTGAGGCGCAAGGAGCCCTTGGATCACATCCTCTTGAGCGGGCCTCCTGGCTTGGGGAAAACCACCATCGCCAATATTCTGGCGGGCGCCATGGGCGGGACGATGCGGGTCACGAGTGGTCCTACCATTGAAAAAGCTGCCGATTTGGCGGGTTTGCTCACCAATCTTTCCGAAGGTGATGTGCTCTTCATCGACGAGATCCATCGTCTCCAGAAAACCATCGAGGAGTATCTCTATCCGGCGATGGAGGACTTCAAACTCGATATCATCATCGATCAGGGGCCCAACGCCCGCAGCGTCCGGCTCAGCCTCCCGCGCTTCACGCTCATTGGTGCCACGACGCGCAGTGGTCTGCTCAGTGCACCGCTCTTGACCCGTTTCGGCATCCGGGAACGGCTCGATTACTACACGGCAGCGCAGTTGCAGGGAATCGTCCAGCGGGGGGCCGGGTTGATGGGCGTGGACACCGAACCCCAGGGCGCCATGGAAATCGCCCGTCGCAGTCGCGGCACGCCGCGCATCGCCGGCAACTTGTTGCGCCGGGTGCGCGATTACGCCCAGGTGCGGGCCGATGGTCGCATCACCGAAGAAATCGCCAACAAGGCCCTCGAGATCCTGGAAATCGACAAGGATGGTCTCGACGAAATGGACACCCGCATTCTGGAGTCTGTGATCGTGAAGTTTGCGGGCGGCCCGGTGGGAGTAAGTTCTCTAGCGGTGGCGGTGGGTGAGGAGCCCGACACCATCGAAGAGGTGTACGAGCCCTACCTCATTCTCGAGGGCTACATCCAGCGGACCCCTCAAGGCCGTATTTGCACCGAAAAGGCCTACCGCAAGCTGGGCCTATCCATGGGTCGCACGGGTCAGGGGCGGCTGCTCTAGTGCGAGGGTTGGCTCCCGCCCAACGGCCGCGCCGGCGGGCTAATCTGGGGCATCCGACCCCAGGCGAGGAGGCGGGCTTGGGTTGGGGCGTTTTCGGCCGCTAGGTTGGTTTTTGATTCTGGACGAGTGGTTTTCAAGCGCCGATGTGATTCAAAGAGGGGCATTATTCCCAGCGGTTTGGCAGGAATGTTGGTGATAAGCTTTCAAAATTGGATGGCATGGATGTTTTTGGATCCTCAACGTCCAATCCATGAAGCTGCACGCTGAAGGCGCTCGAATTTGGAGCGGGATTTGTCGATTGGTACGGCGACCGGTTTTGCCAGTGGGCTTCCTGTTTTTGTGCCTGACTCGATTGCTGGTGGGTCAGTCGATTCCCTCCAAAATCGAGCGTGCTGGCGACTCTGTCAGGGTTTCTTGGGCCGAGGGATTGGGGCTGGTGCAACCTCAAAAGCTCAACAATCTCGACGTGCTCAATTGGCTGGATCTTGGAATTCCGACAGCCGCCAGTTCGGTGGTGGATAACTCCATTTCGCCGGTGGGGTTCTTCCGTCTGAGGTTTTTGCCCCCGACCATCTCTCTCCATCCTCGCGGACAAACCAACCCGGTAGGGAGCAGTGTCACATTGGAAGCCTCCGCCTTTGGCACGTTTCCGCTGACCTACCAGTGGTACAAGGACAAACTCCCGTTGGCCGGCAAGACGAACTCTCAACTCCCGTTGAGTGGTTTGACCGCATCAAATGCCGGCAATTATTACGTTTTTATCACCAATCGTGCCGGCCGAGTGGTCAGTCAGGAAGCAGTGGTCACCGTTATCGGTGCTCAGAAAACCCCGGCGGGGATCTACATGGGGAAATTTGCAGGCCAGTCCGACAGCGGAGGTTTTGCGATCATGGTCCGACCGGAGGGGTTGGCCTATGCGGTCGGATACAACACGCCTCAAGAGGAGGGGGTGTTCATTCAATCGTTCAAGGTTGCTCTCGATGGTGGTTTCAACACAGTCACCGTCCAAAAGGGCAAAGCGATCGGAAACATTACGGAAGCGGGAATCTCAGGAACCTTCGTGAATTCGACCGGTGGATCGGGCTCTTTCCGAGGGGATCGGAAGTCCGACTCCGGCCTCCACTCGAAGAGCGCCGGGTACTATGTCGGCACCTATGACGGAGCGTTTGCAGGATCGGCTTATGCGATCCTCGCTGCTGACGGCAGTCTCTTTTTCTACAGCATCGACGACCCCACATCACCCACGGCGGACGGTGATGGCGGTGGGTTCGGCATCGTCGATGCCGCCAATGTGCTGTTCGGCGCGACGGTTCCTAATGGATTGAAGCTGACGGGAACCCTGAATCCCGCCACCTCTGTCCTCACGGGTTCCTACGGAATGGGCGATACTACTCTGGGGACATTCCGTGTCGCTCGCACTGGGACCCCTCAGTGATCGTCCGGTCCGTGCCGGTAAATTGCGGAGGCTTTTGGGGATCTCTGGTGATGGGGACTTACTCTTCCATTGAAAATCCTAGCGCTTCGGAGCGCCTTCCGCGGGCCCGGGTGCGGGCGCGGGCGGTAGGTCAATCCAGAAGCTACGGAAGGACGGGCTGCCGATGGAGTTGCGGTTGCTGTCGTCGCTGCAGAGAAACAGTCGGTGAACCGGTTGTTCTGGTGGTGCTGCAACGGCTTCGATGTTCACGTTCTTGAGGCCGGGCAAATCCAATGCGATGGGTGAACGGCCCTCGCCACTCCAGCGGAAGAGTCGCGTTCCCTTCTGGTCGCCGCCGGTGGCCCCGGCTACCAAGATCCATTCGGAGCCCGTCCAGGTCATGTCCCGCAAGCCGCGACCGCCCAGATCCAGACGGGTCGGAGGCCCGAAGCTCGGGGCTTGTCCTTCGAGGATCGCATCGGGGTTCAACAGCGGCACGAGAAGGGCCTTCCCTTTGGCCAGCGGACCGCGGAATCCGATCCACAGGGAGCCGTCGGGTCGGGCGGCGAGGGCTTCGATGCAGAGCCCTCCTTTGGAATCCGGAGCCATCGCCGCCGCGGCGTCCAGATGGAGCGAAGCCAACGCGGTGCTGGTCAGCATGGCCGACACCAGTGTAGAACACGGGCTCCCCACGCTGCGCAGCCGAGGTCCTTGCGGCGTTTCCGTCACTTCCGTGGCAAAAAAGCGGTGCCGGTTGGCTCGGTACTTGCCGTCTTTGTTGCGACCGTGGGAGCCGATCCAGTAGATGCGATTTCCTACCCGCGCGGCCCCTTCGAGGTCGCATTCCGTATTGCGGCCGCTGAGGCGCAGCCACGGCGAGGCGTCCCAGGCCGTGATCGCGGGTTGACTGGCCGATGGGTCGTACACGCGCAACCGATTGTCTTCATCGCTGGCCACCACCACCCGGCCGGCATCCAGGAAAATGGCGGCCGAGGCACCGCTCATGCCAGAGTGCTGATTTCCGGAAGGCACTCCCTCCTTGGCTGAACTGGTCTGGGCAAAAGGGCCCAAAAACAGAGCGGCCATCAGCAACGGGAACAAGGGCATGGATCCAGACGGTAGCGGAAGCCTCTCCCGGGTAAAGCCGCCACCTGAATCCGGAATCCATGAGGAAAATGGGTTTGCTTGTCCTCGAGCGCTTCGGGGGTAGGCTTAAGTCATGGTGTTGGATGCTTCGCGGGATGCTTTGTTACAGCGGGTTTGGGAGGGCGCACGGATTGATGCGGCCGATGCGCTGGCCCTGTACTCGCTGCCCTTGTCGGAGTTGGGCGCCTTGGCCGATCGACGTCGGCGTTTGGCCCGCGGCCGCGCGTTGGAGGGGCGGGGAGCGGAGACCGTCTCCTACATCGTCGACCGCAACGTCAATTACACCAACGTCTGCAACGTCTACTGCAAGTTTTGTGCTTTCTGGCGGACCGAGAAAGACGCCGATTCCTACGTCATCACGCTCGATGAACTCGACCGGAAGATCGAGGAAACCCTCGCGCTCGGCGGCACACAAATGCTCATGCAAGGCGGTCACCATCCGAAGCTGACCAAGCAGTGGTATCTGGATTTGCTGCACCACGTCCGCACGAAGTATCCCGGATTCAATGTCCACGGTTTCAGTCCGAGCGAATTCGTGGCCTTTTCGGAATTCTTCAATGAGCCGGTCGAAACGGTCTTGCGCGACTTCGTGTCGGCCGGCCTTGGAAGTTTGCCGGGAGGCGGCGGAGAAATCCTGGTGGATCGGGTCCGTCAGCGTATTGCCCCGCTCAAGGCCAACACCGCCCAGTGGATGGGGGTCATGGATGTGGCTCATGGTCTCGGTCTGGCTAGTTCGGCGACCATGATGTTCGGGCATGTGGAGACGGTGGAGGAACGCATCCAACACCTGGAAGTGGTCCGCGCTCAGCAGGATGTGTCCTTGCAGCGCTTGGTGGACTCGGGCCGCCTGACAGCCGGTGCAAACCCTGCAGAACGGTCGGTTGCCTATGCCGAGGCGCTGGAGCAGGGGCGGCTCAATGGCGGAGCGTTCACGGCGTTCATCGCTTGGACATTCCAGCCAGAGAACACCGTCCTCAAGGCCACCACGGTGGGCTCCCACGAATACTTGCGCATGCAGGCGCTGGCCCGGATCTACCTCGACAACATCCCGAGCGTGCAAAGCTCTTGGGTGACCCAGGGACCCGAGGTGGGGCAGGTGGCCCTTCTGCACGGAGCCAACGACTTGGGTTCCATCATGATCGAAGAAAACGTGGTCAGCTCGGCCGGGACCACCTTCCGCATGGGGGTGGCCGACATGAAGCGATTGATCACGGAACTGGGGTTTGAGCCGGTCCAGCGCGACAACTGGTACCGCCCGGTGGTTTCACAAGCCTGATGCGGACGGGTGGGCTGGAGTCCTACCGAGGTGTCTCGGGGATGCCCCCAGTCTCAAGGCTGGGTCGGAGCCCCGAGGTGCCGGGATTGGCGGCGGGGCAGACGTGCGGGCCTTCGAAGGGCGGCTTCGGCACCGGCAAACGGGACGAGCCACGTGGGCAAGTCAGCACGGCCGGGTCGGCGGTAGTCGCGAGCCAGGGCTGGACCGAAGATCTCCGCCGGGATTCCGGACGTTTCGACTGACCAACGCCACAGCAGTTCGTACTGACGGGGCAGGGCGATGCCGTGGCCCTTGACGCCTTGAGCATGGAGCCAGTCGCTCCAAGCGAGGATGGCTCCGAAGGCCGAACCCACCGTCGATGATTGCTCGCAGGCCGAAGGTTCTGTTTGGGGATCACCGATCTTGGTGCCGCTCACGGTGGACTCAGGATTCCGGACGGAAGCCCACAACATTGGCAGGCTCTCCAAGAAATTGCCGCTGTTGCCGAAGAGGTCCCAGAACTTCGCAAACCGTCGCAGGCGGGCCAGCGTGGCGAAGTCCAGAGTGCGCGTGGAGAGCACCTCATAGGGCGGGTGGGGATTGTAGACCATTTGCCACTCCGCATCGTGGCGAATGATGGGGGTGCCCCGCAGGCGCTTGAGGATGCCGACCTGAATTTCCTGGGGCCCGAGTCCGATCAATCGATCAAAGCCTTGTCCGAAGGATTCCAGGGTTTCGCCCGGAAGACCCACGATCAGGTCGGCATGCAAGTGCACACCACTGTGCTGCCGGAGCCACTGGAAATTGTCGGCGAGTCGATCGTGGTTCTGCCGTCGACTAATCCGGGCTTCGACCTGCCGATCGAAGGTTTGGATACCGACCTCGAATTGCAGCGTGCCCGCCGGGAATCGGGCGATGAGTTCCCGCAACTCCGCGGGCAACCGGTCCGGAATCATTTCGAAATGGACGAAGAGTTCCGGGCTGAGCCGGTTGAGGAAGAATTCGAGGATTCGTCGGCTGGTGGCCAGGTTCAGGTTGAAGGTGCGGTCGACGAACTTGAAGCGGCGCAGGCCCCGGTCATGCAATCGCTGCATCGCGGCCAAAAAGTCATCCAGCGGGAATTGGCGAACGGGGATCTCCAGAGAGCTCAGGCAGAACTCGCAGGTGAAAGGGCACCCCCGAGAGGCCTCGACATAAACCACCCGATGTTCGATGTCCCGCGCATCGTAGAGTTCGTAGGGTGAGGCCAAGGCCGCCACATCCGGCACCGGAGCGGCGATGAGTTTGGGCGGGCGCGGGTCGGCTGCTGACAACAGGTTCCGGCACAGTGATGCAAAAGCCAGGTCGGCCTCGCCGGTGATCACATGGTCAGCCAGGCCGATGATCGGCTGCTGATCCCATTCGTAACTCACCTCCGGCCCTCCGAGCACGATCTTCAGGTCGGGGCGCAGGCGGCGGAGGATGCCGAGGAGTTCGAGCGTGGGGCCGGCGTTCCAAACATAGACGCCCAGTCCGAGGATTTTTGGGGCAGCCTCCAGCAGGACTTCCGCGATCTCCAGGGGTCGCTGGTTGATGTCGAACTCCAGGATCTTGGCCCGCGACTGCAGTTCTCCCAAGTTGGCCATGAGGCAGCGCAACCCGAAGGAGGCGTGGAGGTACTTCGCGTTGAGGGTGGACAGAACGATGTCCGGCACGCGGAAGACCTTACTGGGTTTTCTGATCCCTGTCTCCCGATGGTGCTGAGTTTGCAGCGTTTGCGAAGTCCACCGTGAGGGATTCCAGACGTGCAGCGATGTCGGCCAGAAGCGGGAGGTCGGAGTCAGGGCGTCGGGCGCCCCGCGGGTGAGGCGCGTCGCACGGGATGACGCCTCGCAGCTTGAGGAATTGGGCGCAGGTGTGTTTGTAAGCGGGGACCGGGGCGCGGAAGGCGATCATGCCCAAGTACTGCAGCCAGTCGTTCAATTCGAAGAAACGCCCATCACCCAGGGCCCAGGCGCGGTCGCGGGCCGCGAAGGCTTCGACCTGAAATGCGGAAAGCCCCAAAAGATAGTCGCTGCCCCACTGGATCATATCGATGGCCAGGTCGTTGCCCGTATACACGCGAAACTCGGGGCGCACGGCGTCGCGCACCGTCAGTCGCTGCCACTCCAAGTCTCGGCTGAGGGAACTGTGCTTGGCGCCCACCAATTGGGGGATTTCGAGCAAGGCTCGGAAGGTGTCCAAGTCCCAGATCCGGCCAAAGGGGACAAACATCGTGCCGAGTTCGAAGCCGAGAAATTGCGGCACGGCCTGTCCCACTGATCGGAACAGGGACACGGTTTGTGCCCGATCCCAGTGCTGGGTGGCGGAGCAGGGAAAGAGGATCGGGGTGCCCCCGGCCGATTGGATGACCGACGCCTCACGGGCGTACAAGGCGGCCGGGTCTCCAGCGAGGCCCTCGATGTAGGTGCCTGCGACGAAGCGTCGCCCCCGGGCCATTTGACCGGCTTCGGCGAGGAACTCCGCCCGCTCGGTCGGGGTCAACAGGTTGGCATAGCCGGTGTCCATGTTGACGGCGGGTGTGAGTCCGGCCGCCCAAGTTCGCTCGACCAGCGCGGCCCAGGTTTCCCGGTCGGGGCGGCCGTCGGCATGGAAGGGCAGGAGGACCGCGGAAATGCCGTCGATGGATCGGCGGGGGCGAAGAGGAGGGACTTGGATCATGGCGTTGGGCTGGGGCCGGGGGACAGGACGGTCAGGACCGCCTGAGAATCAAGCGGTGGTCGATCCGTTTGGTTTGCGCGTATTCCAGCGGGGGTAAACTGGTTTCGGTGGGAGAATGCACCTCATGCAGGAGGGTTTTGGAAAGGGCCTGGAGCTCCGTCCACCGCGGCCATTCCAATGGGGCTGCGTGGGCAATTTGCCGCAGGAGGCTGCGCCATTCGATGATCATTCGATCAATGTCGCCGGTACCCAGCACTTCGCTGATGAAGCGCGCTTTCGAGGCCGGATCTTCATGGATCCTGCGGACCACCGTTTCGGCCCCGGTGCCGTACTTGAGCGGTAGCCCCGTCTCCAAATATCCGTCGATCGATGTCGGGCCATAGGCTTTGCGGCAGGCAAAGGCCAGTTGACCGCCATGGCGGTCTCCATCGGCACAGAATCGGAATCCGGCGTCGAGGTTGGCCAGGTCGTACACCAGTTCTTCCAAGGGGTAGGTGGTGTCTTCCAACGCGGCCGCAATGGCTAGGCCGTCCCCTCCGGAGAAGAAACTCACCACGCGTCCGCGACGGGTGGGGTTGCCTTGGGTGTCCACCAACCCGAGGCGACGCCACGTGAGAGCAGTGCCCGGGGCTGCCGAAAGCCCGCGGCAGACCTCGGTCCATTCGCAGCGTGCGCAAACGGCCGAGAGCACCTCGCGTTCTTTTGGACGCCACAGTGCCACTCCATGACGATCGACGGGCACCTTGATGGTCTGGAGTTCCAGGCTCACGAGGACCGTGACGGCCTGTTCGTGTTCGACCCAACGGACCACAGGGAGCCGCTGTTGTTGAAGGTGCTTTTCGAGGGCAGGCTTGAGGTTCTCGTTGAAGACGTCATGGCTGACCTCGCGTCCGTGCCACTGGGTCAAGCGGCGGACCCACTTGGCCAAGATCAAGCGACCATCGGCCATTCGGTCGGCCACGATCATCGAGCGGCCGTATCGGGTTCCCTCGGGCGTTTCTTCCAAGGCGGTGAGTCCGCCTTGACCGACTTTTTCCAGGGCCTCTTGAACCGTCAGGGCCGACTTGAGCGGCACCGATGGGACGGCTCCGGATTCAGAACCGTTCTCCGGGGGCTTCGGCACCGCCGTGGTGACCCCGGCGAACCAGATCTTGCCCAGAGGACGCTCTTGCCAGAAGGGGTAGGGCTCCCACTCGCCCGCCGAGTTGAGCATTTCCCGGTTTTTCTTCCGGACTTGGCGCGCCCGCTCTGCGTCGGTCATCCAACCGCACGGGGCATTGGGCCGCTTCAGGGCCTCTTCGACGCCAAGAATGATGGGCTTGGTGGTGAACAAGCGTTCCTGCACCCGCACGGCTTCGACAAAGGGGGATTTGCCGGCGTCGGCCGCGACCGCCATGAGGCCCAGCAGCGCGCTCCAATCTACCATGCCGGATCGGGCCAGAGCGCAGGGATGTCCATCGCGCATCCGCAACTCATTGGCACTGACCAGCACGTAACCGGTCTCATCGAGCCCGCGGCGTCCGGCACGTCCGAACATTTGCAGGATCTCGTCACCCCGCAGAGGTATTTCGCGGCCCTCCCGCTTGTATTGGGCCGCGGTGATGGCGACCGAACGCAGGCTGAAGTTGATGCCGGCAGCCAACCCCATGGTGGCCACCACGACCCGGAGTTGGCCCGCCTTGGTGAGGGGTTCGATGACTCCGGCGCGTACTGCGTAGCTCAAACCACTGTGGTGATAGGCCACTCGGGATTTAAGCATCTTGGCCAGAGGTTCGCCGACGAGTCGTTTCTGGGCCTCGGTGAGTTGCAGTGGATGCGGACAAGGCAGTTGTCGGGCCAGGTCGGAGGCGAGTTCTTCGGCGTGGGCTCGTCGGGGCGCGAAGAGCAGCACTGGTCCCAGTCCCTCGGCCAAGGCCTTGGCGCACAGGCGTGGCCAATACCCACGGATTTCCGGTGGCAATCGCCAGTTGAGTTCGTTGGCGAAAACCTCGTCCAGTGGCACAGGACGAACGGTGTGCTTCACCACCTCGACGGCGCGACCCAACCGACGCAGCCAATTGGCCACCTGCTCGGGGTTGGCCACCGAGCCGCTGAGAAGAAGAAGCTGGGTTTGCGGTGGGGCCAGCGCCAGCGCCAGCTCGTAATTCAGCCCTCGGTCTTCATCGCCCAGCATCTGGTATTCGTCGACCACCAGCAGCGTGGGGCCATCGCCGCGAATGAGCCGGTTCTTTTGCGTTTCGAGGGTGGCGACCAGAATCGGGGCATTGAGGTTCTCGGCCAGGTCGCCGGTGGCGATGCCCACGTTCCAGCCCCGGCTCCGCCATTCGGCCAGCTTGTCGTTGGCCAGTGCCCGCGTAGGTACCGTGTAAATGGCCTGCCCCCGATTTTTGCCCGCTTTCGACCACAATTCGAATATCAGCGTCTTGCCGGCGCCCGTGGGTGCATGGATGACCACGTCTTTGCCCGCCCTCAATGCCGACACGGCCTGCTGCTGCCAGAGGTCGGGCACAATGAACTGCTGCAGGCCCGCAGGTGAATCAGGGGTTTCTGGTGGGGCAACAAACGGCGGCACAAACCCATACTACGATCGACTGGCAAAAGCTCCAACAGGTTCGAAGGCTGCTGTGTGAAAGGAGTGGAGTCCGGGATGCCGGTATCCCCGGTGCCAGCCAAGTCATGACTTGCGGATTGAGCACCAGCGGTGGATCGGCAAACTCTCTGGCGTGCGTTCGTCTGCGCCTCCATCTCCCCGTCGTGTGGTCGTGAAGCTGGGAACCGGTGTCCTCACCGATGCTTCCAAGCGTCTCGACTTGGTCCAGTTTGCCCAACTGGTGGCGCAAATCGCCCGGCTGCGGTCGGCGGGCCATGAGGTCGTGGTGGTTACCTCGGGCGCGGTGGGGGCTGGCATGGGAGTGCTGGGGTATGATCGGCGTCCGGGGAGTCTGGCTGAACGCCAGGCTTGTGCTGCGGTTGGGCAATCACGACTGATGGCCTTGTACGAGTCGCTCTTCCGCCATTACGACCAACCCGTGGCCCAGGTACTCCTGACCCACGATGACCTGGCCGACCACACCCGGCACCTCAATGCGCGGAACACCCTGCTGACACTGCTCAAACACAAGGTCTTGCCCATCATCAACGAGAACGACGCGGTGTCGGTGACGGAGTTGAAGTTCGGGGACAACGATCGGTTGTCGGCACTGGTCGCCAGCCTCTTGCCGGCCGATCTACTGGTCATCCTCACGACTGCCGATGGCTTGATCGAGCACTTCGGAAAGCCGGAGGCCCGGTTGTTGGAGACGGTGGAGGCGGTCGATGCTCGAATCGAGGCCATGGCCGGTGGGACTTCCAGCGAAACGGCCACCGGTGGCATGACCACCAAGATTTTGGCCGCGAAGATTGTGGTCCGCTCGGGCATTCCCTTGGTGATTGCTCCAGGCCACCGGCATGACGCCTTGGAGAAAATCGTCAACGGTGAGTCGGTGGGTACCCGCTTCTTGGCTGGCTCCGGCCGTCTATCGAGTCGCAAGCGTTGGATCGCCTTTTACCACCATGCCGAAGGAACCCTGACGGTGGACGCAGGGGCCGTCGTGGCGCTGCGCGATCACGGGCGCAGCCTGCTCGCTCCGGGGATCATCCGCTGCGAGGGAGAGTTTCTGGCAGGCGATGTGGTTCGAATTTGCGATCCGGAGGGCCGGGAGTTGGCCCGGGGTCTGGCCGGTGCCTCCGCGGCCGAGGTTCGCGAACGATCCCATAAGCAGGCCGAGATCATTCACCGGGATGACCTTGTGATTCTCTGAACGACAGCCCCTCGAACACAATCCCATGCCCAAAGCCCCTTCCCGACGCCTCGCACCCATCCGACAACTCTTGGAGGTGATGGCCACGCTGCGCGCTCCCGACGGATGCCCCTGGGACCGCGAGCAAGATCACCGTTCCCTCCGCTCTCATGCGGTGGAGGAGGTCTATGAATTGATGGACGCCATCGAGGCGGGCGATGATGTGGAGATGGCCGAGGAGTTGGGTGATTTGTTGCTTCAGGTGGTGTTCCACGCGCAGTTGGCGCGCGAGCGTGGGGTGTTTGATTTTGATGGGGTCTGCCAGCACTTGGTCGACAAACTCATCCGCCGCCATCCGCATGTCTTCGGATCGGTGAGCGTGAAGGACATCGATCAGGTCTGGGCCAACTGGGAATCCATCAAGAAGGCCGAAAAGGCGGGTTCCAAGCACGAGCGGAAATCGGCTCTGGATGGGATTCCGAGGCACCTGCCGGCCTTGATGCGCTCCCAGAAACTGCTCAAGAAAGCATCCAAGGCCGGGTTGGCATCGGTTCCCCCCAAACCCAAGGCCAGCGATCGCAAAGCCTTGGCGACGGCGTTGTTCGACTTGACGGCCCAGTGCCAGGCGGCTGGTTGGTCGGCCGAGGAGTTGTTGCGCGCCGAATTGCGGCGTCGGGAGTCGGACTGGCGTCGGGAGGAGCTACGCCAAGCGGCCCGAAAAAACGCGTAATCGGATCGTTAAATCGCATTAGCTTTTCTGGGATACGTTTGTGGTGCCGGCGCATGATTTTTCGGACCGAAAGTGGATTTCAGGCCCGTGGTTTCGGTTCTTTCTTTAATTGGCAAGATTCCTGCATTACCCTGCGCTTCGATGTCAGCGGGACTCCAACTCAGCCAACGGCTTTCCCAGCAGATGGTGCTGTCGCCGCAGCTCCAGCACTCGCTGGCGCTCCTGCAGGCACCGGTCTTGGAGCTCAAGGCGATGGTGGAACAAGAGCTCCAGATGAATCCGGTTCTGGAGGAGATCGGGGCCTTGGAGGCCGACGTTGAGGCGCGAGAATCGAATGCCGAGGCCGATGCGGCCGCTGCCGATCCCGCGGAGCCCCCACTCGATGTTCAGTTTGACCCGGCCGTTGAGAAGCCCGACGACGAGCCGGTGGATCGTTTTTCCGAAGACCTCCAAAAGCTCCTCAAGTTGGACGAGGAATGGCGCGAGGTTTTCGCCCAGAACAACACCGTCAACCGGGTTACCCAGGAAGATGAGGAGCGTCGTCAGCACCTGTTTGATTCCCTGACCACGGGTCAATCCTTGCAGGAGCATTTGCTGGAGCAGGTGCGCTTTGCCCAGTTGACCCCCGAACAGCTTGAGGTGTCCGAATTGCTGATCGGAAACATCGATGACCGAGGTTATCTGACGGCCCAACCCGAGGAACTCACCTTCTCCACAGGCTGTTCGACCGAGCGGATTCTGGAAGTGTTGTCGGTCCTCCAGACCTTTGAACCACCCGGTGTGGGGGCTCGAGACCTTCGGGAGTGCCTGATGC
>Ga0247843_1005341_pt1 | contig 17979 bp, 21 predicted proteins | sample LaCruzMarch2017__FD_192420 | JGI IMG/M metagenome (GOLD analysis project Ga0247843, IMG submission 192420) | Freshwater microbial communities from meromictic Lake La Cruz, Castile-La Mancha, Spain - LaCruzMarch2017_8m | ecosystem: Environmental > Aquatic > Freshwater > Lake | place: Spain... | reverse complement strand
GGACACTTATAAGTATAGTTATTTTTAAATACAGAGTTTAATACTGTTCCAACGATTTCTTTTTCTGTTAATGGATCAGCAAACATCTGCTGATTTCTTTGAAGTAAAATTTCTTTTAAACCTTTTTTATCTATATGTCCCTCAGATTTTTTCATCTCAAGAACTGCAGCATTAAATAAAATATTATTTCTATTATCTCCTGTCCATTTATCGTTTAATAATTTTTGTATACAAGGTGGGAATTCTTTATAACCTTCTTCTGGTTCATATTCGTCTGTTTTAAATTTTAATAAATCTTCTATAGAATGTCTTTTCTTAAATGCTTCTTCTATCATTCCACCAACTAATAATGCATCATTGTTATCTGACCATGCATATTCAACTGCTCGTTCTGATTTATGATAAGGCATTCCAACAGCTTTGTTACAAGGAAATACTTCTTTGCTCATAAAGAATTTAGAATTCCATTTATCTAAAACTTCTCTAACTTGTTTTACACTTGCCCAATCTTTTAAAAATAAAAACATATGTAAACCACCAGACTTAGATTTAATTGGAACTAAAGGTAATTTATATTGTTTGATTATATCTACGAATTTCTTTTCACTAAAATCTTTATAACTACTGGGATCTACATCAATGCAACCCCATTTTGCTTTGTCATCAACTTCTGGTTTTATACCAATTATAATTTCTCCGTCTAAATGCTTTTGCCAAAGCTCCGCCGTTACTGCCTTATAGACAGTTGTGTAATCGGCATTTCTTTTACCATTATCTTTCTGGCCACCATTTAAAGTGACCAGAAGATATTGACTCGAATCGCCTTCAAACAGTTCTAATAACTGTGATGCGATCATTAGAAAGGAACCGATTCTGAGTCTTGTTTAATTTGTTGAGATTCTTCTTTGCCAAAATCAACTTTACCAAAGATATCTGACTTCATAGCACTTTCATAAAATGCTTTAGTTATCTCTAGTACTTTTGCATACTTTGGATCATTCAAGTATTTATCAAACTCTACGATCCAACCATACCAACTATTACCAGAATTAGATTCTTTAGTTGTAGTTAATTTATAGCTAGTTGCCCATGACGGCGGACAAAAGAAACCTTTCTTACCTTGTAGTCTTCTACTTTGAATCATAGAATTCCAAGTTTTAGATTTTTTCTTTTGAGTAGACTTCATAGCAATCAACGCTGTCTCAATCGGATTATATTCTTTATCCAATATGTAAACAAAGTGATTACCAGTGTCTTCTATATAATTACCATTCGGTAATCTATCCTTAAAGTCATCTCCTCTAGAAGTTTGTGCCATTACAGACGGATCTGTATGTATTCCTACAGGACGACCTGGACTATCTCCTCTATCTTTCCATTCATTAAATGTATTGATATACAAACAAGGAACAACAATTACACCTTCTTTACCTTTGTAAAGGTTTCCTGTTGTCTCGTTATAGATGTCTCCTTGTTTTGCAGTTTCAATATACTTGCCATCACTCTCATCTAATACTTTTGAATTAGCGTATAAGATTTTAAGTATTGGAAGTTTAGTGTCACGTGCTGTGACATACTCCGAACCCTGACCTGATGCTGATTCTAAATCTAACATCGCTGGCAGTGGAGCCTCTTTCTTTATAGCAACTTCAGCTTTTGCCGAAGTCGTTTTCGTTTGTGCTTGTACCATGATTACTCCTTCGTGGTTATTTTTGTTTTGTTTGCAACGTAAACGCCGAATATATCGGAAGGAACGTTCTTCCCTTGTTGGATTTGTTCTTTAACAAATGCCTTCAAGGTCATTGGTTCTACCTTTTCGGTCTGGTTCACATTATGCCCTTTTTTTCGTAAATCCGCAACTACATTTTTAGCAGCTTCATCTTCATTACGACCAAAGGTTAATGTTACGTTGTTCTTAATTAAATCCCCAAAACCATTTTGACGAAGCCAATTAAATGCTTCTTCAACTTTAGTAGAGGGAATTCTTGCAGAATAAAATGGCTTAACTTCAACTGACGATCCGTCAGCAAGTTTAAGCAATGATATACCTGCCTGTTGCATTAAGTTTGGAATTGTCTGCTCAGAAAGCAAGTTTTCGGCTTCTTGTAACTTTTTTAGTTGTTCTTCAGTCGCTGTTATTTGTTTCTGAACGTCCAATAACTTATTGCAAGATTTAGCAATATCCGAAGACATTGCAGTATCAACTTTTATAGTTGATTCTCTTTCTAAGTCCATAAGACCTCCTTGGACAAGCTACTTATTTTATTTATTTGACAATGTAAAGTAAAAAATATAAAAAAGATTAAATACTTTTAAAGTATAGAATGACGAAACATGGACAAGAAAAAATATACATATAAAACAATGCCTTACGAACATCAACGTAACGCTCTTATTAAAGGTGCTAAAGAATTAAATTTCGCATATTTTTTAGAAATGGGTGTTGGTAAAACTAAAATAGCTATAGATAATATAGCTTACTTATATCAAGAAAAATTAATCAATACTGCAATAGTTATTGCACCTAATTCAGTTTATAAAAACTGGATAAAAGAAATTGAAACACATTCTCCAATAACTGACTATACAATGTTTATTTGGAAAGATGATACTAAAATTGATTATCAAGTAGATAAATTAAATTACGTATTGATGAATGTAGAAGCTTTATCTCATAAAGGTGGTTTTGATTTTTTATTAAAACTTGTAATAAATGCAGGACAAAAAGCTATGATGATAATAGATGAAAGCACTACAATTAAAAATGATAAGGCAAAACGATCTAAAAATATTTGTAAATTATCTTCTTATATTAAATATAAAAGAATATTAACAGGATCCCCAGTAACTAAATCACCATTAGATTTATATCAACAATGTGCTTTCTTATCTAAAAACTTACTTGGGTATCCTTCTTTTGTAGCATTTAGAGCTAGATATGCAGTAATGAAACAAATTAATATGGGCCCAAACAGAGTTATTCTTATACCACAATATTATACAAACTTAGATGAATTAGAGGCAAAGATTAAAAAGTTTTCTTTTCGTGTTAGAAAAGTAGATTGTTTAGATTTACCAGAAAAGATTTATCAACAAAGATATGTAACCTTAACTAAAGAACAAATTAAAGTTTATGAAGAACTTAGAAAATATGCAAGATCAATTATTGAAGATAAAGAAGTTAGCTTTGCAAATAAACTTACAGAGATATTAAAACTACATCAAGTATGTAATGGATATTTAAAAACAGATGATGGAGAAGTAGTACCATTTGATAATGATCCAAAACTTGATGAACTACTAAGTATTATAGAAGAGTCTGATGGTAAGTTTATTATCTGGGCTAACTATATTCATAATATAAAAACAATTGTTAAAGCATTAAGAAAAGAATATGGAGAAGATAGTGTTGTATCTATTTATGGAGAAATTTCTACAGAGAATAGAAAGAAAGCTGTGGAAGAATTTCAAGTTAATGATAAAGTAAGATTCTTCGTTGGTAACCCAAGTACAGGTGGATACGGATTAACTTTAACTGCTGCAAGTTATGTAGTTTATTATTCTAACAATTATAATTTAGAAGTTAGAGAACAATCAGAAGATAGAGCACATCGTATTGGTCAAACTAAAAGTGTAACCTATATAGATTTAATTGTAGACAAAACTATTGATAGTCATATTATTTCTGCACTAAAACGTAAAATTAAAATATCTGCGGAAACTATGGGTGAAGAAATTAAGAATTGGATTTAATATCCTAACTCATCGTAAGATATACCTTTTACTTCAGAAAAAGATATTTTATATAATTCTTTTAAATCGTGTTCTCTATCTAAAAATTTATATTCTATTTTGTGAACTGTAAAATCTTCATCTATTTTTTTACAAATAGTTTCTGGATCAAACTCTCCACAACTATAAACATCAAATTGCATTAACGCTGGATGTATCTCATCCCAAATATGCATTACAACATGTGATGTTTCAATTATTGCTGCTCCAGTAATACCACGGTTACCAACCATGTTAGAGTATTGAACATATGGACCCATCATTACTTTCATTCCAATTTGTTCTATGAATTCATTTAACCAACGCCTAAGAAACTCCTCGTCCATTGGTGGACGGTATACTTCTGCTCTCACTATTAAATGTTTATGAACTAATAATTTATTATCCATTAAGTGACATTGTATAAAACTTTTCGACTCTGTCAAACCACTTAGCCTCATATTCTGATAATTTTATTTTGTCCATTTTAAACTCTTGGTATTTAAAATCTTTGGTACAGATGGCAATGATGCCTTGTTCTATAGGTCCGTAATTCTTTTTGTGAGCAAGAGAGTAAGCTGCGATCTGATAATAATAATCTTCTATGTATTCTTCTTTCTTCACACGGTCGGCCTGTTTATAATCTATAATTGTATCTTTACCTCCATACTTACCCACAAGATCAGTTGAACCTGCCCATCTAGCTTCATATTGAAGATTTATTTCATTACCATAAACTTCTTTTAATGGTTCTAAATTATCTATAATTTTATGTGCCATAAGCCGTGATTGTGCCCCTTTAGAGCTTAAATTAAGGTATCCTATGCCATTTATGTAGTTCTCTAGCACATAATGCATTTCCGTGCCTCTAATAGCAGCCTGAGCGGTAATAGCCTGTGCTTCTTGGTACCCAACACGTTCTCTCCAAGCATCTAAGGCTTGTTGTTTCTCTTTAGAAGCTGTCTTGGCTAGTATAGTTGTAACGGATGGAACTTTCTTTTCTCCAACTTGATAGGTCCGTGGGCCGTGGTCATCGTCACGTGTATATCGGACATAAGGGTACTTATCTATTCTTTTAAAGTCTGTAACTATAAAACTGGAATCTTGTCTAATAAGCTTCATTCAATAATAGTATTATTGTCTAAAACTACCTTTGCTTTTGTTTCAATCCAAACTTTTGCTCCACAAGATAATGGTTTATTTGGACTATAAATTACTTTAGATGAACCTAATATTTCTACTTCCTTAGCATAAGTATTAGACTTAGAAGTTTTAACTGTAATAACAGGATCATTCGTGCCATTCTTCTTATTAGCACGAATCAGGTGTTGATTAATATGTATTTTTTTATTCATTTGATAGAGGTTTATCTATCAGACTTCCTACTGGATTGCTAGGTTTATTTAATATTTCTTCAACTGCTTTTTGATGATTTATAGCTTCTTGTCTATGAAGATCAACCACTTTTGGTATGTATTTTATAAGAGTATCTTTAAATTCTTTTGATCTAAATTTAGAATCTTCAAAATCATAATTTCTAATTTTATCAAAAGTATCATAATCTTTATTTTCTACAGCATTAATAAAGTTATTTAAATAGTCTTTTTCTTGTTGTTTGTTGCTATTTACAAAACCAAGAGCTGTTACATATTTAGCACCATCTAATCCAGTTTCATTATCAAAATTTGTGTAATCAATTTCTCCTTTTTCGTCTACCCAATTAATTGTATAATCATATGAATTACCTACTTTTTCCATATCTTCACGTTTTTGTATTACAGCTATTAACTTATTATCTAAATATGCGTTTGTTATAGTTGGGTCTGCTTTATCTTTTTTGTATTTAATTTGTTTTTGTATATTTTCTGGAGTTATTTCATTCATTAATACACTTGTATTAACATCTTGTGGCTTTTCAAAACCTTTTAATTTATCTTGTGCCTCTGGTATTGGTAAACCCATAATTCCTTTTGGTTCACCTGCTGGCATTGGACTACTCATAATCCATGGTTGATCTTTAGATTGTGGATAAGTTGCAAGGATGTCTGGTTTAGCTGGTGTGGGTTCATCAGGAGCAAATACTTTACCTGATGGAGTATCTATTGTTCTTTGTAGTATAGATGAACTTGGACCAAAAAACTGTCTTGCAAGAACATCACTAAATGGAATTGTAGATTCTGCTTGTGTTGTTTCTTCTGGTGGTTTACCCAATGCTGCACCTGTAGTGGCTGTGCCAAGAAGTTGTGATAAAGGAATTGCAACTGGAACAGGCATATTATTTTATTTAAGAACTAAAGCTATTAAGGTTAGGATCAAGGCACCCATACCAGTTATCATGCTCCATAATATTCTATCTACTTTTTTACCTATTCTATTAATATCTATACCCATATGTTTAAGGTGATTGTTTTTAATTATAGAAATATCTTTTTTTACATCAGCAACACGTTCATATAAATCTACTACGTGATCGTCTAATCTTGATCTAACAATTCTTTTCATCCTTGTCTCGCAATCTGTTGTCCTGTTACATCAAATGGAAATAGTCCTGCATATTGTTGTGATCTATCTGCTGGTTGTAATGTTGTTGCTGTAGGAGTGGTAGCAGCTGTCATCACATTTCTATCTAATATAGGAACTTCTGTTCTAGGCTCTTGATTAGTAGGTTGAGTTTGACTTTTAGGAAATAAACCAAGTGGAACTCTAGGAGCTCTTACTGCTTCAATTTCTCCTAAAAGTTCTTGAATAGTACCAGTAACTCCTCCTAAAATATTTCTAGAACCTGGGTCTATATAATTTAAATCAGAAGATATTTCTTTTGAAATTAATTTTTTAGCTGCTTTTTGACTATAAACATCTTTAAATCTATCTACCGCTCCTCTTGCTACAAGCAATCCTTGAATATTACCTGCTTTAAAACCAATAATACCTGCTAATCCTCTTCCTACTTGTTGAACTATTTTAGATAATGCAGAAGCTGTATTAGAATAATTTGCTAAATCTTTTGGTACAAATGTTTTTCTAACTTCTTTTACAAATGTGTCTATTGTTTTTATTTCAGGCTGCGTAAATAATTCATTTAATAAATATTTGTTTTTTGAACTTACTGTTTCCCATTGTTTTACAAAAGATTGAGGAGAAAATTTTCCATTTTTAACAGAATCAGCAATTAATTTATCAAAAGATGCTGTTCTTAAAGCTTGAAAATCTTGATTAGTAGAAGCTTGTTTAGCAAAATCTTTACCTTCTACACCAAATATATCTTTTAATCTTTTTACAACTGTTAAAGATTCATTTTTTAAACCTAATTGTCCTTGCCCAAATATATAATTAATTGTTTTTAATGGAGTAACATCAGGTTCATTTAATATTTTATTAATTACTTTTCCAGCATCATCTTTTATTTTTACTCCGCCTGCAACTTTATCATTTAATCCAAATAGTTTTTGTTTGTTTTTAAATGTTTCTCTTGCATTAAAAATTGCTTTTAATGCATTAGGATTATTACCACTTCCAAATAATGCATTATCAATAGTATCATCATAAATTTTATCAAATTCTTTTAATAAGGCTACAGTATTTTTTTTATCTGTTTTATTTGCAGAAGTTTGAATTAAGTTAGATAAAGTTTTTCTTGTTGTTTCAAAATCATTAAAAAAAGTAGGGTTTATATTTTTTGTAGTACTTTGACCTTCTACAGTTACACCTTTTTTAACTTTATTTACGAAATTATTAATTACTTTAAAGCTTTCTATAGTAGATGGGGTTAATTTAGGGGAAACTACATTTGTAGCTTCTTGAACTGCTTTTTGAGAAGATGCTTTTAATACTTCTATATTACTTTTTGGTCCAGTATAAACAGCATCTTTATCTACAAGATTATAAGCTGTATCTACTTTATCAGATGCTTTTTTAAAATTACGTTTAAGACTATCAAATAAAACCTGTCCTGCTCCTTCTAAAGTTTCTATTTCAAAATCACCTTTATTAAATTTATCCAATAAACCTTTAGCACTTGTTTCAATATCTATATTTTGTTGTTTTAAAAAATTACGAGCTAAAACTTGATTGTCTGGTCCAAAGGATCCTTTAGCAGCTTCAAATAAAGTAGCAACAGCTTCATCATCTCCTGCTGCCTGCCCCCTTGATAATCTAAAATTAAACTGTCCAGCTCCTGCTTGTTGAGAAGCAAGTTTAGCCTCAGATCCTTTACCTAACTCTCTTACAAAGTTTCTTATAAAATCTTGATTAACCACATTTAAATCAATACCTGCTGCTTGTGCTGCTTTTTTTCCTTTTTCTGTAAGAGTAACCTCACCTGTAGCATCATCAACAGTTGAAAATACAGGATTTTTAAAAAGTTTAGGAAGTATTGCTCTAACTACAGGAGATGCAGTTTCAAAAGCCATTGGAATAGCCGCAGATACAATTGCTTTTGTAGTATCAACTTCTGTTGCACCTAAAGGTTTTGCTGCCACGTCTTGTGCAACAGATACTCCAGCTCCAGTTGCCCCTTGTGCCAATATTTTTTGTAAATAACTTTGACCAAATTTTTTAGCAACTGCTCCAAATGCACCAACGTATTGAAGTATTTGAGAAGTTGTTCCCAAAACATCTTGCATAGATGCTCCTGGTTTATTTAAATAAAATGATTGACCGTCTGGTAAAACTACAATTGGATTATCAAATTTATCTGTTAATATAGATGTTCCTGGTATTTGAGCTTGTACTATTTCTGCTTGTGCTTTTTGACTAGGTGTTAAAAATAATCCACTTGCAATCTTAAATTTTTGCATTTCACTAACACCTTTATCTAATTCTCCTATTTCTGGTAAATCTGGATACTCTGTTGTTTTTGTTCCAGTGAAAAAATTTCCTATCGAACTTAATAGGCCCTCTCCAATTGTTTTTTTAGTACGTTCATTATCTAATTTTTTAATTAATTCTGGATCCGTTACAGCTTTTCTTCCTTCCGTAACTCCTTCTTCTATAACTGTTTTTTTAGTACGTTCAGCATCTAATTTTTTAATTAATTCTGGATCTGTTACTGGCTGCATTTCCATTATTTACCACCTGTTTTTGGATAGTATTTTCCACCAATATAGTCGTAGGAAGTATTACCTATATTAACCACTGGCGTTTTAAATCCTGGATCTGGAGTTCTAGCAGATAATTGTTGTAATGCTTCTCTTTGCGAAGGATCTACTAATGGATTAGCCTCATGAAACTCTTTTGTAAATTGAGACCATGTTTTACCTTCCTTATTTTTTTTACTTATACCTCCATTTTCTTGTGCCCATACTTGAGCCTCTTCAGCATATTTTATTGCAAGGTCATTTCCTCTTTTTTTTAATGAAACTAATGCTTTAATACCCTCTTTAGTCATAGATAGACCAGGATTAATATTTGTAACAAACGTTAATTCTTTATCAGACATGGCTCCTTTAAATTTTTGTAAATCAGCAATAGCAACTTTTCCACCTATAGATTGAAGTAATTCAGCTGCTGGAGTATTTTGAAAACCTGGACTAAATCCAATAGCCTCTGCTGCTCTTTGAGCTGTCGTTGAAATAGGTCCTAAAAAACCAGTTGTTAAATCTGCCTTATCAGTTAATTCAGATATTATATTTAAATTTCCTTGATCATTTGCAGCTAAATCAGATCTTTCCATAATGTCTACAAATTGTTTACCTAAACCTTCTCCTATTTTTTTTTGTTCAGCTGTTTCTTTTTCTCCTGTGTTTACAGTAACTCCTGCTTTTCCTTCTTTTTCAACTTTAGCTAATTCTATTGCAGTATTAACTGCTCCTGGTAATCCAGCTCCAATATTAGAAGCTACAGCACCTAATTGTGATTGTCCTGGTCTTCTTGTTCCTGTTAATAATGCAGATGCGATGGGGGCAAGAATTGCAGCTTGTCTTTCACCTGGAGTAAAAGAAGATTCTCCTCCTAGAAAAAAATGTTTAGCTCTTAAAGAAGCAAGTCCTCCTTCTTTAAAATTAGATATTCTTTTACTTATTGTTTGTAAGTATCTATCTTTAAATAATTTTCTAATTAATACTTTATCCATTATGCAGTAGTCCTAGGTTGTAATGCTTGATATGTAGCATACGCTCCTAATCCAGTACCTAAAGATTGAGCTAAAGGACTTGTTGTTGGAGCAGTAGCAGCCGTGATCCCTGAAGTTGATTTAGGCCCCGCAGCATATATGTTTGATAAAAATTCTGCTCTTTGTAAAGGCTCTGTTGCTCTTTGTAATGCTGTTTGTCTTTCAGCGTCTAATGCTTGTTGTGCAAGTTGTCTTTGTAATCCACCTGAAGCCATTAATTGATTAATATCAGATTGTGACATAGCCTGTTGTTGAGCACCCAATTGTCCTAATTGTTGTCCAGCTTGTAAACCTAATGATTGTTGTTGAGCTGCTAATTGAGCAGCAGTTTGGAATCCTGTAGCTTGGGCTTCTCCAACTTTTCCAAGTCTTGCTCTTTCTAATTCTGCTTGTGCAACTCCTTGTCTTCCTCCACCAAATGCACCTCCTTGAACAGCTTGTGCTGATAATTGATTTTGTGCCATTTCTGCTTGTCTATTAATTTCATCTAATACATAAGATTGATAAGGATTAAAAAATTGAGAAATATTTGGGCCTTGTTGTGCTTGTAATACAGAACCAATTCCTGCTTGAGTTGTAGGTGCACCCACACCTGTAACTCCAGCTCGTTGAACTCCTTGTTGTTCTAATGCTCCAAGTCCTGCAACTCTAACATCAGGAACGTTTGCATATAATGGTTGTTGTGCAGCACTACGTGCTATATCCATTAACTCAATCTTACGTTCTTCAATACCTGGTGCTTCTCTTACAAATTGTGTAGTTGTATCTGGAGCTGCTTGTTGTCCTCCACCACCACCGCCACCACCTCCGAATATACTTCCCATATTAGTTTAACTCCTTTTGAAATTCATAATGTTTTATATTCCATCCATATTTTTTCATTACTTTTTTATAACCTGGTCTCATTAAAGATTTAATTCTTTTACATTTATTTATTTTAGCAAAGGTTTCTAATATATCTACAAGATCTTTTTCCCATAAATTCATCTTAGAGCCTGTACAGATTAAACCTTGTAATTCTTTATAATTAGGATTATTAAAGAATCTTGTTACACAACATCCAAATACTTTATTAGTTTCACCATCATCAGAGCCAAACATAATAAATAAATTCATTTCACCTTTAACTAAAAATTCTTTTATATGATGAGCATCTGCATATTGCCCACTATACTTTAATGCCTCTGCAATTAAAAAATGAACCAATGGCCAACATTTATCAACGTCAGCTGGTTTAATCGGTAATACCGATACTTTCTTTTCAATTTGCTCTAGCTTTTCTGCTTGCATCTAATAAATCATAAATTCTTTTAAAACGTTTTTGTTGTTCATAAAAGAATTCTGCTCCTAGTTTTCTCATTTCTTTTGGGTCTTTAGGACTAGCTCCTGCTAGTATTCCTGCACCTAAAACACCATCTGTTCTTGTAACAAATTCTCCATCTGCTAATTGAGCTAACATTGTATCTTCTTCTTTATCTCCATTACCAGCACCATCTTCTACATAACCATTAGTTCTCATATAATTATTTTCATCATCTTCATCGTGAACAGTTTTAGAAGGTAAGTAATTAATCCCTCCATCTTTAAAATGACTTAAAGTAGCAAGTCCACCTTGTTGTAATGTAATTGTTTCACGTTTATATGGACCAAATCTATCACCTGGTTTTGTTACAGAAGCCGCTGCACTTTCTTCTGGAATATAATCTTGTTGTGCTAATTCTTTAACTTCTCCTGTTCTAGGATCTTGTGTATAAAATTTTCTACCTCTATATAAATCTGGATAGCCTACGTTGTATGTAAACATACTTCTTTCATAAGGTTCTGTTTCAAAAGCACCACTTGCTAAAGTTAATGCTGGAATTCCAAACAAAGCTGCTTTACCTACATCTAATTCTCTTTCACCTACTGCTCCACCTTTAACAGGTTTTTCAAATAAATAACTGTATGCATCTTTTCCTTTTTGTGTTGCCTGATCTAAAAAAGATCTTTCTTTTCCTGCATAATAATCTGGTCTTTGACCAATCTGTCCAAGATCATCTATTCCAGTTGTGTCCATTCTAAATGGTGTTGAAACAGATGGTGCTACACCAACCTGACTAAGATCATCTATTCCTAGAGGAGTTTTAAATGCTCCTATACCGTTAGTAACATTTGTTGCTGTAGTTGCTACTGGTGCTTTACCAAATATAGTGTCTGCTCCTGGAATGTTTTGAAATGTTGAAGCAAAAGATGTTGGTAAAGATACATTTTGTGTTAATGCTGTTGGTAAATATTTTCCACCTAAACTTGTAATTCCTGATCCTAATTGGTATCCTCCGTATGCTCCTAGAGCTGTTCCGAATATTCTACCTAAACCACTAGCACCTGATTTTTTAGCTGATTTATAACCTTTATAGCCTCCATAGATAGCCAAGGCAATTTGTAATGGATTCATACTTATATTAAATAGTTAACTAATTAGCTATTTTAACGAATTTATTAGCTCTTAGCAATATCAGAGCTATTAGGATCTATATCACTATTGATTGTTTTTCCTTCTATTTCTGTGGAAGTCTCTGTCTTTTTAAATTCATCTAAAAGTCTACCTGTATAACTAAATTCTCCATGATGGGAGATATATTCATCTACTAAAGCATACATTTTAATCCCTGCATGCTTACATAATTTACAAAAATAAAAGTCTTCTCCTGTATAAGTTTTATCATCTTTATTCCAATAGGTATCAAAGAAGTTATACATATGCTTTCTAGTAACTAATTTACCATCAATTAAGGTATGTTGTTTTATCGTAAATTCTGGGTATTCTTTTATTAAAGCATCTATAACAGATCGTTTAATTAACATACAACCTGCTGGGCCTCTTTCAACTTCTATAAATCCATTTTCTACTTTTACGTTAGAAGGATCTGGAACAGACATTGTGTATTGATTACCTAATACTCTAGGATCTATATCACAACCCTCTTCTATTCTTTTTTTAATTTTATCAAAATCTAATCCTTTGATAGGATAAGGAACTAAACAAATATCTTTGTCATAATTAATCATTCTTTCAATCATTTTAAAATTAAAAGAAATATCAGAATCTATAAATAACATATGGGTACAATTAGATTCCATAAATCCAGATACACAAAGTTGTCTTCCTTGTGTAACTAAACTACTTTTCATAACTTGAAACATTACAGGAATCTTTCTAACAAAACATTCTTTTTGAAATTCTAAACAAGCTTTAAAATAATGAATAGATACATCTGAATGAACAGGCGTTGCTACAAAGATACGATATGGTTGTTTATACCCCATTTAAAAAATTCTCCCAATAAGTCTTTATTACATTCCAATGATAAAATTGTCTATAGTATTGTTGTTGAAATTTCATTTTATTTTCATCTACATTGGATAACATTTCAGGTAGCTGATCTATAACTGCAGCAAATTGTGTAGCTAATAAAGTTCTATTATTTTGATAAGGAACATATATTGGAAACTCAGCACATGTTTCATATAAAGCACCGAGGTCCGTGATTGCTGCTGCGAGTCCACAGGCTAACGATTCCATGGCCGCTAAACAAAAGGTTTCTTCAAATATAGAAGGATGAATATAAGCATCATAAGTATGTAATACTTTCATTAATTCTTTGTGATTAATATAACCCTTATAATTAACATTTTTTATTGATTTTGCTTTTTCATATAATGCTACAAACTTATCATCTGTTAGCTTTTTAAAAGCATCTCCATAGATTTGTGTACTTGAATAAATATCTAGTTCTACTTTATCTGTTTTAATTTGTTCCATAGCATTAAGTAAAACTTCTAGTCCACGCCAAGGAGTTGAAGTAAAAACTAATTTTAATTTATCTTTAGGTTTAAAATCTGTCTTTATAATTAAATCATCATCAAATCCGTTTTTAATAACTAAACATAATTCAGTTGGTAAACTAAAAAAGTATCTAAACTTTTCATAAGTCCAATGCGAGTTAAATACATAAAAATCATATTTACCGTGATTTAATTTATTCTTAAACCAAGGCATAACATTAGGTTGGTCATAACTATTATGTACCCAAAGAACATTAGGCTTATCAATAAGTAAAGGTGTTTTTTCTGGAACGGATGTTGTGATTTGAACTTTATCAAGAAGTTCTTTTGATACGTACTTATGTAAATATTCTACTTGGATTTCGGTTCCGCCGTAAGGATTCATTCCTTGGTTTTACCAAATACTGATAAAGATGCAACTGTTATTTTTAAATCTTGTTGTAAATCTTCTGCTTTTGTAGGGGTATTAGGATTGGCTACATCTGCATTAAATTCTTCAAGGCTAGAATAAATTTGTCCAGTTATTTTATTTTTAATAGTCTCTTCAGCTTTTGCTGGTAGAACTGGAACTTCTACTCCATCAATTATTGTAGTTTTCATAAGTGACTAGTATATATTATTAACGTCTTCCTTGTCCACGATATTCTTTTTTATCTTTTCTTTTATTAGGTCTTTTACTATGACGACCTGGTCTTTTTTTATTGGTTTGTTTTATGTACGCACCGTTTCCTATACTTACTTTTCTAGCCATTCTCCTGTGATCTATCTATCAATAAATAACTTATAACACCTTTAGCTACACCTGTAACTTCAGCCTGAGCTAAAATACTATCTCCTGCTTCTAAATTTAAAACTTGTCCTGCTGCTTGTTGTGTAGTGTCTGCACCCATATCTATATGAAAAAATTCAAAGTTAGCACTTGCTGAAGCATCATGTAGATACATCTCTACTAAATTATTATTATTGTGTTCATTGGTTACACTAATGCTTTTAACAATAGCAACCGAACTTGCATTAATGTTTAGTACAGTAGTTAAAGTTGTACCTAAAATAAAACCTTGATTTTTATAAAAATTTGCCATTAGCTAATAAACCATTCAAATCTTACTTGTTCATTTTTAAGATCATTAAGATATGAAGTATTTAATTGGTTTTGTAAAGTCTCTAACGTTTGATTAATTTGTCTAAAATTATCAACTGTGTAAGGATCTTGTGGTTCTGGAATATATATATTTATTTTAGCCATTATGTTTGTGGAGCACTTCCGCCTCTGCCGTCTGGTTGTATATCCACTCTAAATATACCATAACGCCAGTTATCATTAAGTGCATCGTTTTCAATTTTAATTGATGCAAGTCTTCCTCTTGCACGTGTATCTATCTTATCTGTTGTTGAAGTTATTGTAAATGGTCCAACGGTTGTTTCTCCTAATGCACTTGTTGTATCTGCGGGATAAGCTCTAAAGAATAAAGTTACTTTTGTATTACCTTCTAAATATTTAAAGTCTGGAATAAATCTTCTTATTTTAATAAAGTATTCTCCATCCCCATCTATATCTAAATCAAAATCTCCCGATCTTACAAATGCAGATATGGCAACGCTTGTTGTACTAGTAGAAGTTAAATTAAATACTTCATTAACTCCAACCTCATGTTCAAATACATAACTACCTCCATTACTTACTCCATTAATAGTTGGAGTGTTAGGGGTTAAAGTTTCTATATATTTAGTTGCAGTAGGATTATCAAATACATGAGCATCTTCATATGTTGTTCTTGAAAGTGTACCTGTTGTCCATGTTTTAGCTTCATAGTTATAGGAAACTACTCTATCTATTTGTGTAGAACCTGCTTTTGCATAAAACCAATTAATTTCGGTGTATAAACTATTATGTCCTGCAAACACTATATCTCCTTGCACATAATTTATACCTAAACTATCTCCTCCTGTTGTAAATACAAAATCTTCAACAGAAGAAGGTAATGTTTTAACTGTTCCATCAAATACAAAGAAATTACCAGAATCCCCCATCCAATATACAGCACCATCTACGAAAACTGCTGCATGTTGACCAATGCAACCACAATTAGATCCAACCTGACGTATACTAAATGTAAAAGGTGGTCCTACAAACTGCATTGTGTATGCTGCTTCATCTGTTAAAATTAACATATAATCTTTACCCTTAACTGCAGCTACAATTGTGCTTCCGTTATCTATTCTAAACGTACCTGCTGTATTAGTTGAAGTTGGTTCATATACTTCAATATCTTCTTGATCCGAAAATCTTATAAACATTGGATCTTGAGTTGCAGGAGTTCCAATAGTTGTTTCTGTTCCAAAATGAATTAAATGTCTATCTCTATCTGATACTCTTGTTAATACAGATGCTGTAGGATTTCCTGTTATAATAGTTGCTCTTGTATTTACACCTGCTCCTGCATTCGGATCCCATTTATAAGTAGAACCATTTTTAACAGTTGCTATTAATAGTTCTCCAAAGTTATCCAAGGACCACGATGCTGCATCAATATCTGTATTAGAAGTTGTTCTAGGTGTATTCCATGTAGAAATACCCCAAGCTCCTGCTCCCCAACCATATCCAAATGTAGAAAGAACAGGTCCTACAAATACATAAGGTGTTGTTGTAATAGTTCCACCTGCGGTAACTCCTGTACCAGATTCAGCTACTGACATAGTGATAGTAAAAGTTCCTGTTGTTGGAACTGTTTGTATTTCAAAAGTATTAGTTGTAAAATCAGCAGCTACAAAACTTGTTGTAGGAGAACCTGGTGTAGTTACACTTGTAAATATAATTAAATCTCCAGGATTTAAACCATGTGCTGTTTTATTAATTGTTACTGTTGCAGATCCTGTAGTAGATGTATAAGTACAACTTGTTAATGCTGTTCCAAGTGGAGTAATATCATAAAAAGTATCTTCAAATAAAACATATAAAATTTTATTAGTTCCAATAGCTTCATAACGTCTACCTGTTAAATCAAACCAAGAATGAATATCTCTAGCTGCTCCAACAATAATAGATGTATTAATCTGTGCCCAACCTCCTATTTTTTCAGGTGATCCGTATTGAAAACGAACGTTATCTCCGTCTATCCAACGACCTTCTGCTTGAGATGCAGTATCGTTTTTATCAAAACCTGGAGGTAATGGTATCTTTTTTAATGGCATATTTAATGCCTATTATATCATTTTATTATTTGCTTACAAACCTATACAAACATTCCTGTTTGCAAGAAATTAAAGGAAACTGATATTCTAATATCATTAGATTTGTTCATATCAACGGTGTGATTTAACCATGATGGAAACATAATACATCTTCCTTCAATTGGTTCATAATGAACTTCTTTCCATAAATACTGTGGTAATGTTTGATTATTCCTTTTTGGAAGTGTCATGGCAGCAACTGCTCGCGGATCTTCTATCTTTAAATGACCACAATCTTTAGATGTCTTAATATAATAAACCCCTGACCATAATGAATTTGGATGAATATGAGGTCTGTTATGTCCTCCTGGTGGATTGATATTGGCCCACATATTACCAAGATAAGGTTCATTAGCTAAACATTCTTCTTTGTATATATCAAATTGCATATGAAATAATGCTTCTGCTAATTTATTGTATTCTGGTTTTTTATGCATATCAGATGGTGAATGCCAACCATTAACATTTGTCTTTTGTAAACCTGAATCCTTTTTAGACCATTCAATAATATTTCTCTCTAACTCTCTATTGTCTAAATTAAATTCTTTAATATAGATTTGTGTTGGAAACCAAAGTTCTTTATGTATCATCCTTTTCTATTTTCAAGTGGATTATATAATACATCACAGTTTGCAGCTAACGTTCTCCTTGTTTCATCAGTCCCGTTAAATGGATATACACAATGTCTCATGTCATATGGAAATACATAAAAGTCTCTAACTTGCATTGGTGGTGTATAATTAATATTTGCAAATTGACCTGCAGCAGAACCTAATATTTGTAATCTTCCATTTTGTGGTTTATCTTCTGCGGAGTATTCAACTCCATAATGAGACGGTACTTTTAAAATCATTACAGAAGTTAATCCTGTAGCTAAATTGCCTTGGTGAATATGAATTGGATTATATTCATTAGCTTTCATTTCATTAACCCAAATGGAGTTTAAATGTAATTGATATTTAATAATTTTATTCCAATCTAAATAATGTTTATAAGCTGACATAAACCACTCGCACACGCGAGGCGATAGATAGTTATGTCTA